>JGI24158J21664_10013061_pt1 | contig 10978 bp, 8 predicted proteins | sample Ectturendosymbi3_FD_21664 | JGI IMG/M metagenome (IMG submission 21664)
TACTTTTTGGCCCATTTACAATGTTCTTTGAAATTTGCATGCAAATTTATTCCGTGGTATTTGCATTAAGTCGACAAATGAACAAGCAAAAAGTATGTGAAAACAATTAATCTCCGTTGCGCAGGTAATAAAATTTTGTAAAATATCAAGCTCAAGGGGGGGTTTTAACCCCAAACCCACGCCCTTGTCGTGCGAGGACCGCAAGCTTTTGCGCACGACGCAGTTTCGAACTCCCTACCACGCCGTGCCCCGCATCTCCACCATTGAAGAAGCGGCTTGCCTGCGCACTAGGCCGAAGGATGCTCCCAGTAGCTTACGTGCTACTAGGGATGTTATGCTTGGCGCGTCGTACGTAGCAGCCACCGCGCTGCTGCATATTGTTCTAACTTTAGCAAGTTGTCCGATACCTTGCCAACATATAGTTCTACTTCTGATTGCTTGAAACAGTTTTGCGAGAGTGTCTAACTTTCTTGTTTTTTGACCGCTCATGTTGTTCTGGCCGATGATTTATTCTTAAATTATGACTTATTTGTAGAAAGTGCTCGAAAAAATGGATATTAGGCGGTTTATGAAGAGAAAAACATTTCTGATAGCCGAAGCGTACAAAACATTTCAGACAAAAGATTGAGAATTGAGGTTGGACCAGCACAGATGCACAGACTAATGGGGTAGAAAGGGTAAAGCGTTTTGTGAAAGCAGATTTGCATTGCATCGTCAGCAACCTGTAAAGGATAAGCAAAATTTCGTCGTTGACCCCTCCATTGAAAAACGTTTTGCTGGCACCCATGTCTGTGGTCACAAAACGAAAGCTTTCAAACACTGCAAAGTTGTCAGTTGTTAAATCGGTCTNTGTTCCGATTCTCACCTATGGTCATGAATTTTACGTAATGACTGAAAGAGCACTATCTCAAATGCAACTGGAAGAGATTTTTTTTTGCAAAGTGTTCGCGGCATGACACTTCGCGACAAAGTGCGCAGCTGCGAAATTGGTGAAGCTGTGANTGTTGAGCCGCTTCTCCGAAACGAGAGCCCTCAGCTACGTTAGTTTGGCCGTGNGACCAGAATTCCTCTGGAAAGATTGGCGAGGCAAGTCCTGCTGGCNACANCTACTGGAAAGCGGCCCAGAGGTCGACCAAGGACCAAGTGGAGTGACGACATCTCCGATCTCGCTTTGTCCCGTCTTGGTGTCAAGTTTGTCCCGTCTTGGTGTCAACGCTTTGTCCCGTCTTGGTGTCAACGCTTTGTCCCGTCTTGGTGTCAACGCTTTGTCCCGTCTTGGTGTCGAGTCAGTAGAACTATTAGAGATTGATGTTTGCCGTGAGATATTTCGAGTCGTCCCGGGACTGCTGCCCCCACCGCGACTATCCACAGAGGAAAAGCGGGCATGAAAATGAATGATGATGAATAAATTGTTTTCAAAGTATAGTTAGAGCTTGTTTGCAATTAGCTAATCAATTACTTTTGCCATTTCACGGTTATCCGAGTTTTCGAAAGCATTTCTTAGATATGCAAGTAAACCGCATAATTTTTTATAGGGGTTATGGAGAAGGTTTTTGTACAAGTCTGTAATGGCCAGAGATAGCACCCATTTTGACAATTTCAACACGTGAACCGGGATACCATCATATCCACATGGCTTTTGAGCGGTATCCATTAAAACCCTTTAACGCCCGCGCAATGTGAAGTTGTGGCTCGGACATATTCAGCCATAACTCGCCAACCAATAATGCGAGAGAACTATTCGAACACTCTAAAGATGTGGAAAGTCTTCTAGTTTTGATTTAAAAATGGGACGTTTTGGGTGTGAACTTTTTTTGGTGTCACGTCACAACTGAGGAAGGTCATGGGACTTTTGGATGACGTTATCGGGCCTCAAAAATGTTTGAGTAGCGATTTACTTGTTTTTTATTTTACAATAAACTAGGCGAAAATCCACGTCTTTTGAACCTTTGATTGGCCATCTAGCGTTAGTAGTGGACAAGGTATGGCCTAAAAACAACAATCAATTAAATAATCCCCTAAGGGGACTCTAAAAACTAGCATTCATTACAAGCGACTGCTTACACTTGGTCACTACACTGCCAGAAAACAATCACCAAGTGTAAGTAGTCGCTTGTAATGAATGCTAGTTTTCAGAGTTCACAAAAGCAAATATCTTTTCGGTATCGCAGCAACTCACAGCCGTGGTAATTATCAAAGCTACCGCGTGCTAGCGCCATCTGTGTGCTAGTTGTTTGTCATCGCGTAAACGCGTGATTTGTGCATTGCTGTGTTTGGGTGTGAAGACATTAAAACAAAAAATCAATTAATTAATGCTAAGAGAGTTGGAACAAGCCAAAGCGCAGTATCGCTTATTATTAGGCAGCTCCAAGACACAGGGTCATTTACCTCAAGTCCTCTAAGCTGGAAAGTGCGACTCTCGTGAAGGGAACTCTGGTTTTAACTGGCAGAAGGGCAAAATAACAGATAAAAGCAACTTTTGACTGAGAAAATGCAAAAGAAAAGGCTTTCATTGGCAAAAAAGTACAACAGATGCAGTGCAGAAGGTCTGAAGAAAGTGCCGTCTTTTGACGAAAGTCTTTTTACTATTTAATGGTCAGCGCTGGCGGTATGTGAAAGGTGACCTCGAAACGATAAAACCAATCTTGGGCTTGTTTTGGAAGTATTTCAAAATGACTATCATTTCTCATAATGGGTCCTACCACGAAAGGATCCCTTGATTTTGAAAGCTTGTCTGGTTTCCGACAGAAATGGATAAAGTTGAATATTGTGGAAAAAGCTTCCTAATGACATTTAGACGGCACAAACGTCTTGTTGCAAATTTCTCAATTTGGAAAATCAAATTCCAACGCGTCCCTTTGGGGACCGCAAAAGACGTTATATTGTATTGGACTATTTCAACCATAACCCGCTAGCCGATGGAGCTAGAGAGGTGTTCAAACCCTCTAAAGATACGAAAAGGCTTCTAGCTTCGATTAAAAAAATTGGGAACTTTTGGATATAAGCTTTTTTTGTAGGTTGCGTCATAATGGGGAAGGTTTAGATCTTTTTGGACCACTTCATCTGGTCCTGAGCCTAAACGGCAAGAGGTAATTTTGTGCTTCTTTAAACAAAAACTAGGCGAAAATCCGCATCTTTAGAGCTCTTGATTGCTTTTCTAGGGTTTGTGGTTAGCAAGTTATGAACTAAAAACCACAAAATAAACAATGAATCCCCTGGGCGGTTAATTAATTATTTAATTGTTTATTTTGTGTTTTACTAAATGTATTTGTATTCATATGCCTTTTTGCGAAACATTTCTTTTTTTTTTTGATAGATAAATGATTTTTTTGTACAATACAGGTTTATTAGAAATTGCTGAATGAGACCCTGGCCACCTGCAGGCGGTGATTGCTAGAGACAGAAACTCTGTCTTCAAACGTAATTAAAGCTCGTGACTGCTCGCTTTGCGAACTATGTTGATCTTGATGATTCGCAACTGGCTAGCAGCCGCTGTCATTCAACATTTTGAAATTATTACGTAACATTTCGACATTATTTTGGCGCACCCAGAATGCTGCGCTTTGAGGCATATGTCTCCTTTCCCCCCTTAGTTACCCCACTGCTTTTAGGGCGGAGGGGCAACAGCCACAGGAGATCTCGAACAACTCATGGTTTTCAATGGTCTTTGAGACAGATCTGTCGTATCCACAAAAAAAGAGGTCGGTTTGCAAACAGAGCTTTGTTATGTTCACAGCTGTCTTTTTTGGCTAAGGAGAGTTGAAGTTCATTTAAGAACACTGTGATGAAAATTCACAAAACCCTTTACAGAACTTTGATACAGTTGCCTACATGCTTGTTACAGTAACGAATGACAACCTCTGGCTTCCATAACAAACAAAAACGGCAAACAATGGTTCGACATTGTTGCATAAAATGATCGCGCGCACAGTAGGAATAGTTTGTTTGGTTTGTTATGTGCTTCTGTTTTGCCTTCCTTTCAATTTACAATTATTAATGTCAAAAATAAACGTTTTACTGTCAGAAAAAAAGCCTTCTGCTCTGCCTTTTTTATAATCCGCACGTACTTTCTGAGGACAACTTTCACATCGTACACAGCACACGCAGACGCTGGCCTGAGTTATTCATTGTACTGTTCCAGTTTTGATGAAGAAAGTCACTAACTACGAAAAAATCAATTTTTTTTATTGATTGCCAACGCGTCACCTCATATCTTATTGCGTGAGATATCTCTCCGAAAAAGCAGAAAATATGAATGATTTCAGAGAGGGTTATATTTTCACGGATTGATTGGCGAAGATCTACGTCATTGTGCTTGAGCAATTTTACATCTTCAGGGCATAGGGAAGAAAGACTAGTAAAGATCCACTGAATAAAAATAAAAGCCTCCTGGTGCTGCTTGCATCTTTTGAAAAGGGTCTTCAAATGTGCATTTGACCGGTTTGCAACTGCGTGCTATCAAGTGGAACTGAAAATTAGCGCTGAAAGACCGGGGTATTATGTCTTAAGTCAATGTATGCAACAAGTAAGTGGCGATATATCGCAGCAGTTTGAGATTTCAAAAAACGTGGAATGGTGTTCACGAGCAACGGTAGGCAGAACAAGATTGATACGGGGATCGACGGATTGGTGAAGCAAACGCAGTTCTGCGTGACCTTTAGCGTTCCCTTGTCACAAAGCGGGAGCTTTAAAACACTGCAAAGATGTCAGTTTTAAATTGGTCTTTATTCCTATTCTCACCTATGGTAAAAAATCTTGGGTAATGACTGAAAGAATGCTATTTCAAGCACAAGCGGCAGCGATAGGATTTTTGCGAAGAGTTCACGGCGTGACACATCGTGACAAAGCGCGCAGCTGTGAAATTCGTAAAACCTTGAATGCCGAGTCACTTCTCCGAATCGTGAGATCTCAGCAATGATGGTTCGGCCACTTGACCAGAATGCCTAAAGAAACATTGGCGAGTCAAGTCCTTTTGCATGGCTACGCCCACGGGAAAGTGGCCCAGAGGTCGGCCAAGGACCAAGCTGTTTGATTACATCTCCGATTTTGCTTGGCCCCGTCTTGATGTGGAGCCAGTAGAACTAGCTCACAGTTTCCTGAAAACAGTGAAATATTTCCAGAGGGCTTTTTCCCTTTGCGAACCTCTTGAGAGTTGAAAATGGGCGTGAAAGTGAAGCCAACCTCCTAATACAAAAGATGTTTAATCCTTTGTTATGAAAGGAAGCGATAAATCGAGCAACGATCCGAAGCGTTTTCGATTTACTCGATATAGCCCAAAAAGTTTGTTTTGATTTATCAGTGGCCAGTGGTGGACTAAGAGTTGGGGGACCCGAGACAAGACTGAAAAGGGGGCCCTCTGATAATGTCATCACACTCACCCAGCCGTGATAAGACCTTTTGATCATGCCCAGGAGAGGGATATGCGGGCTACCCAAGGATACGTTCCTGAGACTATGGCATGACTGACGTAACAGAAAATGCAAAAGGGTGTTCATGATACACAACTTTAAAAACACTGAAAGTTGGGAAAGCAAAGATGGCAACACATAAACGTCAAGCGATAGCAAGTTGGCATCGCCCCCCACTTCTCTAATTTTGCGCCCATTTCTCTGCATTCACCATCAATAAACTAACAAGTTTATAACGCATTTCCCCACCTTAAAAATACTGCTTGGTTTCCTGAATTTGTTCACAGCCATGTCCTAGGGACTCCATGAAACCACAGGCCACAACCAGATTCAACACACTAAATTTGTTTTCAATTTCATCCTTTTAACTACGTTCAAGAACATGCAGTATTAAACAAACAGTATTAGCTTGCAATTTACGGTAGTGTTAATCAAATAGGCAAAATGAGCTTGATGTAGATTAATGGAGTACAAAACAGGTTAATGTTTGAACACAACCAAACTCTTGGGATTTCATATGCACTTAAAGCAGGGCTCCCTTTTTTACAGTCGTCCACATTATACTGTAAGCAGCTTCATTCTCTGACAGTGGAAAACTTGCCATTTGGTATAAATTTTGAGTCTTTTCAGAAATTTTTGGAACAAATTTTAACCCTCAGTTTATTTAAGGTAGTGAGGTTGGTTTGAAACTTTTACTTATTTGCACATTAGAGATGCTGGTAGGGGCTCTTTGAAAGCAGAGTACCTGCACATTACAGTGGTTGTTGAGGGCCCCTTTGAAAGCAGAGTACTTACATATTGTAGTTGCTGTTGGGGACCCTTTTGAAAGGAGAGTAGTTACGCAATACAGTTGCTATTGGGGGTCCGTTCCAAAGCAGAGTACGTACACATTAGGGTTGCTGTTAAGCGCCCCTTTGGAAGTAGAGTGCTTATTTATGATCTGCTTCGGAAGATATTATATGAGTGGATAATACTTTTTTTCACCAATATGAGTAAAATTTACGCGCGAAACACCTCGAGGGGGCCCCTAAAAGTGTGGGCCCGAGCCAAGTGCCTCGCTCGCCTCCCCTTAAACACACCACTGGCAGTGGACCACGCAGGAAATCCTTTCAGATGAAGTATAGTGACCAAATTCAAATCATTGTAATGTCAGACTCTTATGTCACTGAGCATCAAAACCTGAATAACTTGAATGAGCTGTTTTCTAACTAAAAACAATTTGAAAGTAACATCGACCGATTTGGTTGCATAACACACGATGACTCGCAAGATTTGGCTCTTCAAAACGTCCACTATTGATTTGAACTTGACCAGTACTCACAGTTCTTGTGACTGACCCCCGACTGGAAAATAGTTTATTGGTGCTTGTCTAAGATTGTATAGACAGTATCAAGAATCAAACATGCTTCTTTAAGGTAGACTCAATGAACAAAACCCATGTAGTGCTCAAGACGCTTTTTGTCTTGCTCTGATTTCGAACGGCAGCACATTGACAAAAACTGTTTGCGATTGAAAGGGGTGGACAAATGTTTTAGCTGAAATACTGACAAACACATGAACGTACCAAACAGTGGCGTAGCCAACCCAAAATTTTGGGGGGAGGCAAAAAATTTGCGGGGCAGGCAAAATTGTTTGATTTTTGACGAGCAACAGCATTTTTTGTTTGGGACGGCTCTTTTCAAAGCACAAAATGACTAGATATGTCCAAAATGTTTGGTGGGCTATGGCTTCCTGCCCCCCCCTGGCTACGCCTATGGTACCAATGTTAGATGCCACCCGGGACAAGAAACAACTTTGGCGCCCCCTTGTTCGAACCCAAGGTCTACTTCATTGAAGAAAGTACTCGCCACATTGTTGGGACTTTTCGGGGCCTCCTCCAGTGATACAGCGCCTGGGTCATTGTTCACCCCTTTCACCCCTCGGTACGTCACTGGACAAGCGATTGCTTTCCCGCGAAAATAGACAAGTCATCCCTGCAACTACAACGTCTACATTGTCGTCAATTTTTACTATAACAATTAATAATCTGTGAAACAAATAACAGACTGCGAAATAAATTTATGGTGTGTGACGGCCTCGCCATTGCTGACACCTTCAGATCAAGGCGGGAAACCACCAACGTTAAATATGTTGTTTATGTTATATGCAAATGAAAACAAGCCCAAACACATAAAAAAGAAAACGATCAGTTAAATAATTAGTCAAAAGATCAATTTAGAAAAGTTTTGAAAATTCAAACTAGTATAAAATATTTTTAATTGTAATGCATTGCGTTAGCTATGAAAGAACTTCGAGGTAAGTTGAAGAAATTGTTTTTCAGCTGAGTGCCAAATTGAAGATAGAAAGCGCTCTATAAAGACATAGATGTGATTTGCTGCGGTAACCGAAAGTAAGATTTTTTAGGTGAAGAAATTTACAAAACATGACAACAAAGATATTAATATTTCAATGCCACATGAAAAAGTACGGAAGGACGTTGCCTCTCGAAAGAAGAGAGAATGATGTTTTCCTTTATTTTTTCGACTATACAATTGGTTGGATTAACTTGTATCAATGGAAATTATCTCAAACGTAGAGATGTGCAAGGTCATGCTCTAAAAAAGGAAGAGAGCCTACATAGCTTAATATAGGCTGGAACAAAGACGCTGTCATCACATACAAGGAAGTTGAATGAATAGAATGAGCAAGTGTTGCGTGGTGCAGCCTCTCTCTTTTGTGAAGTTGCACTAACTAAACAGTTACCCTTTACCAGGAAAGAGTAGGATGGCTGGTTAAGCGCGATGTGTCTGCACGAGCAACAAAACTTGACCAGTGTGCTGCTGGTTGCACGCCCTGCGAGTTCCTGACACAGTTGTTTCACACACTGAACAGTCATGATGTTTTCTTTTCAAAACGTTTCCATTGCTTCCGAAAACTGTAACTCACAAAGAATCTTTGAGGTTTATCACATTCAGACATGCGCAAAAATAAGTATCACAGACGCGAAGAATAGAAAATTATGTTGATCGATCTTTAAAGCAATCAACAACCTGAACAGGTTTTTATAGAAGATGACCTCGCTACAAAATCTTGAAAGTGCGAGCAGCAGCTGGCTTCTTATTTACGTCGCCATGACGTACATGCTCCAGTGTGATGTAAGCCCGTTACGGTATTCAAAGCTGCACACAAGTGAAAGCAAAACTTCCTAGTACAGCAACGTAGCAAGTTGCTACACTGTTAAACCATGACCAAACATATAAATCCACTTGCTTTTAAGAGGCAGCATTAAGTTGTGAGTACAAAAAAAGTAATCTCTGTCTAAGCACATGCTTGATGAGCGACGCCTTAACAAATTTCTTACAAACAAGCGAAGACATAAAGAAACTTTCACAGTTTCATCCACAGCAATGGTGTGACGACTTTGTATTTCAAAAACATAGTCATTCTTGTAAAGAAGAGACGTGGTTGCAAGAGCTCAGTTTCGATCTTACTAGCCACGTTTCAACAAAACGAAATGCTTGCATACTGTGGAAGCATAGTAAAACAACACGCTGGAATGTTTTTTGGTGTTTTTGACCGTTGCCTTCTCTTATCAAATGTTGTTTATAGTTTTTTTGCACGGCTCGGATTTTATCATCACTCAAACATTTCAGGAGGAGGTGGGGGAGGGGGCAGAGCCATATCGTCATCAACTACGTCGTTTCTGGTAAATTCCATTAAAGTATCGTACGCGCTTTCCAGTTCGTCGACCGATTCTTTTACCATGCTGGGGAAAAGCGAGTCGTACCCAGCCTCCTCCTCCTCTTGTATTTCTGCAGGAACGGCAAAGCTTACTTCACAGTAATCAGCAGACGAACTTGCAACATTTGCAATGGCTGGTTCTTTTATTAGATTCAAAGAGGCCTCGGGAGAAGAATGGTTGGAGCTAGTATCTGATTGATTTTCGCTGCTCGTAGCGTGGTCATCGTCAGGAACATCTTGATCGATCTCTTTGTTTGCGGATGGTTTCGGAAATTTTATAGACTGCTTCGTAGTAGCTGAGGAATCATGATTTGATTTGTCCTTGGTCACAGTGGCGTACATGTCTGTCAAGGCCCTTTCTTGGATTTCCTCTTCACGAGCGTTCTGATCTTCTGCATTTACAAGCTCAGCCTCATTTATCTTCTCACCTCTTTCTTGGATATCGACACTTCCCTTTCCCCTGAGGCGACAGATTTTACAGCATAAGAAACAAATCACAAGGAACTGCAGCGCAACGATGAACAAAACACCTGCCCAAATCACGAGACACAACTCGTTACGATACACGTCCATGGAAAAAATGTGAAAACAGGCTTTCGGCGCATTTGTCTTCGTTTGTAATTCACTGCTCTGTGTTGCAGAGGTTGTCATGCTACTGCTGAAATCAGATGGTGCATTGGTGAACGTTGTGGAGATCATTATCAAATGTTTTCTCAAGCAATGGCTTCGGCTGCCAGCAAAAACATTTTAAACATTGAAACGAAACTGCCTGCAGAAAAAAGTACTGCCTTTACAATCGCTGCACCAATAAAGCAAACACCAACCAACGTTTGCTAGCTACAACTTGCCCAGGACTTGATCTGATGCTACTGAGAAATGCACAAGTTGAGTTTAGTGTAGTGTTTTGCATTGCTCTCCCACGCTAATACGTTGCGCGCAGCTGCTAACTGCGCGGTATTGAATGACACACTGCGTGGCTTACGCTTAGAAACTTGCTTTGCGCCATGCTCTATTTTCAAAACATACGTATTGGCTATTTGGGCGCTGACTAGTGGAATCGGGGTAGGTAGAAATGATGGCCTACTGTCGACTTGTGTTGCTGCATTACGTCTTGCCTTAGGTAGGTTCTGCTTTAATCGTATGCCGTTAACACCTTTGCATGAGATTGCGATTTGCAAAGGGTGTGGAAAACGTTTGTGCGCGAAGCAGAGATTTGCTTAAGACTAATAATTAAGATTGCAAAACAACTGAACCACCTCAGCCTATTGCTCTCCTGCCATATAACTCGCCCCCTGCGCCAAATTTCCATAAACTCAGCTTTTATCAACAACTTCCCGCTTGCGAAGTCTCGGCACAAGGATAAATTGCAGGAATGGCCAATACGCCAGCACTCCGGTTTGCCAATTACGCTCCAAGGATACGACGAAGAAAACATTTGGGAGCAGGTCAGTGACGTAGTCGTCATGCATGCCAGGCGTTAGGTGAACAACAATCCAGCCAGAAACAACTTGGTAACATTGGCGACGAGTCCAGCATCAACTTCGTAGCTTTATAGAGGTATTTTGTTAAATATTCTGGAACAGGAATACGGTGTGGTGCACATTATGCGCGAAAAACAGATGGTTCCAAGTAACAAACAGAACTACTGGGATGGGACTGGGGTCATACTGTATTTTTACAAAATTTAGTTGCGCTATCCAGCTTGAAGTGAATGTGTTGTATTGTGTAACGTCTTCACTCCCACACGCAAAGCGCTAGGTTTTTAATATACATCGCAGTAAAGAGAAAAGAAAACGCAAGTACACGAAAGAAGACCAGGATGTATACATGGCGGTAGTATAGAGTATACG
>JGI24158J21664_10013063_pt1 | contig 10977 bp, 5 predicted proteins | sample Ectturendosymbi3_FD_21664 | JGI IMG/M metagenome (IMG submission 21664)
CAACCACAACTATTTACGTACGGATGTCAAAGTTCAGTAATTTAACTAGCCAAAGAAACTAACCGCAGGTTTAGAGCACGTTCATTCAGTGTGGTCTTGTTTTTCACTGAAATGCTCACTTTATAATTATATGATGAATGGTATTGGTTTTTATTTGACAAGGAATTTTCAGCAGTTAAGCCAAATCGTCAGTAAAGTTGTCAGTGCGAAAGAAATGAAGGAAAAATATGAAGTTTGCCAAAGTTTATGCACGAGTGGTTTTCCTCTTTCCGCACTTCGTTTGACCTTTAAATCAACTTGGTTAGCGGTGCATAGTGTGAACAACTCAGTTCTTCATGGTGTCTAAAGATTTGGGAAAGACTGTTTGCGTTAAAGGTTGAAAAGTTTAGTGTTTCTGAGAATTGGACGGGATGAAATCGTTGCGTCAGAATTTCCTTGAAAACTAAGAGATTCTTTAAATATTTTCATGTCGTCCAATGACCTGCAAAACATTTTAGCATTGCAGAGAGCTTTTATTTATTTCTCACGAAAAGCAAGCTGTTGAAGAAACCTTACGAAATCATTTTTATTTCAGGTAAAAACCGTAAAAGAAACAAGAGCAGAGAAAACTGCCAGAAACGGCAACTCTACGTAAATTTTAAGGATCTGCAGTGGGAGGTATTCAACGAGATTTTTGTTACTGCCTTTTTAGACGTCCAATTTATGCTTCAAAAAGTTTACTGAACACCGCCATCTGCAAACAGCAAAATGTGCCTTTATTGCTCGCTGAGTTTTTAATTTTGACTGGAAAAAAGCGGAAACCAAGGTTGCGTTGAAGCACAAAAGCTTTTTGTGATGTTAAACTTAAACTAAACTAGTTTTTCTGACAAAAATTCTTCAAAAACGTAGGTAACGAAATAGTTTGCATTTGTTCGTCATTCTTCGCTAACGAGTGTGAAAATCACATTATTTTCGCTTCAACCGAAAAATAATTTGCTCGTGTAGAAGTGCAGCAATTCCACTTAGAGTTGCATTTTTTCAGGAATATATCTCTCCGAATAATATTGCTGAACTGAATTCCTCTTATTCCTTTTTTCATCCTGAGTTCTGAGATAAGAAATATGTTGAGGAGGATATTAGTTTCTTTATTTTGAAGAGAGTAATGATTGTTTGCTATTGAATTACTCCATAGCAATGCATCACATCATCGTAAATGTGTGTGAGCCCATCAGATGACGAAATATACCAAACCGACTTTACATGCGTTGACAATCTGATGCTTTATTACTTGCTACTGTTACACTCGTTTATGGTTTCAATTTTCTTATTAATTTGAAAGAAGGGGGCTATAGACTACTCACAGTTGAAAACAAGATCGCCAAGAATGCAGTGGTTCAAAATCCTGATAATGAGTGCTAAAACGTAGAGTAGAAAAATTGTGAATTTACAATGAGTCAGTATAATACGCCGGTATCAATACCAGTCTTGACAATTTTTGTGTTAAGCTCTTTTACTCAATCGCCAGACCGTACCTTTTCGACTTTTGTGATCTAATCAGCAAAGCAAAACTGTTGTTGTTTATTGTCAAATGGTTTATTGTCAAAGTTTATTGTCAAATTCGTTCTTCTCAGAACATTGCAATATTAGATGTACTTAAACAAAGTTTCATGCTGCTTAAAGTCGCATCCCAAACATTGGTGATTAAATCGATCATTTCGCAACCGAACGTCTTCCTAATCGCTGCATCTAATGTGCTTCAAATTTGCTTCCGTTACTTTGAAGGCCTGTGCCACGTGCATCAAACCACAAGCTCACCTATCATCCAGTTCAGTATCATAGTATAGCCGGTAATGAGCGTCTAATCTTAACTGAATGCCATTGCTGTAAAACAATCCCTCCACCTCTAAGTTCGCGAAGATTTGCTGGAGCAGCGCCGAATAAAAACATAATTCCAAGCCTTGAGAGATAAAACAGGCCTAGAACTCGAAAACTGCTGCCAAAATGCTCTGAAAATGTTTTAGTAGTTTTCCAAAGAATAATTTGTGCTCGTTCATTAAAAAATGTTTTTCAAACTCAGTAGTTAGTGAATAATTAGTTTCGCAAATATCTTCTTTGATCTGCAACAGTGACTTTCAATCAGGGTGCCTCGGCAGCTTCAAGAGATGCCGCACAGGCAAGGTATGGACAGTGCCTACTCTTCCGTAATGATGATGCACTTGAAAGCTTGTGAAAGCACAGAAAGGGAACGTTTTTTTGAGGTGTCACGGATCAAAGATTTCTTTTCAGGAACCCAACTGGAGAAAAACTATAGAAAAGCACTAAACTATCGGGAGATTTCAGTCGCTTGCCCGATTACGCAAAGAGCACAGCAGCATTCTTCAGCAGAGTCAAGATCTATATAACTTTATTTTGTGCTGTGCTTGAACAAGCAATGCGTGTTTTCAGGATTGGATCATTGCTCCCAAGGGCTACCCGGCCTATTACTGCGACGGAGAATGCGGATTTCCCTTGAATGCACGAATGAACGCTACGAACCACGCCATTGTGCAATCTCTCGTCCATCTTATGCAACCAAGACGAAAATTGCCCAAGCCTTGCTGCTCGCCCACGACCCTGGATGTTATCTCTGTCCTTTATTTCAACGACGACTCAAATGTCGTATATAAAAAGTACAATGACATGATTGTAAAAACGTGTGGTTGCCACTGATACTGTCACTGCTGTTAATGCGCTCATAAAGAAACGCGCATCATGGAGCCTGGGGCTAAAAAGCTGCAAAAATACTTGCCCCTCGGGTCGTCATTCGCTTTGTACTCCAGATCCCTCCGAATACGAGATCATTGAAAATAAAAAGCAGACAATCGCACTGTTTATGTTTTGTCAGACACGGCAAGTTGAAGTACAGTAATATGTCTATAGGTTTACTTAAACCCAAGCTAATTTGAAATTCTGGGTTTATATTTTTGACACTTCAGTGTGGTGTTTTTCTCTGTTTTTTTATATTTTTTCTCATTCAAACTGATCTGTATACCGTCCAAAAAACATCTGCTATTTTTTCAGCCGTCGATTTATGACTAGATTCACAGCTTTTCGGCGTCGTTACGCTTACGCTGACATAATTGCAACGTTTCAGAGAACGCGTTGGCAAAACCAGTTGTGGTCATGGCAGTTCTAACTCTATTTGTTGATGAAAGAAGACGAGAACCTATCATCTCTTGCAATGCGCTTAAATAAAAAGTATTTTTTGATTGCATGAGAGTTTCGTGCGGCGTTTTATGAGATCGAAAGTTTTCAAAAAGTCTTGATGAAAATTACTGTAGTAGAAACGGAAGTGAACATTGGTTTACTTTGCTTCACATACACTGCTCCAATTCGTCATTATCACTAATGGAAACAAACCACTTATGATTCTGAAACCTTTGAAAGGAACCATTTGAACTTTCCATTTGAAATTCCCATCATCAGTTGAAGTAGGCCCGCAACCAATGCAGGCAAACGCGCAGTTGGCTCCCCAAAATTTTCAAAACCATTTTGAAATCGCCAATAGGTTTGTCAGTTGTCCATTTGTTCAATCATTTTCCAGCCACCCGAAAATTTCAGCTAGTGGCGACCCTGAACTGAAGGATCAAATTTCGTCAGCCGTTTGAATTTGCAGCGTGTGGTGGCCCTTGCCTAAACATTTTGTCAATTTCGATTTCGTTTCAGCGAGTTGAGTATCACAGTATATCGCGCAATTTTAAACAACAAATCTTAATTTCTTCTTGCGGAAACACCAGTCCTATACTCTGGTGTGAGCAGCATTAGGAGTAGGGGAATCAAATCATAGGCCATAAAGAAATATGCAATCGTTAAGGTGAAGGATGTTAGTGAGCATTAACCGAACAACTCACTGCCCGATGGGTTGAAAGTCAGTAATGTAGTGACCTCTGAGACTTTGTCAGACAAACCTCGACCGAAAACTGAATTTTCGTAAGACAAGACAAGGTTTTGACTTTGTCAGGATTTATTGAATTTGTTAAAGAAACGTCATCGACATTTCCATGTTTCGATTTCACATAACTTAGTCAACAGTTTGGAATCTTCTTTCCATGAGAATAAAACGAAGAGTTATCAGTTTGAACTGCTGCAACTTCACCAGGCCGTGACGATAAAGTATCGAGAACAAAACAAGACTCAAACCTGTGTCTCGCGCCACAAACCTGTATCACCGGAGATAATGCCGACCATTGCAGCTGCGGGGCCCAATGCAAGACTTAGATGCAGGTGCCCTCTGAGCGGGTGGTGTTAGACGTCATCGTGATCATTCAACCGTACTACGAGTCTACGATCTTTTTGATGAAGATGATTTAGCAAAATGGCCTAGATGAATATGAAAAAGACGGCAAATTCTTGGAGTTGATCTGTATGTACATGCTAGCACAACCGTTTCTTTTATTTAGAGGGACGTGGACATAGTTTATGTGTCCTGCATCTACTTCAATAGTATGGAAATGCATTGGACATTATACGCTGTAAATAACGATTCGAACATTTCCTGCCTGCTACATCATTGGGAAATTCATAATTAAAATCTTACTTATGCGGGCCTTTTGCGATTAGAAAATCCTCGCTGAGCTATTGAAAGGCGTTTGGGGCAAGACGCAGGATCCTCACAATTTCGATAAAGCTTTAGGGCTGTCGTTTATCCTCTCGGAATCTGAATCACACTGCTGGCCCATGGCAGACGATGATGTAACTAGTTAAGCAGCTTGCCCAGGAGATACAGGAAGATTGTGCAGGTCTTGTATCCTTCAAGGAAATGGGTGGATCACTATCTGATTCTTCGATCTCGGTACTATTCTTCTTAACCAACAGTGCACAACCTGCGGCCTTCGATAATGAAATTTGCGGCCGTCCACATCCACATGTAATTTAAAATATAAGATTTGGCGGCCGTGCTGGCGTATATGGTATGGTTTAATCATGCATTTTGTATAGCGCGCAAAACAAACGCAAGGCAAGAAACATATTGAAGCAAAACAAACGCAAGGCAAAAAACTCAGTCGACATGATGCGTAACATTCTGGATGGTGATGTCACAAAGAGTCATAGAATGAATACGCAATTTATGTTTGAATGTGTTCTGTGTTGGTTGGCACTTGGTAGTATCTCATAAATATAACTCGAACTCATTGGCGGCCGTACTTCATATAAATAAAAGTAATGCGGCCGGCAACATCAAAAGGTTGTACACCGCTGTTCCTAACGATAAAAGTCTTTATTGTTCCGCTTACGCGTTTTATTCACTTTCCTTCGCGGCTTTTACCTTCCTCTTTTCATTGCCACTACAGTAGGTTCTACCTATGTAACGTTTTCTTTTCGGCATATTTTGTAAATGGAACGCTAAAGTTTCTCTAAACAATGCTGTTTGTTGTTTCAGCAAAGTCGCCAGACACCAAATGCAATAATGAAATCTTTCAATTTTGCAGGTTCATGGCATCAGTTTTAATTAGCGTTTGAAGGCATTAAATATTATCTGGGATTAGATGGGATTTCAAGCTTTGCCTTGGTAACTTCCTACAAGCTGTAGTTTCCGACAACAGGGTAATATTCTCGCCGGCAGTAATCCACAGGCATAACAATCGTTTAGTATATATTGTGATTTAAATGAGTTTTGGGCTGTCATAAATGAAGAAGCTTTGGGGCACAGTGAATACAAAGTCTGTAACCAAAGCGTGGCGCGCGATAAATTTTTCTCTAAGTGAAGGTCCCAGCTTGCCATTGTTTCAGAACAATGACAACCAATTGTTTTGGCACAACTTTCGTTGCTACTCAACAATTATTGACCGATTGCCCAGACAAGCCCACACGGTTCTGAGTCGAGTGCAGACCAAGCAGATAAATGCAAAATAGCACATTTGTTGCTGTTGGTTGTATGGCCAACTGCTGCATGGAGTCTTCGGACTCGAAGAGGCGGTCAACGTCTAAGGGTTCAACCTATCATCTTTTGTCTCAATGTCGTCGAGTTTTTATTTTGACAAAATATTAAAATATGCAATCTTTGTTCAAATCTGCCACGAAGCAGAACTGCAGGCCTTTGTCAAAATGCAGATCATTCCCACACTTTTTCACAGTAACCTGACTTGAAGATGTGTGTTTCTATTCATATTTCCTTTGTGCAGCTCTGAACGTAGCATAAATAAAAAGACTGACAAGCTCTCTCTTGTATAGCAACCCAGCATAATATTGTGTAGGCCTAATTACTGAAATTGTCTAGTTTCTGGCTGCGTTCCCACACTTCTTTTTTCACGTTTCCACACTTCTTCTTTTAGCAATACACCCCTGAATACGACAGACACTCGTCTTTACAAAATTTCTCTTTTTAGAATGGTGTTAAAACGCTACATATTACACCAATTTTTAATGGTGTGACAGGAACTTTTTCCTACACACAAGCATGGATGTCGGAAGGGGGGGAAGGAATTTGAAAATTTCAGCAAAAGAAGCTGTTTTCTTTGTGTCGAGTAATATAAGCCAAATTTCACCACTTTTGGCCCCCCTGGAAAAACTTAGAAAAAATCCACTAGTGCCTCCCTGGAAAAATCTTCCGACGCACATGAACACAAGCATGTAAAATTACACCACTTTCGCAAAAATTGTGGTGTATTACACTATCTGGCACCACTGTTCAACAACACCAATGCGGTAAGCAAGCCATAGCAGGGTGTCAGACTGGGCACGGTGTATTCTGCCAAACATCACGAAATCCTGCTAAATTACAGATAATATATTACAAATAATATTGACACAATACTACCAAAATTTTGCTACATTTTTTTCATTAAACGATTTGCTTTAACAATGGACCCAATACTAATTGTGTTACTTAAACTTATTTAGACGAAATTCGAAATTGAAAAGTGAGGGTCCAGCCCCCCCAGAAATAAAAGTGTGGGGGGCTAGGCCCATGAGTCTCCCCCTGTTCCGCCACCTATGATTGTTGCCGATACAGTCCATTAGTCTGAAGTAGGTCTGCATCGAAGTTTTGCAACATAAATGTAAGCGGATGAGTTTTTTGTCGGAACTAGTGCCCTGACTAAACCACAATGCAGCGTTTAAAAAGCTATCTACGTTAGCAAACAATTTGCCGTCATCTGGCCAAAACACATGCAGCGTGCTCTGTTAGCTCAAGGAATTACGATGACCTAACGATGCAGTTGTGCAACACCTCACTGGAGGGGCGTAACGAGGTTAAATGGCGCCCGGGGCAAGAAGCAAGTCTGGCGCCTCCATGGTCGAACCTGAAGTCTTTCTGAAACAAATGTACTGTATTGAAGAAAGCACCTGTGACATTTTTGGGACTTTTTGCGCCCCCACAGTCATTCGGCACCCCGTAGTGATTCGGCGCCCGGGGAATTGTGCCCCCCTCGTTACACCCATGCCTCACTGCCTCAACAGGGAAACGCAGGGTAAGATTCGATTACTACTTGATAACACGACGCACCTAAGCAAACCATTATACTCAGCTCTAACGCAGAAACTTCGGCAAAATACCAACTAAGCAGAGCTTGGTGGAATGAATAATTGGCTTTACGGCTACGCGGTCATGGCAATTTTTGCTAAACGGTTCAGTATTTGCAGACCAAAACTTAGGGGAAGACTGCACCATTCGCCTCCACGTGGTTGCAACAGTGACTGATGACTATGTGGTTTTGATTCTTTTGTTGCAATTGAAAGCCCGTAGACAGCTGAGGCTGGCCACGAAAAGACAAAATTGGAATGGTTAGCGAAATCTGCAACCGACAGCAAAAAGCGTACCTTATTGGTTAGATCAGGGTCGCCAAACTTTTTTGTCTGCGGGCCACATAAGCTACTGTATTAACTAATAGCTATTAAAAATTAGTTCCACGGCCGGATATCTCACGCAATTTGATCAGTGGCGTTACTAGGGGTTTGTGCCAGGGAGGGAAAACTTAGCTGAAAGTTGGCCCACTGACCGCTGTATGGGGCCCACCATCCAACAGTCAGAAACTACTTGAGAAATGACGGTGAACCGCGATGTTGATGGCTTTACTAAAATCCCGATTCGCCGGAAAATACTCCGAAATAGGCAAAAAAGCAACAACCTATTGAATACCACAAGAAAACTAAGACCAAAACATCACCTAAGTTTTTTTTAGCTTTCCAGAGAGGGTGACATTAAGGCTTGCCAGGNAAGGCGATTCGCTTCTCTGCCTAGCCGTCAGTTACGCCACTAAATGTGATTGTTTCGGGATAAGTTACATTCTACCAAATCGAGTTTTTCGTAAATATATTATTTTTTAATTATTGACAAAATTTCTTTGCAGGCCGGATTTGACCCGTGTGTCGTAGTTTGGACACCCTTGCTTTAGGTAATTCCCCTTAAATCACATACATTTGAGCAGAAAAGCCACCTTTTGATGCAAATTCTAACTTTTTACTGGTGACATTGCGGTGTTGGCGGAAATTCGTAGTTTCAAATTGGTTATAGGCTGAATCACACCTGCGCCTGCTGCCCCGGATAGAAGTAGGTTCATCGCCAGATAAACATCATTGTGGGTGGTTTTAAGCTTGTCCGGGGGTTTCAGAGTAGCATACAATGAATTGGAAAATGATTTTATCGGGGAGACCAGAGCTTCAGTTTGGAGGTATTCATTGTGAATTTAGGGGTTAGCCCGCCTGCTTCCACTTCTGTTGAACAGGTCACTACTTGTTTTATAACCTCAACAATTGGAATCGATGTTTTTTTCTTCACATCAGCAGTTCATTTTCAAAATATGTGAAACGGCAACACTTGATTGAAATTCTACTTTCATTAGTGGCGTTAAATATATTTTGTGGCAATATGTTTCAGGCCCAGTGTGAGTCTATCATGCAATTGTGAGATCGTTTTTTACTTCTTCTTTCGTTTGAGCGAGTTCTTTGATCCACTGCTTGGCCGCGCTAGATTTCGGGGCAGGTGTTGAGCAGCCACTGGGTTGTCTCATCGTCCAGAACCGTCAGGCCGTACAGTCCATGGGGAGGTCGATGCAGGGACGGATTTATGCATAGGCCAAATAGGCCATGGCCTAGGGCCCCGCGCAACTCTTTCCTATGACGACTCAATATTAACTAAAAATTTGCGAAGCTGCGCAGAGGCATAACTTCACAATTTACCTTGAAACGAGGGGAAATGCAAGTTTATACTCTAGACTCTTATCAGTACAGTAACAACACGACAATACTGTGCATCTGGGCGTGAGAGAGATGCAAGCCGTTTTTATGAAAGTGGTTACAAAAAAAAAATGAAAAAAAAACGGTACTTTAATTGATGTTCAATTTTCCACTGTCAAAAAGCTCGCAACAAAGCAAGACCACCAGACACTGCAAAACTCTGATGAAAAGCAATATTGTCAGTATTGGATCCTACGTTTGGTCGTTTTACTAGATTTCGTACAAAGAGAGATTGCTTGTGGAAGCTCTATATGTTAGTTAAATCAGCTATTAGAATAGTTTCTCGTGAGCTTTACTGGGCAAACGTGTCTACATTGGGCTTACTTCATATGTTTAGTTGAGGGTGTTGCGACAATACTTTGCTGCTGTGCAAAACTTGTTTTCATGCTGTTTACCATCGGCCTATGGCATAGAGCAGGGCTTCTCAAACTATGCGTCGCGGCCCTAAATGGGGTCGGCGAAATGTAATTTTGGAGTCGCGAAACCAATTGGCTTGACAAATCAGATATAACAATTTTTGTAAAATTTACAAGAAAATTGAAAGTAAGCCTGCAGTGAATCTATTTCTTCTACATTTTTGTTTTAGGGACAATATCGTACTTTATGCTGTCAGTTGTTTTCCATGATGCCTGCCTGAGTTATCAAATGATAATAAAAACAGGCATGACAAGTTATGCGTTGTTACACCATCATTGTTTTAACGTACTAACCGATACTGACCTTATTGCGTTCATTCCGACACGAAGGCATGCTTCTGTTTAGACTCTAGGTCTACTCTAGGGGCTAGGCTAACTGCTTTGAGAGCACACCGAGTAGTTTCAAACTAAAGTAAAAGCTTCATACACAGTTTCAGAAGCACTTTGGACTTTGATTCAGGAGAAGTTGGATCCACAAACCACACATACACAATTGAAATTTCAGGAGGACACACACCTGCCACGCCCAGGATGAGTTTTCGGAGTTATTAAACGACAAACGTTTGCAACTGGAATTTTTAGAAAAGTTTAGCCAATGTCATTTTTGCATAAGAACAAGAAGTGAATGCACAGTCATTTCTGATCTAGCCATTCATAAACTCTTAGACTTTTGCACAAGATATTTGTGTGAAGCGGTATTCTCAAAATTGGTAATCATTAAGTCCAAAAACCGATCCTTTTTGAAAAATGTTAAGAATGTCCTTTGTCCTGCGTTGTCTCGTATCAATGTATGAATTATTGATCTGTGTAAAAATTATCAACTGCATCCATCCCATCAGTTGTGCTTGATACCTTCTACAAACTGAATTGTTTTTTTGCTAATTAATTATTTTTCACCGTACTGTTTCCATGACGTGGTAGTTTTATGAATGTGTAGTTACTTTCAAGGATTGTGTGCATTTGTATGATTTCGCCATTGACACAAATGCATCTTGAGATTTGTAATGAGACGTTCACATGTATCATTAACATCTAGGTTATCCAACAATGGGGCCGCATGGAAAAAACTTTTTTAATGGGACCGCAGAATAAAAAAGTTTGAGAAGCCCTGGCATAGACGATTAAAACTTGGAGGATTAAAACTACTTTGTATTGCTTGGAAAATGACAATTTCAAAACGGCATAAATAAGCTCTGTTCCACTGAATGGATTGTGCTTGTTTGTTTCATGAAATTTGTGGTCACTTTTTCTATAAAAAGAAGTTTACGTGCAGGTAGTCAGATCGACAGCTAGACGATATTTTCGAGGGCGGCAGCACGGTCCCGCATGAAAATGTATACATCCGAAAAATAAACCTACAAAAAACGCT
>JGI24158J21664_10013064_pt1 | contig 10977 bp, 10 predicted proteins | sample Ectturendosymbi3_FD_21664 | JGI IMG/M metagenome (IMG submission 21664)
GGTCATGCTGCAAATCCATGCTTTCACACAGTGTTTTGAATAGTCTGGAGTTCAAAGGTCGATTGAAAATTTCATTAACATTTTTCACTACATTCTTNAGCACATTTTCAAATCAGTCTCTTTGCAGCTNAATGTTTCAGGTGGATTATGGAATGAAGAAACAACATTTCTTCANGCGCTACTTCTTTCATTTTTGTAGCATTTCATTTTTTAATTTCGCCCTTCGGATGCCCGGGGCCGTCGCCTCGTTGCCCATCTATCTGAACGCTCTTGCTTCGAATGAAAGTGACGAGCTAGTATGGCAGGTTGGATTGCATCATGTGAGAAGGGCCGCGGCGGCTGTTCNCTACATGGAGCTGCAGTAAAGCCAAGTTCCAAGCATNNTTAACGTATTTCCTGACAAATTCTCCTTTTCGGTTTTTCGTTCATCCTGGTCCTGTCAACATATCTGCACATACACTTTTTTGCAGATTGTTGTAAATTTGAATGCTAGTACTTGCTTCACGCCCACTTTGAGAGTTGTTCTTTTCTGAAAGCTGAAATTATTCCTTGTTAAAAAGTGCAAAATTCCCTGTTGCTTTCTTGGCTGCATTTTAAATCTTCCGCACTATATATAATACAGCTACTTCCAGTGTCGTACCACGAAGTTTATGGTAAATAATTTCAGACAACAGTCTCAAAATTTCCTAGCGGTCACCAAAGCTAGATCTTTAAAAACCTGTTTGCTACCAATAGACGCCCTTGTACTTTTTCAAGAACAAAATAATTATGAAACTGCACAAGGTTTTTATTTTGCGTCACAATATCCAGTCAAAACCGGCTATGTGGTACGGTTGGTTTAGCGCGCGCCATCAAAGGTGGATAGGCTTGACTCGATTCCCCGTTGGGTCACATCGAAGACTTGTTAAACGGTACTTGCGGCCTGTCCATGCAGTCTCGTGCTCGGTGTTGATGGTTGGATACAAGGAAACGGTTCGCGCGCGTGCTATACTATTGACTCACCACCAGCGCATCAATCAGTTCCAAAGCAGCTGCGTGACCACGGTACAAGAAAGCAGAGACGGGCGCCTACAGATCACTCGTGACACTCCGGAAGGCGCACAAAATCCGGGTATAAACGAAACTGAACTATCCAGTCCATGTAATCGCAAGCCACATGTCATTGACCAGGATTTTATCGAATTCAACATTTTATCGCTAATCATTTTCAATTACTTGACGGAAAATGCAACTTGTTTTGCGGACCGGCAAAACATCTACGCGGACCGGCGGTTGAGAACCACTGTATTAGATGTCTGTTTTGACTTTATTAAAATTGCTTCTTTTGGAAAGCATATTATCTGCCATTTGATGAGAAGGTTGTTTGGACAAAGGCTTGTGCTACGTGCAGACAGAAATTATTCTAAAAATGTCAAGGTTTTACTGAGAATACAAACATAACTTGAATCATGATGTCAAATATTTTGATTTCCAAATTTTTGCTTTGTTCAGACTAGCGATTTCAAAAGAATTACCCTAATGACCTAAAGCAATCTGAAGCTTCTCAAACATGCGTCAAAATATGTAAATCCTACTGCAATTGCTACAGCCGTGTGCTTAACCAGAAGGATCCTTCCTAATGTTTTTAGCCAAACAAAGCACAAAAACTTTGTGTTAGTTGCACATCAAAGTAAGCAACACATGCAAACGTTTCTATTATTTTTTCGCAGAAGTACAACCTGTTGCCCCAATTACAAGCACGACCACCCCGAAATTCATTTCAACGCAAGCTCCAACAGATGCTACAGTTTTGACATCAGGTGAAAACAATCTGTTGCAATGGAAATTATCTCGCGAAAAGCGTTTATTGCTTGATTTGTGCTGGCGACAATGGAAAAAGCAGCATGTAAAATAAAAACTATTGATTCTTCTCAAAGGCAGTTTGATCTGCTTTGTTTTGATGACTATTATGTTTGCCCTTATCAGCTGTCAATTGCATTTACAATGAGGTTATATATGTACAAAATAATGATCCTCGTGAAACGTGACCTGTTATTTCCTGAAGCTTTNAAAGAAATAAATCATATAAATTCTNGTAATAAANGATGCCAGCAGCTAAAGATATAAAGATTGATTTNAATGGAGCAAGAACGCATTGACAAAAGGACCATGCTTAATTGAATATGCAACGAATTCAATTAATATCAACAAAATCATCATGGTTCGGTTCAATTACAAATTCAATGCAACCCCGACAAATATTAAATTCAGAGTAATGTCTTCAAGACGATATACATTTAGTGTGGTGATCACAAAAATATTTTCACATTGTTTTCAAGTCAAAGTTGCAAGAAAGGACATACTCACAAGTCACCAAAATATGTCACGTTGAACTGCTTGCTGATGTCAGACAAGACGTCATCTTATTTGTTATAAACCCGCTTCTGTGGTAACTTCATTAGCATCTTTAGCGGATATAAGGCAATCGCCTTTGTTGATTTATTTGATGTCTGTTTTGGCTTCAATAAAAAAGTTTGTTTTTGCATGCATATTATTGGCCATTTCATAAGAATGTTTGTTTGACATATGTTTACGCTGTGAGCGAATAGAAAATTTTCTAATTTAACGATGATGTTGAGAACACAATCAAAACCTCAATGAACACAAGTAAAACAATGCTGCAGACATCAAGAAGATGTGATCTGCATTGCTTTCTAAATTTTCCTTTCTTCGGACCAGCGATTTCAGAAGAATTAACCTAACGGCCTAAAGAAATCTCAGACTTCTCATCCGTGCGTTAAAATATTTAGACCCTGATATACAGTACTTTCTAGAGCAATGTGCTCAACAACCAAAATTATTTTTAATATCTATTCTCAAACAAAGCTCAAAGCCTTTATGGTATTTGGTCATCACATAATAATAACACCTTCACACGTTCGCACTTTTTCTTCGCAGAACTACAAACTCTTGCCGCAATTGCAAGTACGACCACCTCGAAGTTTATTTCAACGCAAGTTTTAACAGATGCTGCAGTTTTGACACCAGGTGAAAACGTTTTTGTGCAATTCAAATAATCTCGCGAAAAGCGCACATTTCTTCTTTGGTGCGGGCGTCAATGGCAATAGCAACATACAAAATTCCAAATCCTTCTTTCGTTGTGAAGGCAGTTTGATCTGTTTTGTTTTGATAAATATTAATTTTGCATTTTTCACCTGTCAATTGCGTTAACGATGAGGTTATTTTTGTACAAAATCATGGTCTTCATGAAACGTGACCTGATATTGCCAAACCTTCGATCTATCAAAAGATACAATTTTTGACAAGAAACAATGCAATCAGGATAGCGAATTCTACAATTTTTTATAAGAAACAATGCTATCTGGATAGCGAAATATAGCTTCATTTCAATGCAGCATCAACTGTAGAAGACAAAGGCTCATGCTTGATTATTTGTGGAACAAACTCAATGAATACTAGCAAAATTATAATAAAACCGTTCACTTGCAATTTCAGTGCAACCCCTGTACATGACAGATATAAGGTTACATCTTCAGGACGATATACATTTAGGGTGGTGATAAAAAAATATTTTCACAAGGTTTTCAAATCAATCTAGCAGAAAAGACAAACGCAAAATTCACCAAAATGTGTAATGTTGAACTGGTCGCGGATATCAGGCAAGATGTCCTTTTTCTTTGTGCTTCTGAGATAAATTATATTCGAATTTTTTTCTGAATACAAAACAATAGCGTTCCTTCGTCTTTCTGGTTGGCTGTTTCGGCTTTATTAAAAAATGTTTGTTTTGGCAAGTATACATTTGTCATTTGATGAGAATGTTCTTTTGACAGATGCTTGTGCTATGTACGAATAGAAAATTTCTCACAATTTCCCGATGTTATTGAGAATGCAACAAACTGTGAATCTTGATGTAATGTAATTCAATTTCCAAATTTTTCCTTTGTTCAGACTAGCGTTTTGAGATAGAATACCCTAATGGCCAAAAGCAATCTGAAGCTTGTCAACCATGCGTCAAAATGTGTAAACCCTGTTACACTTGCTAGAACCGTGTGCTTAACCACAAGGATTCATTCTAATGTATTTACATAAACAAAGCACAAAAACTTTGTGCTACCTGGACATCACATTAATTAGAATAACACATGCACACGTTTCTATTATTTCTTCGCAGAACTACAACCTGCTGCCCCAATTACAAGTACGACCACTTCGAAATTCATTTTAACGCAAGCTTCAACAGATGTTACAGTTTTGACATCAGGGGAAAACAATCTGTTGCAATGCAAATTATCTCGCAAAAAGCGTTTATTGCTTTTTTTGTACGAGCGTCAATGGATAAAGCAGCATAAAAAATGCCAAATTCTTCTTTCGTTGTGAAGGCAATTTGATCTGCTGTTTTGTTTTGATAACCATTAATTTTGCACTTTTCAACTGTCGATTGAGTTAACGATGAGGTTATTTTTGTATAAAATCATGGTCTTCGTGATGACCTGATAATGAAAAACTGAAACTTTCAAAGAAATATTTGATGCAATTTTGATGGGAAACGATGCCAGCAAGTAACGAATTAGAAGTTAATTTCAATGTAGCAAGAACTGCATTGGGCAAAGGCTCATGCTTGATTGATTTTGGAACGAACTCAAATAATACCAGCAAAATCATAATGGTTCGGTTCAATTACAAATTTTGTGCTACCCGACAGATATCAGATACAGAGCAATATCTTCAGGATAATATACTTTAGTGTGGTGATCACAAAAACGTTTTCACACGGTTTTCACTCAAAGTTGCAAGAAAGGACATACTCAAAAGTCACTAAAATATGTCACGTTGGACTGTCTGCTGATGTCAGGCAAGATGTCATATCAGTTTTTCCAAATCCGATTCTGTGGTAACATCATTAGCATTTTTAACGGATATAGGACAATCGCATTTCATTGGCTTATTTGATGTTTGTTTTGGCTTCATTAAAAACAGTTGCATTGACAAGAATATTACTGGCCATCTGATAATAATGTTCTTTTAACTGATGTTTATATTATGGGCGAATAGAAAATTTTCTAATTTAACGATGTTGTTGAGAATACAAACAAAACCTGAATCAACATAAGCAAAACAGTGCTGTAGACATCAAAAAGGTGTAATCTCTCTTGATTTCCAAATTTTTCCATTGTTGAGACCAGCGATTTCAATAGGATTACACAAATGGCCATAAGCAATCTCACATGTCTCATCCATGCGTCAAATATTTAGACCCTGATATACTTTCTAGAACCGTGTACTTAACCAGGAGGATATCTTTCTAATAGATTTACTGTATAAAGGTCACAAATCTTGTTGCTCTTGGATATCACAGAATAATAACACATGCGCATGTTTGCATTATTTCTTCGCAAAACTACAACTTATTGCCCCAATTACAAGTATGACCACCTCGAATTTATTTCAACTCAAAAGCATATGTTGCTTGTTTTGTACGGACGTCCACGCCAATGGCAACATAAAGAAGGCCAAATTGTTGTTTTGTTGTGAAGGCAGTTTGGTCTGTTTTTTTTTGATAACCATTAATTTTGCCCTTTGCAACTGTCGATTACACTTACGAAGAGTTCTTTATTGCACAACATCATGGTCTTCGTGAAACGTGACCTTGTACTCTATTTTAAGTCCTGAAAAGTTTCAAGGTACACTTTCATATAAATTTAAAAAGGAATAATGCCGTCGGGATAACAAAACATAGTTTAATTTCCATGCAGCTCCAACCGTGTTGGACAAAGGCTCATTCTTGATTGACAATAATGGAACGAACCCAATTCATACCAGCAAAAACATCATGGTTCCGTTCAATTACAACTTTAACGCAACCCCGACGGACATTAACTGCACAGTGATTTCTTCAGGAAGTTATAGTTTTAGTGCGGAGATCACACAAATATTTTCACATGGTTTTCAAGTCAAAGTTACTAGAAAGGACAATCTCCTAGGTCACCCGAAGAAGGTCAAGCTGAACTGGACACTGATGTCAAGTGAGTTGGTTTTTACAGAACCATGTGGTAAAAACATGCCCTTTCCTGAAGATATAAGAGAATCGCTTTGCCTTTGCTTGATTGTTCACTGTTGTAGCACAATTTCTTTTTTTCTTAAAATTAATGTGAAGGAATTGGGATTTCTTGGAGGTGATTGAATCTGTACTTATACTGCTTTAGCATGAACGTCCTGTGACTTTTCATTAAGTTTATTTTTACCAAACTGCCTCATACAATGTGGAAACAAATTTTCTTTGATTTCATCTTGCTATTGTCAATACATAAAAAGGAAATCCTGAAATGACAACGAAAAATAAATCCTAAAAATGTGGTTTCGCCTTTTGTCATCTCCTCAAACCCCTATCATCTTGCAATGTTCAGTCTGGATGTACTACAGTAAATTGTGTCAACCTACACAACAACTTTGAACTTCCTTGTCTTGCATGATGATTAAAACTGATATAGGCCTACATGCTGAAATTATGTTGTATTTTGACGAGGTTACTGTAGTTCCCGAGCACAAATTTGGATCAAGTATCTTGGTGTAATTGCAGACGAGAAACTCTCATGAAAAGAGAATTGAAAGTAGTTGTTTTGTACTATAACAAAATATGTTGACGTACGAAGGTACAATTTTAAAATCTTATATGAGTAACCCAGCATTTTTCATGCTGTTCCACTGCATAGTAGTTTCACCAATACAATACGGAATTACTACCTGAGGAAGAGTAGCTTGAATGTCATCTTCGGTCATTATCAGCTTGTGGCGCGATCAGATCTTTGAACACATGTGGATTTGCAAGTCTTACAGTTCCTAGCATTTCTAAAACGCAAAATATTCTGCAACGAGAAGACATTTACAGTTTTGAAGTGAGCAAGTTAATGTATAAATGAAATAAATCTACGTTTCCGGCTACATTCAAACATTATTTCGATGAAATCACAGACATTCATCCACACAACTCGGGGCAAATTAAAATTCGGTAATTTGCATTACCGAAAACACGTTGACACTCAATATCATCATACTGAATCACAGTGCAATACAAAGCTGCTCACAAACGCCTTTGAATATAAAAAATAACGTCTTTTGAATTTTTCACAGCCCCTACAAAAATACTTATTAAGGCAGTAGAAAAATTATTAGAATTCGTATTTCTTTGTTGGTGGGCTTTAAGCAAGTGCCACGATTATATCCTGCTGTTGTTAAGTAAGTAGTTTCATGGCTGTTGTGCTGTCAACTCTTGCTTTGAACTGCTTTTGACGCATTCACTACAAATCGATGTATTGTTCCATTAGGCTCTCATATAATCTTATGGGAGATGCCTTTAGTCTCCAATCGCATTGCGACCATAGCGAAATTTGTTGTACCGAGCAGTAACCGAATTCTTTCCCATGCCTGAGTCACCACACCGACTGAAAATCAATTTCCCGAACGAACGATTGCACGCCTCGATTAGGACTGCTTTTGTGTGACAAACATTGCAGAGCTGCACTAGTCCGTAACTTTCATGATTGATTTCCATTTTAGCTATCACGAATATTTGCAAGTTAAGTGAGCACTGAAAACATTTCATGTGTCAAAGTTGAACCGATTTTTAATGGCCGCTTCCAATTGCTTGTAACACATTGTTCTTGCGTAAATCGAATAAACGCATTGTTCATGTAAAATGACATACTCAGAGGAACATACTTTTGCATACTTATATTAACCAACTGTTCGCGTTTCACTGTGGGTATGTTTGCGCTGGTGAGGCTTATCACCATGGCCCTACGCAATCTCCCACATACATTTCATGAATCGGTCTGCTAAGAGCTTATCACAGCACTACGCAGTAGTACTAAATATCATAACAACCGTGTTGGCACCATCTGTTTCCTTGCGCCACGTATGCCACATATCGATACCTTTTTTCCTTCGGTGCAACCGTTGCAAACGCCAACTATGCGCATATGCTTTTCTCCTGTCACCACATATGTATATTCGTGTTCTTTCATGTATCTCTGTGTTCCATATTAGTGCCATGTGTGCCTAGGTTCTACTCCGTTACGTGTCGATGTGAAGACGGTAATGAATAACAAGAAACAAACATAAAATTACTTGTGTTACATGAACCATATCGCATAATAACATTTCTGCACGTTCGTTTCATTTCTTCCCAGGCCAGGTACCAATTGCACAAGTTCCAAGAAATACAAGTTTAACTTCGATTTCGCCGGATGTTTCAACAGTTGCTACAATTTTGACATCAGGTGAAAAAGATTTTATGAAATGCAAAAAAGTTGCGAATATAAATTGCTATTTTCTTTTCCATAGCCACCAGTGAAGTGCAAAAGTGAAGAAACCTTATCTACAACCACGTTTAACTTTACTAGAATGCAGAGGATGCGGTCTTGGAGTGAGTTTCATTAATGGTTGGCAATTGGACAAAGTCTCTTAATCCAAGAAAAATTCTGATAGTTCCATTCACAGCAACATACTTGCAGCTGATTGGGGAGGATGAAAGGTGCTTTCTTGTGCCCCCCTTCCTGCGCTATTTCCAAATTGCTTACTAAAGCTGTCGATACGAGAGCAACCGCTGCTACCTGTGCTGGATGTGGTCTGCGCGGACTGGGTAGGAATACGCTCTTTACAACGCGTGGCAGCATCCCTGTTGCCGAGAATGACTGAAGACCCGGCATACTCCAGCTGAACACCGAGGGGCTTACCGTATGCAAGATCAGCTTTATCGAGCAGCTATCCTACAAGAACAAGGCACTCGCCACTGTCCTTCAAGAGACCCATTGCACCACAGCAGACAAGCTATAATGATTCCCAAGTTCTCACGAACTGTGTCAGTCCTGAGCAGGAAGCACGACCTTGCCACGTTTATTCAGGAGCAGTTGGAATTGACACTGGTCGATCAGTTTCCAGAGCAATCAGAGACTGAGTGGTTGTGCGTAGACGTCGCAGGATATAAAGTCAATAACATCTTCAAACCTTCACCCTAACGACTCACACTTGCGGCCATCCCGACCGTACCACACCCCAGTCTACAGTATAGGCTGGCGCCTTCAATTGCCTACACGTCAACTGCGGTTATAGTTCAACATCTCTTGCCGGTGAGAGCTTAACCTCCTGGCCAGCAGCCAATAAGCTCTCGCTGGTACACAACGCAAAGAGAGAAGCCAGCGTCTTATCTCACCGATGGAACGTCGGCACCAACCCGGATCAGGCCTTCGACCTTGTCGGCCATGACCAACGACTGCTTGAGAGACGTGTTCCAGAAAAGTTCCCGTGGTCACAACACAGACCGTCTCTCATTACACCAACGAGGCTCAAGATTCTTGCCTACAGCGACCCAGTAAAGCGATGGAACTTTCGCAAGGCTGAGTGGAAGCGCCTTTGCCTTCCTACAGGTGAATTCGTTGAAAGGTTGCCACCTCCGGCAAAAAACAAATTTAGAGAAGACATACTGTACCAGGAACTATGCGAGAGCCTATTATTTTGTCTATCGTTATTCGAAAAAGTGTGCGAGACCCTTTATTGCTCGTTCCTCCGAGCCTCAGTTGGGACCGACTCTGACAGAGCCGCTTCTTCCTTACTTTTACGGCTCAACCAGAAGTGGCAGGAGTGATGGGAAGAAGCTGTCACTTTCTTCGACTTCTCGCACTCCAACCGTAAGGCGTGGAGCACCATCAACAAACTTGCTGGCACATCCAGACACTCCACCCGTCTGCCCATTTTCACCAAGCTCATCGCTTCACAACTCGTGAATAAAGGGGCATGCAATACGAGGGACTGCGAGTCCACAAGGCTCGTCAAGAAGGAGATGTCTCACATATGGAAGATCCCAACATCTGAGGGAGATAGGATCTCTTGCTCCTTCACGCCAGAGGAGTTGTTAACGACTTCGGCCACCTACAGATAGGAAAATCACCGGGAATGGATTCTATTTTCCCAGAATTTATACTCGAATTGGGTCAGTTCTCAAACCCCGGTTATGCGATTTCTTTACTTTCTGCATCTGCCAAATCAAAATTAAAAGGATCTGGAGAAGAGCACGAGTAGTTTCGATCCCTAAGCCGAATACGTTTTTGGGAGCACAAATAATTATCGCCCAATAACTCTACTGTGCGTACCTTGAAGATCCTCGAGAGACTCATTTACACTCGCCTCGAAACGATCATCGATTAATTACTCCCGCAGAAACAGGTAGGCATTCGACATGGGAGGTCGACCGTAGATCAGGTCACGTTGCTCATGCAAGATATCGAGGATACCTTTTCCGTTAAGAAGACGGCTGAAGCAGTGTTTATCAATCCAGCAGCCGCCTATGACACTGTGAGGCATCACCTGCAAGTTACCGAGATTCATACCTGACAGGCTCATAGTCCGCATGATCATGCTGGTCATTGGTAAACGCAACTACACCCTTAACACCGGTAACAAGAAACGAAGAAAGTAACAAGGCCTCAAGATTGCATCCCTCAGGATCCGTCTGGGCACCCATTCTTTTCAACATCTACATTACACCTCTGACTTGCCAATCACCGTCTCCAGAAGTATGTATATGCCGACGATCTAGCAATCATGCATGCTGATGGAGACTGGCAAAGAGTGGAAGGAGTGCTCCACAAAGACATGGCAACAATAGGTGAATACATCCAGATCTGGAAGCTAAAGCTGAAAAACACAGAAAAGGTGGTGGCAGTGGTCCATCTCAAAAACAATTAAGGGAGCTAAACGTGAGCTGAACGACAACTTGAACAACAAAATTTTGCCCTTTTGCTCCGAGCCCAAATACCTCGGAGTAACATTGGACAGGAAACTCACAGGAGTTACTTCGCAAAAAGCTGACATCACGTGTCGCACTCACCCTTTAACGACCACCGGAGCCAATTAATTGGCTCGAGGTTTTTTTGTTATAACTCGCCAGCTACAGCAGCTAGAGAGGTGTTCAAACCCTCTACG
>JGI24158J21664_10013065_pt1 | contig 10976 bp, 12 predicted proteins | sample Ectturendosymbi3_FD_21664 | JGI IMG/M metagenome (IMG submission 21664)
TGTTGCAAGCGGGCACAGCAAAAGACTCCATTTGAATGCCGATGAGTCGAGACATAGCCGGTCACAAACCGAACAGCTTTAAAAACACAACAGCGCTAATAGAGTAGGGTCGCCATTCCAGCGAACTACAGACTTTTCGCCACAGCTAAAAGTACCCAGTATCAGCGACAAACTCATTTCCGAGTGACAAAGGTAGTGGTCGGCGGTGGGGGGTCAACCGAGCGTTTGATGGCGTTGAACAAATTAGGTGCGAGAGAACTTTTGGTGGTGTACAACAAACGAGGGTCAAACAGCAGACGATGATCGTGCGAAGGAAATGTTGCTTAGCAACCTGAGTCGAAACGGAAGTTTGTTTGAAAGTAAACAAAGCATGGAGTCGGCATCGTTGGGTTTGACCCTTCAATGCTAAGTGTGGTCTGGTAGATGATAAAACCTTTGTGAGGAATTGATTCAATGGTGCCTTTAAAAAAATTATTACAATTGTTATTAAGCTTTGCAGTTGTAAGTTGATTTTTTCACCAGTTTCTGCTACAGTTCGGAGTACGGCATTTTTGATTACAGTAGAATCTTACTTTCAGAAGATTCCGGATCCAGCAACACGCGACTAAGAAGCACACTGGCGAAACACCAGACCCGCTGCCGGATCGTTCATCGTCACAATGGTTCATACGAGTTTCATTTAATCAGTACCGGAAAATTCGCAGATAACTGCTACGCCCAAAATTACCGTCTTGAAAATGAACCTGCGAATTGACCGGCTAATCGCTTCCACGAAATCGTGAGCAATATCACAGTCTTCCACACCGATCGTAAGCAAAGCCCAGAAAACTCATCGGAGCATGGACGAGCCGCCTTCACATCGCCAGTTCGGAATCTCTTCAGCACAGAGCTAAACTCAGCAATTTCAGGTCGGATTTAAAGGCACGAAAAGATTGCTCATTACAGGGTAAACGGGGCCGATGAGATCAGAACCCAGTCAAGCGTCGTAAATGTCATCGCACACCGAACTTTGAAAGGTTACTATGGTTGACCAACCGGTCACTTCAAACAAGTCGTTCCGCGCTGCCGTATATAAAAGCAGCCAAACAACGAAAACGGCAAAACCAGATCTGGGGGCGCCACGTGCGTGAACCTTTTTGTGCATCCGCGTGATTCTTTACTGCTGGTATGACATTTGGTCCTTGGCATTTACTGCAGTTTCAAAAAAAGTACGCGTTTAGAAGGTTAAACGCGCATGTTTCTTGAAAACATATCATATATCGAAATCGTATACAATGGAAGCCATGATACTCTTTCGCAAAAAAAAGAAGAGCTTTTGCGACAACTTTTTGCGGATAAACATGTTTTTTCAATAAATCTGCGTCTAAAAAATACGGCAGTGACATTTTCTACTCTTCCTCCAAGCGAACGAAACGATTTTGAGAAGGCTCATACACGCCAGTAACAGCAAACAGCCACTGAGGCCAAACGGTGAAGTGCAATGTTGACTGTCACGTTTCGAATCGGCTCAATTAGGATGTTGCGAAAACTGTATAGAATCTAATGTGGGTAATGAAAAGTTCGCTGCATGATGGCAACGGCATGCACTGCCAAATACCAATTTACCACGATTTTTGCAGAAGACGAGCTGGATGAGTGCTGGAACAAAACACATCTCAAAACTAGATAAGAAGAACGTTTAGGCCACTATGTCCAAGCCAAATGACTTGCTGAGGCAAAAATTCTGCCAATATCTAAATAAGGTCGCACACTTTCATCTTAGCAAACTAAATTTAGTTTAAAGCTAATGTACTGAACGCATTCGAATCCTATCTCCAAAGGTAACAGATGTGATAAAGTGGCACTGAAGACCACCTGCATCAAAAATGTCAAATTCAAGATGAACAAAAAAAGGGCAGGTTGTCGGTAAATAGGGTATTTTTGCTACAGCGAAAACCTAAACTGGGCCGCACAAAACTTTCGACTGTGCCACATGCGGCCCGCGGGTTGGACATAGCTGGTTTAGGCGAAATTGATATTTTCCCAAAGTTATGTTCCAAGTTTGAACTGGATGCAACTCTAAATTCCAACACCCCTCCAATCGCGAATGCACCATGACACGAGCGGAAATTAGAATTTATGCGCATTTTCCCGCAAACAACGCAGTAGATGCGCAGAGGGCGAAAAAATTCCGACGCGGCTTCTGGCAAATGCTTGTGAAACATGAGCTACGCAAAGAACACCACCGAACCGTGGATGCGTGGAAGAGCATGACCGCAAAAAAACTTCACCCCACTGGTCGAGTCATTCGTGTACTTAGCTGCACCTGTAAGCGTGCTGGGATCCAGCAAACAACAAGTACCAACCGGTTTGAACCAGCAGACCCACCGAAGCGGAACCAAGCTCCGGCGCGAGCAAGCGTTAATTGCGCGCCAGGGTCAATACCGTCGTCACGGTCTTGTAACCACAAATGAATCGCCGGCGCAGTCCCTGCCGAGCGTAAAACAACAACCAGTACGTTTCGTGTAGTTCTAAAGCAGACGGGCACTTCGGGTTTCAATGCGAAACGAGACACACCGGCACAGTCGACAGGCGCGCCCTTCTAACAACAAAAGAATATGAGATGATTGAGTTGAATGCGATGGTTCAGTGCTGTTCAAACACTCGGCCGGGCGCTTCTAATTGCATCTCTCTGCTTTGCCAGTTTCTGAGCGGAACCAACAAGATTGCTAGTTTTGCAAATACCCGGAGTGTTCAAATAACTTCGGTGTAAAGCAACAGCCATGTCGTTCCTGCGTGCGACGCGACAACGACATGAACAGCGTTTTTCGTTTAAGGACATTATTTTTGTTGGTCTTACAACCGTGGAAGAGACCAGCGTGTTGCTTAATACTTGCGCTAGTACTTCATTGAAGCGTAAACTCGTGTCTGCTGCAGATCGAAGCAGATCGCCTCCAATGAAGCTATCAGGTGATTACGAGCAAGCAAATGCGACCGAAAGCCTCGATGCTGCGAGCCAAGGGGAGACATGGCCCCCCAAATGTCTAGCACATTTTGTCATTTTGTGCTTTGAGAGCGGGTGTCCCAAACAAAACACTGTTGCTCGCTTGAAGTCAAACGACTTGCCCCTCCCCAAACTTTTGGGCTGGCTACGCCACTGCTGCAAGCGAGCAGGCTGAAAACGAAAGTGTCTTTCCGCTGTGCCAAATCGTCTTTCGCATTTCCTCCGAGCAAAGTCAGAGTTCACCTTAGCGCATCGGTTTGAGGCATACTTCGAAAAAAGCATGCTATTGTTGACGACAGAAACAAGCAAAGCAACATCGTTGAAAAGCACCGCATACAGGGTGTATGGTGTTGACACGGACGTAAGAGCTCGTTTCGTCAGCGGGTCACGTTTCGCCCACGCCACCCACACATACCAGAAGAAACTGGATGCTACAGAGGCACACATGTTAAGATCGGGCAATGACTATTTGAATTCTTCTCTTATTCGCAATATTTTTCAAAACCATACGCAACAGGCAAACCAGTCCTATCTTCGGACATCCTTTTCACTATAAGGTACAATAACCGCACAGGACAAGAATAAAGTACGAGCGGCATCAACTCGCTAAAGGTTTTGCGATCTGCTTTGTTACAATCGCGGTAATGGAAGCAGGTTACACAACAGCCGCGGACAACGTTGCCATGTATAAACCAAAACTCACACTTGATGCGACATCCAAAAAAGAATAGTTTTTTATATAAAAAGCTTCAGACAGGTGATCTCAAATAAGATTGTAAGTTTGACGAATTGCAGAATATGATAAAAAGGGAAAGTCACGTCAGATATAAATAAATAGATCACTCGAAAGGTAATACAAATCATGGCAGTCGACCAACGTCAACAAAAATAACCCGCTATCGGAAAATCTCTCGACAAGCTGAGTGGCGATTGCAACATCTGCCGGAAAAAAGAAAAGGGTAAGGTCTACAAAGACATGTTGCTCAGACAATGTAATGCCGTCGTAATGAAAGCCGGAAAAAACATGCAGGTGATTCCTTTGGCACGTGGCTAACCTGTTGGTGTATTTGCACAGTAAAGAAGACATGGTGCTGCATAATTTGCACAGCGTGACGCAACAGTTGCTACTTGTCAGCACAGCCTGCATGACTGTGCAAAGCGGAGCCAAAAATCTTCGGGCAAGAACAAACTGGCAGGACTCGCAGTGAGATGCTTACCTCACCGACCTGGGCTGCGCAAAGCTTTGCGTTCTGTTGTAGCAAAGTTCTGCTATAAAATAAGGAATGCGTGCGTGAGTAATTTAATAAGTAAAATTCGCACAGTCCTCGTCGGCTGATGCAGTTTCTTATTACCACGCCCCGCCCGCCACTGCAGTGCACCCCGTTCTCAAACTTGCTCAGATACGTTCGCGAATCACCATCTCGGGCACTGAATGATCCGCAAGGCTCAGTGAAGAGAACCACGTGATCTTGAAATGAGTTCAGACTTCGTAACAATATCGTTGGCTTGCGAAAAAGTTCCCTTACGCTCCGAAAAGATTTGTCTGTGATGACGAGTCACCATACGGTGAAGTGGGCTCAAGCACGTTACACGCAATTGTGTTATCCCTTTGAACTCCATCGGAAACACTGGTCTCGAAAAAAATGTACATGTAAAAATACGGACACGATGAGGGGACACAACAAAACAAAACAAAGGGCCAAACGATTGTAAATGGCCTGAAAACTTAAAATATTTGGCGGAATGAGAAAGCATGCGTGACGATAAGGCATTCGAAATTTCTTTACAACCGGATAGTATGACGTTGTACCAATCTAGGATGAGTTTCAGACATTGAAAAAGGTCTGCGCGAAACACAGTTAGAAAGTTAATAAGGAACATGACAAGATCCGTGTTCACGAATGAGGGGCGGGTCGTCTCCACTTCCAGATGTCTTTTCTTGTTACCATGCCAACAACCTGATCAAACGAACATGTCATAGCAACAGTTCAGTCAAAAATAAACAAGTGCACATGGCACTGTTTAAACCAAGCACTATTTCAACAAAGCAAGGTGGAACCTGGTGATGAATACCTGTGCTGTGTATACGAGGGCGCTGACGCGCAACTATGGAGAAAACATGCGTTCTTACTGTTGACGCAAGCGCAGCAGTGTGCAGTTTGCTAAGAGACTTCAACATAGGTACACAGTAATACGAAGAGGTAGAAATGCTTCAGTACGTCTGCTTGCTTTGCACAAAACACAACTGCATTTTCTATCGGCGTCTATTTATCGCGATAAGTTGGCAACGAACAGCTTCGCGATTCGTTATGAACAACCCCAATGTCGGAAATATCCATCAGCGCGATTGCTTTATCAAAAACAATCAAACTTATTGAAGATGAATAATCAATTCTGCGCAAGTGCTACTTTGAAACTTAACGAGGACATCTGTTTCAGTTTGCAAAAGTCTACGCGACACGAGTTACATTTTCGCAACCAGCGTTGAAATGTGACGTTGCGTGACGTATAACTCTGTAACGCCATCTAGCGGCCTCACCTGCATGTCTTCGTCCAGCACAGCAAGATGTCTGAGGCCCAAGGCACGAAACAGGTAGTAGATGCGAGGAAAGGATGCGTCCTGTAAACAAGAAAGCTCGGATGCAAACAAACCTCCAACGACATGGATCGTGAATGGCACGTGTGTCGAGGTTAAGGATAGCTGTGGCTAATCATGTTATTTTATGCGGCGCGCAAGAGCTTCGAACGTTTACTGGAGTGAGTCTGTGCTGTTTTACAGTGCGATAGGTCAGAAACTGTATCTCCCACAATGCATTTCGATTATGTTGCGTCCTCTGTGAGGTTGTATGCATGAATTTGATTTGGTGAAATGCTACATTCGTCACACATTTTCTCAAGAGGTCACGACTGTTGGTTGTGCTGTCGTTTACACTTTATGCACAGCTATATTGTTGTAAAGGTTACAACTATAGCCTGTTGAAAGCAGCTATTAATGCTATAGTGGCTTTTGGTGGATTATGATTTTGATACCTCTGGTCTAGTAGATGTTACGTGGAGCATCAGGGCGAAAGAATGCTTCAAAGCTTACTGGAGTCTTGGAAAAGATTAACGAAATGGTGTCTTACCTCGTTTGCTCCGGCGGTTATTTCCATGATTAGATTTGCTAAAAATGATTTTTTTTAAACGTGAGCAGAGAGGAAGTGACAGCCACATTTTTATGTTTCTGTGTTGCTGTAATTCACAAACAAATGCAACAGTTTGCAACTTGTCAAGTATTGTGCAAGCACACGGATAATAAAGCCGAGGAAATAAACAAACGGCAAATTGCTATTCTGTGACAGTTTCCCTCAAACCCACACGACTGTGGCACATTCTGCACAAGCATGCAAATATGTTGCCTAGTAAATCCACTGGCAAAGGACTCGGGGGTCGGCAACCTGCGGCCGATCGTCGTTATGATACAAGAGTTACGAACTGAATTTCCCTCACGCTTTGGTGACATTCGCTTTATCGAGAATGATTTCCGACTGTTCACTGGTTAGTGCATCATTCGATGTGGACGTTGATGCAGAGCGAGAATAGTTTCAGATGGAACTTAATCAGATGCGACGAAGTGACGAACTACAATTCCTCGCAGAAGGTATTTATTGCTAAGGGTAGCTGCATGTGCGCTTTGTTGCTTCGTTCATTGCCAGTGATTGGCTTCAGGCGTTTTCTATTCGCAATTCGATACAGCGCACTTGTTAGTGAACAGCTTGAACAGTTGACAGCTTGCCAACCTACACAGCACAGCAATCGGTCGCTGTTTCTAAGTTTTCGAACAAGAAACACGTCTCAGACTCACCTCATCCATGTTTGAAAGCTACAAAAGAAGTATTGTTAGAGTCACAACCTGCATTGTAGCGTCACAAACGTAACCATTGTTTCACAAACGAGATGGACTCAAATCGTCACTTTAGTCAACAGAAGCTCTCACCTGGAAGACCGTGTATGGTGCGGGGTTCATGTATGGCGCCAAGTCGATGTGGCACCGGTGCTCCTCTTCGCTGACGTTCACAATCGACAAGGGGAAGTACCTAGGGTAGGAATCGCGGAAGACGCTCAACTTCAATCGCTCTCCAGGACGGCTCCGCTCCACGAAGGTCTGTTGGAGCAGAGAGAAAAGTCCGGGCTAAATTTGACCTCATTATCGAAATTTGTGTGTAAAAACAATAAATTTTCCATTTTGCTTATTACCAAAGCTACTGTACATACAGCTTCGAGTACAAAACCTTGTGAACGTTGAAAAACAAATCACAATCCCCGCTCAGATGTATTTGCCTAGCTGAGGCAGCCGCACCAACAACGTAATATATATACTTGAAGTACACAAAGCTGATTCTTCCAGTACAGGGGTATACAAACTACGGCCGCCCACGGGAAAAATCCGGCCCGCAACGCCATTTCGCAAGGCCCGCGAAGACATTTTGTCAATAATGAAAAAATATATTTATGAAAGACTTTGTTGATCTGATAGAATGTAACATATCCCAAAACAACCACATCACGCAGAATGTTCAGGCCTCGATCTTTTGTGTAATAGCTTTTGTGGTGGTCGGACAAAAAATTTGTAGACCCCTGTTCTACTGAATTCTTCCATGTGTTATGCCGAGTGGCATTTTCGAACCCAGCATAAGCTTTGTATGTCAAGTAAGGGGGTGGTGGGGCAACTGCGCAGTGTTGGCAAAGTACACCTGAAATTTTCCAGCATGAAGCTGCGCTAAAACCAATCATGCCCATCTTGGGCAAAGGAGGTATGGCATGTTGACGAGTCACCAAACATGTTTGCTTCGGGGCATGAATGAAACCATATTGTTAACAAAAGCGCGTTCGACCTGCGTGACTCATCTCGGTAATTTGTTGGTTCCACCTGAGTTGGCAGTTGTCATGGCAAAGCTTGTTACGTTCCATCAGACAAGAGATGTTTTAAAATGCTGTTCTTTTTGCTTCACACGTTGTATCATAGCATTTGCAACCAGGTTTCAAATCAAGCAGATCAATCCAATCTTCTGATGATTATTTTATTGTTAGCCGACGTTTCGCCCACCTATTCAAGTGAGCTTCCTCAGGGCAATTGCCCTCGCACAGGGCAATGCGAAATACATGCACAGCAAACACGCTAAAGTTCGTTTTTCCGCATGGAGCTATGAAATACGCTTGGAGTAAGCTGTTTAAATTATCGCTTGCCAAATATTGCCGGATTTTGCTATGCAATTGTAACACCTTTACATCGTCTTTGTCAAAGCCACATAACAGCGGAGATGGTGTTTCTCTCTGCAATATAACTTATAAGTGAATCAAGCTGCGTCGCGTCTTTTATTCTATTCGAATGAGTTTCAGTGAATTTCAGAATAACGTCTTAGTACTTGTTAACAAAGAACTGCTCAACAAAAATTGAAAAACTATCGGGAGTGCCGCTCTACCGACCATAATTGTGGGTGTGTACTACAAATGTAAACTTCACGGTTTACAGCATTACATTTGTTGGCATGGCTGGTGAGAGGACCCCCGGAAGCGCCACCCGGCCGCAGGTTTACCTTGTGTTTGAGCAAGATGAGCAACTGCGAGCGCAAGATCACGCCGACGAACTTTCCACCCGGGGCGATGACCGGATAAGCGCTGTGGCAGTTGTTGGGGTCGGACAGGACGGAGCAGATCCGGGCGACCGTCGACACCTGGTCCAAGGTGACCGGAGGCTGGCCCATCACCTCCCTGCACAGCAGAAGAAATAGAAATAAATGCACAGCCTCTTGCGGTAAGCCTTTCTTTTTCGCTTCGGTTTACTTGGAACTTTTTAACGTTTCACAACACGATGACCAGTCCAGTGTTCCCTCTAAGAAAACTTCACACTGAGCAGATGTTTATTTTTGTGAGTGTGCAATTGAGCGACCGCGTAGACACACAGCCAGTTAAGCGTTTCAAGCATTACAAAGGCTATGCGATATATACACGATAAAAATTTGGAATGCTGCAAGTGCGCAAGAGTTTTAAATGCATGGCAAAGGCATTGTTACCAGTGTTCCTCTAAGAAAACTTTACACTGATCAGATGTGGTTTTGATGCGCACGCAATTGAGCAATCATGTAGGTTATAGACACGCAACCACTTATACGTTCAAAGCGTTACAGAGGATATGCGATGCGATATATATACGATATAGGATTTAGAATGTTGCAAGTACGCGAGAATGAGATTCCACTGCGCAAATGGTCTGGTGGTACTGCGCAGTTGCACACCTCAGAGGGAACGTTGATGAGCACCGCGAAACATGCACTGCTTTTCAGGAATCACACCCAACATGAAAAACCGAAGGATTCGGTATCTTTCCGAACCACTACGCTATTACACAACAGAGCAGCCAGTTTCACCTGGCGTGGATGTTGGTGGACAGGGGTGGGGGGTCCCACTCGAGTATGGGCACCCGGGACAGATGAACGTGCGTGTCGTAGATCCCTCTGTTGAACAGATCGCCGACCCACTTTGCTACCAGAAGCACAGTCATCAGCGGCAAGCTGTACGTGATGTTGCCGGTGGCCTCGATCAAGATCACAGTCAAGCTGATGGTCATTCGCACCGTCCCACCTGGGAAAGAACACCCATCGATTATGACGCGTTTGCAAGTTTCTAAACCAAACGTTCCCAGCTTGGGATACATGTATCCCTAGGGGTGTATTTGCCTATCTGAAAGGGTACAATTATTGTACAGCGACAACAAAGTAACTTCGTGACANAAACGGAGTCTGTCTTATTGTTCTAAAATCTGAAATTTCTATTAAAAATTGATTTTTGTTATTTTACTCAGCCTTTTTGTCNTAAGAAATTTTAGGGGTACATGGTCAAANAAAGGTTGGAACCCAATTCTAAACGATCTGTCATACCCAACAACAAGTAAGGAAAGGGTCGTCGCTAAAGGCTGGGTGACGGGCTCCAATGCCACGTTTACCCCGACAACCTCTACAGCGTTTCTATTAAGTCTGGATACTTGGTAAAANAACACAAAGTCTGGGACCATTCTTCNTGTCCATTCAACAGTACAAACTCGATTCGTTTTTTTTGGACAGAGCCANCATCATTTCAATACAGAAACCTATGGGGAGGAAAAATAACCTAAACAAATAAAATAAATAGTGGAAACTACTATGTGCCCAGACTTTACGGACACCCTGTGTAACAGATCAGATTCCTTCACTGAGACTTTTCGGTCATTTGCCTAAAATTGCTCAAAAACTTGTGTCATTTTTTTTTCGTTTAAGGATATAGTTTTTATGACTGAAGAAAACGTTATGACCGAATCAGCTTAACATTTTTTTTCGGTTTTTAAAAAAAATTCGGTCAATAACCGAAAAAAACAGGCTCAGAAATTACAAAACTTGCGAAAACCGCTCTCCCCAATTTTGCATTTGCGTGTTTGCAAAGTAGCCAGCGTCTGAGCATCTTGGTCGTTGGGCGTAATGGGATCTAAAGCAAAATCCAGGGTTAAGTCGAAACCAAGACAGAGCCAGAGGCTGGCCGTGTGGAAACTTAAGCCGACGGAAGGTAACAAAAATTGCGACCCGAACTCAAATTTCACATAACAGTGGATGTCTAAATGTTTAATTCGTTTGTTTTCAAAACCATACGCTTCCAACACTAAAGCGTAGTAACGATCAAACGCATACTAAGAATTTCTGCAAACAAACATGGAAACTGACCGAAAAGACCGTTCGGAGATGTATCAACTTCCGCTTTGCTTGTCTGCTAATGATAATTAATCGAAACCGTGGCCAATGCTTGTAGAGCAATGGTCCAGTGTTTCACAGGAAAAAAACAAACACTTCTCGCAGTCAACAATTCAGGATATTCAGATTTCGTCCCACAACCCCCAAACACTGGTTCGCGTTTCAGGGATTGAGCAGTGCGGCGCCCCTCACAGCAAATGGTACAACAATAGTTCACTTGATGCACTTACAGCGCC
>JGI24158J21664_10013069_pt1 | contig 10974 bp, 9 predicted proteins | sample Ectturendosymbi3_FD_21664 | JGI IMG/M metagenome (IMG submission 21664)
TTCTGCTCAAGATAGGTGTACAAGCGGCTGTAGATAAGTTTTTCAAAAATTTTATGTATGGGTGAGAGGAGGGAGATGGGTCTGTAATTGGTGCATAGATCCTTTGGACCCCTTTACAAATGGACACCACTTGAGCGCATTTTAAGCTTTGGGGATAAGAACGCTCTCGTCAGAACTGGTAAATTTCCTCTCAAACCTTAGCAAACCTGCTAAATTCTCGTGTTAGTGCTGTACTGCATATCTGCGCTCCACCACCATCGAAACACGGTTGACAGTACACGATGACGTAATAAAATCATTGTTCAGAGAGGGGCCCTGCGCCTGAGTCTTGCATTGGGCCCCGCATCTGCTAGGGCCGGCCCTGGATGTAACGTCAGGAAGCCATGCATGCAGAGATTGCGTGTGATCTATAATTTTCGATGCAGGGCTCTATGGAGCCCTGCAGGGCTCTATACAGGAAGTCATGCATGCAGAGATTGCGGTTGGCATATAATTTTGGTTGCAGAGCTCTATACAATTTGTCCTGGAGAGCGAGTGTTAGTAGCCACCAAGTTCAACGTAATATTCCTACCTTTGAGGCTCGTTACGAAAAAACACGTACCTGTTTCTCGAAAGATGCATAAAATCTAACAACATATGGTTACGTGCTTTGATGCAATCAGATTGTTTGTATTCGTCACTATTCTTTGAACTCTATAATCGCATTTTATTCTGTGAATGAGTGATCGAACTTTGCAGTGTCTGTTTCACTGATGGCGTGTTATGTCACAATGCTTTTGCATTTTACCTAGACTCGACCAATTTAGGAATTAGCGCCCTACTCCGCAGTTGTGCTGTAACAAGTGTTACGTGTTAGCTAACATTAGCGTTTGCAACGTGTCTGTAAACCTGTGGTACTGCCTTCAACGCAGTTTCAAAACATGTCTGTAACCCTGTGATTCCGTTGGCGCCACTGTCTTGTAAAAGGTTTTGTCTGTTTTTATCAACGTGCGNTATGCAGGGCGTGTGTGTTTATAATATGGACTTCGTGTCTGGTCACAAACAAATAAATTAAAAAGAGTACGATATTTTTGCTAAAGCTTCCAAGCAATTGTGAATAAAACACGATGCCTTCTCACTCAAAGTTTCAGCTCTTGCGCGCTTGCTGCACCTGCTTTCCAATCGCAACACATGTTTGTTCTAGTTTTTTTGACATTGCAATACCATTTAAGTTCACTTCAAATTCAATTCTAATAATATTGCAAATTACAATTCCAAGTTTCATCATTTAAAATTAAATGGTCACTATTCAGGGTCTAAAGAAGTACAAGCGGTTCCGAAAGCCGCTGGTTTCCGACTATTGGTCCAGACTTAGTTCTTTGTCACATGAACAACATTATTATTATACGGTGGTGATCAAGAAACGCACGATCAACGCCTTGCTGCAGCTGAAATAAAGCTTGACGTTTATTAATGTGAATTCTCAAAAGAGTGCGTGAAGTTTTTTGGGTCATATCATCGATGGAGATTGCCTCAGAGCGGAACCAGAGAAAATGAATGCTGTGCATGGCGCATGTATTGCGGGATAATTTTATTTTGTCGCTGTTTGAGAACTACCACCAAAACCGTCAATATGCCCAAGTGGTTTCTGACTTTTTTGAAAAGAACAATTTGTGTTGAGCTAATTTTGTAGGTGTGTGTAGTGAACAGATGGAGGCGCCTGCTGTGATAAGTAGTCGTTCATGGTTTGTTGCACTGGTCAAGCAGATAATTCCAAGAACCCGAGGCACGCATTGTTTACAGTATATCAGCGACAGGTAACTGTTTCAATGACACTGCCGAAGACCTTGAATACTGTGTTGAAAGTTATTATCAGCATGGTGAATTACATCAAGATATCTGCCGTAATTAACCACCTGTTTTCAACAACGCACTTGTGGGAAGTGGTATTTGCTTCGGCACGTATTTTGATCTTCCCAATGTTAGGTATTAGCTCTGTGGTGTATTATAGGCTTCTCATAATAGAGAAAACAATTGAAAGGTTTCACTCATTCACTTAAGGATTTCACCCATTTACGTTTTATCGCATCAAACAGAAATGCAAAGTGTCATTTTTTACGATTTTTGTGATTGCTTTCTGTTCATTATAATCTGGATGCGAGGATCAATGACGTAAAGCGCGCATCGAAAGCCTTCCGTAAACAGGCCTTTGCGGAAACTAGCCCGATAAGATTAAGAACCGCTGGGACAGATAATCATAAATCCAAAAGTGGAACTCTGCATAAGAAAGAAATAAAGTGAAAAAGAATTCAAACATGCATTGACAAACTGTCAAAAGACCAAAGAGCAGCAAAAATCTGATGCCATGTCGAGATGTTTACATGACAACTCAGATCACCCAACGAAATCTGGCATGACATCAAAAGAAGAAAGAAATCATGGCTTCCATCTACAATGGGAGGTGAAACAGGCAAGGATGCAGTCACTGTCATGCGGAAAAAACACTTTGCGGTATTTCTAAACTCATCAAAAGCTGTGAAATTAGTAATTTTCCGAAACAATGTATAAATTCACACAATAATTTCAAAGGGTTGGTGACTCGATGCACAACAGTTATGAAGTTAAATCTCCACTCCACAAACTACCACTAGATCGTGCAGCTGGCAAAGATGGCATTTTTCCTGAAGAGATTTTTTATACTCATTCAAGTTTATGCAATTACCTGAGTAGTCTGCACAATGTGTGTTCAATGCAGGGACAAATTCCACAGTAATGCATGCAAACTGCAATTGCACCAATTTGTGAAAACAAGAACCTGGACATAAGTGATGCTGGGAGTTATAGACCTATCTCTCTTGCAACTACCATCTCCAAGTGGTTCGAACGTAACATTTTGTTCCGCATCTCAGCATTTTTGGCAACAACAGACAACCAGTTTGTTTCCAAGACACAACATGGCACTGGCATAAGCAAGGATATCCCAGTATCTTCAGCATTCTAACTAGGATTGTCAGATGCGTTTTGTAAAAATACCAGCCATGTCTTCAACATTGCCAGATCCAGGCTGTGTCGTTATTCGTAAGTGCATATGGCACGGTATTCCTGAATAACATATTTTGAAAAGAATATTTTTTTGACAATGCATTTATTTTTAGTGTTACATTTTCTTTTCAATTGCATAAAGTTCCCACAATGCTGTTTTGAAAATCTTTCAAACAGTGCATAAACGTATGGGTTGTGTCGAGAGTCTACAGCCCTATGCTGAAGTTCAGTAGACTTATCTGCTTTCCATAAAAAACGACAATTGCATTGTTTCATGTGAACGGTCGTTTTCCTAAACTATTAAAAAATAATGCACTTTATAAAAATTCAGTATTTCATGTTGTATATCAATTCCTCAAATAAACATCTTATGTATTATTTCCTTTTGCAGTTACTGCATATACTCATTTTCAAAATATCGGCTGCAGGTACGGATTTAAAACATACCAGCCTCCTACCGGCCACTGTCAGATTTGCTGTAAAATACGAACCAGGCCGGTGAAACACCGGCCATCTGGCAACCCTAATTTTTAGTAAAATTCGTCTGGAACATTTGACAAAACTAACTATTGCCTGTTGTTTGTCAAACTAATCAACCTATGTGCATAGCAAGACTAGTATTGAGTTGGTGCAGGCAACAGGCCGTGCAAGTACTGTAATATGGGGCACGAACTTTTCATTCCCTTTGCTGTAACCAATGGAGTAAGGCAATTGGCAGTTCTCAGCCCATAGTTATTTGCTGTTTACCTTCATAAACTGTCAAACCAGCTGAGTTCAGCCAGGGTAGTATGCACTGTGAGAAATGTGGTTGTGAATCATCTCATGTTTGTTGATTATATGTGTGGTCAGTCCCAGTATTTCAGCGCGCTGCAATGTTTTTTGAATTTTTGTGGTGACTGTGCTGTTGAATACGAAATCGCCTTCAAATTGCAGCAAAAAAATTGGTGTTCTTTTATCACCCAAAAAGTATAAACAACGTGTTCCATCACATGTTTTTCTGAACTGTGTACTTCTACAATTTTCTGACAAAGTGAAATACTATGATGTGTTTCTAAATGCATAGGCGTACAAGGCGGGGGCGGTGGAGTCCGCAGCACCCAGGCTTGAAAATTTTCAGGGCAAACTTTGTTTTCAGGTCAAACTCTCTTTTCAGGGCAAACGCAAATTGATCAAACATCCTGAATGACAAATAATATTTCAATACAACGATTATTTGAGGGCAACCTTGTTTTTTAGTGCAAGCGTAAGTTGCTCAAAAATCCGGAATGATAAAAAAACATATTAAAAACAGTGAATGCCGGGGACGCTCTGTTTTTCAGGGCAAGCGCAACTTCCTCAAAAATCCTGAACGGTGAAAACATTTTCAATACGGTGTATTCAGTGTATTTTCACTTAGGGGTGATCCGTGTACTTCAGACTAGTGTATTGTGTGATCTGGATCTAAGTCGTGAGTCACGGCTCGTGACTGGTTATATGACATTGATCTGGAGCAAGGCCTCGTTTTTTGTAAAAATCGAATTGTAGGATGTCGGTTGGTCAAAAGCTTGATATATCAATTCGGCAACTCTTTGTTTGTTCGTTTTCGAGTTTGCGCTGGATGGATGCGCAAGGCGTTAAGATGATAGATTTTTGTGATTTGCCGGGCTTTTAATGCCTGTTTCTCTGTGTTTGTTTTACAACACTTCAGTTATCTTTTGCAGCAAGTGATCTTAACATCATTTTTAGTTGACTGTCTGAGGTAAGTAAATTGTGAAGTTAGTTTTGTGAATGCAGTGTGTAATTTCTGCCAACTCTTGAATAGTGTTGCCCTAAACAACAATTGAACAGTGTTGCCTTAATCACCATTAGTTAAGCGGAAACATAGACACATGTGTTTCTTTTGATGGACGGAAATGGCCAGCAGCTTGAATATTTGGAATTGCGCATGTATAAGCAGCAGTCGCATTGTATTGCTTTCTTGCATTGAGGTTTAGTACTTGATGAATTCCACTTTCCAGTTTGCTAAACAAAGGTACATGGTTTCTTTCTTCGAATGGTAACGATCTTCCGACAGAACAGAACATCGTACAATACTCTAAATGGTACAATCACAACACACGAATACGATACAATACGCATAGGCACACTGGAACATGCATTTTGCATTTTGAGTACGTGTTTCATTTCCCGAGGTGCAATCTTCAGTAGACGTGACGTGCAGATTGCTTGGCCCCTTTGAGTGCGCGTCTTTAACGTGCCTTGCTCAAGCGCACAGCAACAACACAGGCAGGTGTAGGGAGTCAGACCCTTCCATCCGGAACCATCGCTTTCAAATATTGCGTTGCGCCATCGAAGGCTCGCATATATTTGCATCAGTAAAGGCAATTACCGTAAAGATTCTTGTCTTGGAGAACATTACATGCAAGGAACTTTGTCCCCCTGGGTTAACAAGCAAGGTAACTAAAGAATTTGTCTAATAACACCTCTACGGGATTGCATAAAGAACGTTATTGCCGAATTGACGTTACAAGCGAATTGAAACGCATGCAAAAGTTGCCAACCAAACACAATGTTATAGGCGAATTGAGGTTACAGACGAAGCCGTTAGAAACGCATACTACTGTACAGAATAGATTTCCAAGATGCTTCAGGCCCCATTTTCATTCAACTAAAAGTTAGTTGGAGGGCAAATTATTTGTTTTTAGGGAAAATTGTTATTTTCAGTGCAAGTTTTTCCGCCCCCTAGTAAAATACCTCCCCGTACGCCTATGCCTAAATGCCTCATTGAAGGATGCTGATGATATTCAGAGACAAGTGAAATCGCTATACTGTGCAACAAACAAGTTCAGGGGCACTTTTGATCAGTGCACTCCTGCAGTAACAAACACTTTATTTCGTGACTATTGCATTCCACTGTCTGCTTCCCAAATGTGGAGCAAATATAGACCTACACCCAGACTAGTATGAAGCGCTTTCGTGCTGCGCAATAATGCCAACCGATATATGCATTAGGCCTACATACTCAGAAATGTGAGTGTTCGCCCACACCCAACAATCCTCTTCGATCTCAGAAACAAAATGCTCTCTGATGATTCATTGAAGACGTCGAAAGTTCACCGTTTGCGACATTTCCGCAAATTGACTCGAAAAATTATTTTTGAAAAAACATCGAAAACCACATACATGCGAACACACACTGGGGAAAATGGTTATTGTAGCCAGAAGTGTGGAAAACGTTTTTCTGATTCCGGCAATTTGGCCAAGCACATGCGAACACACACTCGGGAAAAACTTTGTTGTTGCCAGGAGTGTGGAAAAGAATTTTCCGATTCCAGCAGCCTGACTAAGCACAAGCGAAAACACGCTGGTAAAAAAACTTTTCTTTGCCAGGAGTGTAAAAAAAGATTTTCCGTTGCCAGCAGCCCGACGACGAACATGCGAACACACACTAGAGGAAAACCTCATTGTTGCCAGAAGTGTGGAAAAAAATTGTCCCAGTGGAGCCACCTGACCTATCACATGCGAACACACACTGGAAAAAAAACATTAATTTGTCAGGAGTGTGAAAATCAATGTTTCGTTGCTGATTACTCAGTTGCTCATATGCTAACACACACTGTATAGATAATCATTATTTTGTTTCTGGTGTGGAATGCTCTTTGACCCTCAAGTAGCTTCACGTTTTGTGAGAAAAAGTTCGTTTTTGTTTGTTCTGCGGTTTGTAACGTCCCAGCTGTTTTCTCAGTGCCCTGTCCGTTACTCGAATTGTTGTACTGTACTAGCGTTAAAAGAGACCAATATTTGTGTGTATGTAGATTTTACATCAGTGAATGTGCGTGAATCAATAGATGACGTAACTGTCACTGGAACTGCTCTTGAAGAACATGATAGAAATCCGAAACTGTTACTTCACGCTGCCTTTATTTGGAATATCACGTTGAATGATTGAAATGATTGCTGACTTTTGGAAGCTAAGATATGGTTTTGCCTTGTAAGTATTGAAGAAAAACGTTTTGAGGAAAACATGTTTTCCTGCGTCACATGAAAAGTTGCGTGTCAGGAAGTTATACGACAGAGTATGTTATTGAAACGAACGGAATTTTTCCATAAAATGCAATTGTTTCATACATTTCCATTTCACAACATCCACTGTTCTTGCGTTGCTCTGCACAAAAATCATTGCTCCGAACAACCTTTTCGTTGCCAGGAGTGTGGAAAAGATTTTCCCTGTCCAGCCACCTGACCACGCACATGCGAACACACTCAGGAGAAAAACCTTATTGTTGCGAAGAGTGTGGAAAACGATTTTCCGTTGCCAGCAATTTGACCATGCACATGCGAACACACACAGGAGAAAAACCTCATTGTTGTCAAGAGTGTGGAAAAAAAATTTTCCCGGTCCGGCAACCTGACCCTGCACATGCGAACACATACTGGAGAAAAACCCTATTGTTGCCAGAAGTGTGGAAAAAAATTGTCCCAGTGGAGCCACCTGACCTATCACATGCGAACACACACTGAAAAAAAACATAATTTTGTCAGGAGTGTGAAAATCAATGTTTCGTTGCTGATTACTCAGTTGCTCATATGCTAACACACACTGTGAAGAAAATCATTATTTTGCTTCTGGTGTGGAATGCTCTTTGACCCTTCAAGTATCTTCACTTTTTTTTGAGAAACTGTTCATTTTTGTTTGTTCTGAGGTTTGCAACGTCCCAGCTGTTTTCTCAGTGCCCTGTCCGTTACTCGAATTGTTTTTTGTGCTTGTGGTATAAGAGAACAATATTTGTGTGTATGCAGATTGTTGATCTGTGAATGTACGTGAATCAATAGATGACGTAACTGTCACTGGAACTACTCTTGAAGAACATGATAGAGATCAGAAACTGTTACTTCACGCTGCCTTCATTTGCAATATCACGTTGAGTGATTGCTCATCTCAGCATTGTGTGACAACTCTCTATGTTCTTGGCTAGAGTTTTTTCAAGCAGTTTTTTATATTGAAATGACACTCTAAAGTTTGCAATGTCATGCTAACGTTTGGAAGCCAAGACATCGTTTTGCCTTGTATTGAAGAAATCATGTTTTCCTGCACTGCATGAGAAGCTGCATGTCAGGAAGTTATGCCACTGGATATGTTATTGAAACGAATGGAATTTTTCCATAATCTGCAAATGTTTCATACTATTTCAATTTTACAACATTCACTGTTCTTGAGTTGCTCTGCACTAAAATCATTGCTCCGCGCTGTATGTCCGAAACATGCACTCCTGCTACACTTGAAGATTAGCGCAATAATGTGATAATCGAGAACTCTGGACTGTGACGTATTCAGGGGTGGTGGTGGCTCCAGGTCCCATGCGGCGCTTTGTGGGGAGTGGCATTTTGTTGATTGAAAACAAAGTTTTGAAAGTAGTTTTAAATATATAACTCCTATTTGTCATTTTTTTGTATTGTTTGAACAAACAAGCTTTAAATCGGGCTCTACTTGTGCTAAAAACATTGAAAACATGTTTAAACCAACGTTTCGATAGTCGACACAACTATCTTCATCAGGGCTAAAAACGAAAAAATGTTACTTTTGAAAAAATGTTCTTTTTTGTTTTGAGCCCTGGTGGAGATGGTTGTATCAACTATCGAAACATTGGCAAGATTTTAAAGTGCTTTTAATATTTTTAGCGCCAGTAGAGCCTGATTAAAGTTTTGTTTATCGAAGTCCTGGTGTCTCCAAAGTAGAAATATGTTTTTGAATGTTAAAAAATTCTGAATCTTTTCAGTTGTTGGGCTAAGAAGCTCTCGACTGCCCGCTAATCTGAAAAACTAGGAAATGTGGTTCTGAAGTGAGTAAATTGACTGAATGTTTACTCCAAAGTAGGGTCGCGTATTTTTCTTACCGAGGTCCTCACAAGCCACTAAACAACAATTCGAATGCCGGACATCTTACGTAACGTTATTGTTTCGGGATATGTTGCATTCCAAAAAATCGACAACTTTTCTTGACAATATAATGCTTTCATTGTGGGCAAAATGTCTTTGCAGCCGGATGAAATGTCTTCGCAGGCTGGATTGTGCCGACGGGTCGTAATTTGGAGACCCAAGCCTGCTCTAAAGTCTGGGTCAAATCCAGTGTTCCAAAGTAACCTAGTGTTGAAAGCTGAACTTTTTTGATATAAATACTTATGAGACAATTTTCTCCCAGTCTTAGCACCTTCCCTGAAACTCCTGTCAAAAGTCGTTTCAACAAAGGACAGAGATGATCTTCGACCTCAGCGTAGAAAACGTCACTGAGCCGATAGTTCGAGGAGTTTATTTCCCTTCCACCCAAAATGTGATAGGAAAGGGCCCTGCATGAAATGACGGTAATCAGTTACCTTGCCAGGGATTTATTGATTAAAAACGTGGAATCTTTTTTCGCAAACTGTTGGAGAATTAGTCCAAATTTTGTCAAATCGAAACTTTTCTGGACCTCTTCAACTTCAGCTCGTACACAGCTGAATGAGAGCCAGCCGGTACCGATAGGCACTAGGCAGCGTGGGTTTTGCAAAAGTATTCTTTTTATGGCACACTTGACATTTGCAGTCATAGGAAAAGTCATTTCAACAAGAAACTTGCATTTGGTGTAGTGGAAGGCACATTCGACGCATTGTTGCATTTTAAATCACTGCTACTTTAATTCATGTCCAAAAAAGCTCAAATTTTGTCACACAATAATGCAACTCCATATGCACCATATCATGTCAAAGCATGAAAACAGCGCCCTTCATAAACAATTTTACAACCAATTTAAAAACGTTACTCTTTCCAGCGAATGTGCCCATGCCTGGGGCACACCTGTCCAGAACATCCTCCTTTCCCATACAATTAATTATGTGCCTCGAAGCACATAATAAACCTAAAAACTCTCATAGATCAGAATTATTATTTCTTGCATTCCAACATAAGCCATCAAGCTTTGCCTTGCTTAGACAGACCTACCGGCAATGTGTTGAGGCAATGCTTGCAAAGTCCGGCTTTCGTCAAATTGAAATGGCTGTCCAATAAAGCAAATATACTTGCTTCTTTGCCTAGAGAAAGAGTAAGCTAAGTTAGTGCAAACGCATTTAATCGATTGAAACCTGCAACAAATGCCCGAGTAGGATTTGCACAGGAATTGGAGACACATTCCAACGAAACAAGCTCTGCCCGAGAGCCGAGTGACCATGAACCGGTGCAGAAGGCGTCAAGGGAACCGATTTCGGAATCGGTGGAAAAGCTGTGTGCGACTGCGTGCGCGGAATCGTGTGCAAATGTGTGCGAGGAGTCATGTGCGAATGACAGATGGGAGCCGTGTACGAATGTCAGCGAGGATCTTCTTCTTTGAGCCAGTTCTTCTAACCACTGCTTGGCAGCACCAGATCTTGGGCAGGTGTTGAGCAGCCATTCGATTGTCTCATCGTCCAGAACCGTGCAGTCCATGCAGTCCATGAGGAGGTCGATGGATTGGACATTGGAAGAAAACATGGTCGACGGTTTGTTCTTCTCTACCACACTCACAGTCCGCAGTTGAAGCCTTACGCCGTATGTAAGGCAGGTGGGAGGCGGTTAAGCCTGACCCAGGCTGTTTTGGGACTCCTGCGTGGGTGGATGCCGGTGTCGGGGAGGAAATGCGGAGTTTTGTGGGTTTTCCGCCCATTCCGCATTCCATTGGTGATCCTCCCAGTGCGCAGCACATATGTTGTTGTTGTCAGATAAACTGATGAGATGTTGTGCGGCGTGTACATATGGATGTCTCGTTTTGAGGCGCCGAGCATGCAGACTCGATGGACGGGTGAGCGCTGAGTGGAGCAGGTGTCCAGGCTCCATGGCACGACGTTCTAGAGATAGTGTGGCTCCAATGCGACAAAGCTCAGCAGGTTGGATGCCTGCGAGGATTGGAAGGTTGTCCGCTGGTGCAGGACGCAGGCATCCAGTCACAATTCGCAAGGCGTCGTTGAT
>JGI24158J21664_10013071_pt1 | contig 10974 bp, 5 predicted proteins | sample Ectturendosymbi3_FD_21664 | JGI IMG/M metagenome (IMG submission 21664)
AATGCGTTGCAATTCCAACCACAGACAAGCACTGTGCAACTCATTGGAAACCAGAAACAAAGAAAATGGGAGATAGCAGCAACGCCTGTGTTTGTACAGGTAAATGAAACTTTTGACAGATGACCATGTGACTTCGCTGCAGTTTAACTCAAAATATCTTGTGTATTTCAGATTTAATTAGGTAGAAGTTTTAGCAAATTACAGTTATTGCACGAAATCAAAAGGTCTCAATTAGTTACAGTTACTAATTTACACAAAATTGTGCAATTAATTACATTCAGCTCATTGACAAGAAAACACTAGAAAGCCATAAAAAAACACTAGAACACTAGATGAAATGAAAAAACACTAGATCTAGTGGAAAAACACTAGGAGTGGCACCACTGGTACAACTGTCCTCATCGTAACCTCAAAACGCCTTCGGACATTCTGTGTGACAATTTATACGTAACAATAATTCATTATCAACGCCATAGAAAGAGCATCCTCATCGTGATTCAACTCAACCCTTTGCTCAGCACGGTATTTCACTCATTTTCTGAGGTCTTACACTCGTTCTTCTGCAGAATGTTTTGTTTACGACATGGTAAAAAAACGTGAGTTGAACAACAACAAAAAATACAAACACATATTAACGTACTAGAAACTCTAAGCGGAACGCCGTACTGGCAACAATTCTTTTACCGGAACGGCGTTCCGGGCCGTTCCGGCTTACTTTCACCTCTGCTAACAACAAATAGGGTCAGCCTTCGCGTTTGATTGCAGCGCACAATGCCATATTAAAAGTTGTTTACATTTTTTTTCTGTGGGTGTGCAACAGTTGTCGCATTAGAAAAGTTGTACAGTCAGTGGGCCACGGACCCTGTTTTTGTTTACTAATAGGGCCACATGCTTGAAGAGGTTGAGAACCCCTGGTTTGAGGTAAAGTTATTTTTTCTTCGGTAAGTCTGAAAATTAATCAATACCGTTTTGGAAAATTGCTAAGGTTTTGAAAATTTCGCAACTATTGGCTATGAACTGGCTAGTGGACCGGCATGATGTTGAAGCTAACAAACTTTTCAGGAATTCAAAGCAAAAGGTTCTTTCTGCAGGTTATCAGTTACAACGAATACACAGGTCCGTATGGCGTCAGCGATGAGGTAGGAAACTGGGAGTTATTCAATCAGGCAGGGAAGACGTGCAAGTGGCAACACAAAGATCACAAAGGTACTCCGATTGACAGATGAGCAGTGCTTCGTTTGTAGAGGTCGATTGTACTTCATTCTTTGCAATGAACGTTTCTTTAACGCTGAACGGTCGCTACCATATTTTTTTACGAAGTCTGTCAAGCAGAAGGGGGACGGGAGAGTTATAGAAAAAAATTTTACTGCACAAGAATCTCTTTACAGCGTATCAAACTTTTCTACATTTTTTGTAAATGTGTTACTTATTGAATCTGTATTTTTGTGATTACTCTCTGTTAATCCCTTCGGGCGACGGGTCTCCTTCTGTGAAGAGTGGATTTAACTAATAGCACATCGGAAATATTATTGTAAGGCTCGAATTTCGTGAAGTTGGAGTTCTACAAATAAGATCAATTTCAAGATGCTTTACAAGCGAAAATTGTATCTTTTCCCTGAAAAACATTGGAGTACAATTTTGTCATACTATTAGTGACTGCAGGCCACATGCCTTGACACACATGCAAATCGATTTCAAAGATAGCAGCTAGTCCAATAACCGTAAAAGTGAGATGCATGGCCTGCAAGTAACGTTTGCTCCCACCTTGACACACCAGCAATCTTAAAAAGTTGCTTGCGAGTAAAGTGATGATCATAGTTAACATCAACTATTTTGCAGAGAAAGTTACTTTTTCTCCTCCAAGCACGAGCACCCACATTGAACACGAAAAGTTTCAGCCGATCGGAGGACCTGGAACGATTGGTTACGCTCAAATCGGCGAATGGAGAGACACCATTCTTGTTCCACCGCTCTCAAACATAACAGTAAGGAGAAATTATTCTTTTTGAAAATGATAGCGCAAAATGTTTTCAACTCTGTCCAAGTTTGTGATTTTGCTCATTGTAATGAGCATATTTTTATGATCGAACTTGTGAACATCAAGTTTGCTGATCGTATTAGTAAACTCACAAACCGTAAGCTGTTCGCAACCACAGTACATGTGCAGCAATATTTGCAAAACAGGTTTGCTATTGAAGCATAAACCCATGAAGATAAGTGTTAAAAATTGTTAAATGAGAGCAGCAAAATATAGTTGCCAAAATTAATTTGTTAATTGATGAAACTACAAAGCATATCAATTAGCCTCAAATAAATTATGTACATTTATGTGGAATTTCGCGGACCAAAACCATGTTTTTCTGAAAACAAATTGCATTGCTCTAAACGTTGCCTGTATTTGACAGAGAAAATTTAACCATAAAGCTAACTTTGCGAAACAGATTCGGTTCAAGGCGGATGAATACACTGGGATAGTTTTAGTGCACTGCCATATGTTGTTCGACGCTGACAGAGGAATGTCCATTCTGACTGAAATAGTGGAAAAAGGTAAAGTTCGTAAAAAATATGTTTAAGATTATTTATATTTTGTTTCATATGTGTTCAAATTAAGAACCAAAATTTCTTTACATCAGCTGCTACATTTTGGTTGAGAAATAAAAATGTTGGTTAGGACATGTATACCATGACAGTTAAGTTGCTTTTTGTAATCACATTACAAACTGTTCCGAGAGCAAATTTTCCAAAGTATTTGCTTTAAGTTGTTTAGCAACAAAAACAAACGTTCTGCACGCCCAACATCAAAATATAAACTGCTTGGCTTTCCGTTGATATCAATTTAGACATGAAGACTTGCGATTTCAATTTATTTTTAAACCGAATTCCTGCCTTTGAGATGAAGTGAAAATTTAGTCCGAAACACTAGTGTGCGTAATCCATGTGAGCAAAGCAGCAAAAACACATTCCAACGAAACGCACACCAGGTGGTATGTGAGAAATGACGTGAAAGCCGCAAAAATAACACGCAATCTAGAAAACGTTCCGATTTTTCAGCAAACTTTTTAGCATTTGTCGCTTGTTCACGTCACCATGACTAAGGGAAACAATTTAAATCGGGTATCGGTACTTCGAAAGGAACACCAATGCCGATGAGTTTCATCAGTCCACACTCCAACCACGCAGGAAAGCTTTGACGACGCAAAAATTGTGCCAAGAAGCAGCAACGCCGTTCAAACTCATGCGCTGAATATGATCGCTGGTTTTAAGAGGGTAGTGGGCCTTGTGGCTGAAGCCACAAGGTTTGAAGCATGACACAGGCAGAGACTGACTCCAGTGTAGATATCATGTCCTTTTGGGAATGTAGAGTTTTCCGAAGATTAATTCATTAGGATAAATTGACCTGAGCAAAAAAATCACATACGTGTTCCACTAAAATGATGGATGTTTGCTGTTTTCTTCTATTTTTACTGTGGTTATTTGCAGCACAAAAAAAACAACACGAAAATACATGCAGTCAAGCTGTAAGGCAGCTGCGCAGCATTGAGAAAGTACAATCAGGTTCTTACTGTTTTGTGTGTAATGTTGCTAAAACCGGATGTCGGGTGATACATGTTCTTTTTCTCCAAAATTTCAGAAAAGCTTAAGACTTATTTGGGAAAAAAATTTTTATTACGTTACTTGTTCTGTATGCAAAAACAAGAAGTTTAAGATATTTGGTGAACAGCTCTTAACAAATGATATGTAGTGGTCGGCATTGCACTATTTGTTGTGTTTTCATTTTTACCATTAAAGCTTTTTTTGCTGGGCGATACCTGAAGGTTTTAGCTTTGATTGTGGGAAAAAAATGTTAATTCCCCCAAATGTCTGCACGAAACGGATTTAAGCACCATTGTCCGACGAACACAATACAAGTGTAATTATTGCTTTTTGTATCATTGCAATCATATAAAACACACCACCAGTCTGTGTTTTAAAAGTTGTTACAATCAGTATAGCAAGAGTTTTCTCACACTGTAGGACAATATTTAGGCTAGACTGAGGAAAATGCCAGAGTATTAAAATTTCCGAAAATTGTAGGTTTCAAAAAAGCTATGATTCTTTGTTTTGAATATGCCAAGCAAAACAGCTTTGCAAACCAGCAGACTGTGCACTAAAGCCAGTTGTGCTGCATACAAAATTAAGTCTATTAACTATACCGCGTCACATTTCAGGATCCAATTTGAAAGCAAATGTTTCATCAGGCGGAGCGTATCCATGGTCATGCATGGAGAACACTCCCATTCCTAACAAGAGTGGAGTTTCTGCTGTCAGTTACAGGTTAAAGATGTGCGAATTGGAAAATTAACCTATACACCTCTAGTGTTTTTGTTGTGAAGCCTGGTTCATGTTTCCATTGTATTTCTATTTTTGCAAATAATGTTTGGTGCAACCAAAACTGTGAAACAGCCAAATAAAAAGCTTTTAAAAAAAGGCAAAACTTGAAAGTGTATGCGTTTTTCACAAGGTTTTTAGATACTCTTTGAATAACGTAGGATTTTTAAAAAATTTGACCGTTTGACAGAAATTCTGCCAGCATTCTTTTTTAATGCAGAATATTTTTGTTGCTTCGCTTATCAAGTTTCCAGGTCTTTAAAATTTATTATACTTTTTTGTGTTTCAGATTTTTGACAATATTCGCAGCACTTTTGGTGCACAACGTTGCCAAAACAATGGTGTGACAAACTTTAAATTAAAAAACAAGCATGAAAAGCTCTTTATCCGGAAGAAAAGAAAAGCAAGGACGTTTCTTCGTTTTTCGAATTTTTGGATGTCGTTTCTTCGTCTTAATACAGCACCATGTTGACTACAGTATGAATTATTTTGAAATAGCATTGATAATATCACAAATTCTGCCTCAGATATATTGCTACGCTTTCCTTCGTTCCGGACTTTCCTCATCATTTGTGATTTCCTGACACATCAGTTGTTCGTTATATCAATGTTTGCTTTAAAATCTGCATGGTAAGAGCTGCTCCACATGCCTACAGCTGCGGTGCCCGATCCTCGAGGATCGACAGCCTACGTCACGCGTCAGGCTCGCAACCAGAGGGGTAACCGGGCAATTCCGCAATCCCCCCAAATTTTGTGGAACATGTTTGATTGTTAAACAACAAGTTACTGTACAATCATTTTGACCCCCTCTCCCCGATAACATTAGCTGGTTGCAGACTTGGCACGCGTGCCACTCTTGGCAAGCCAAGCAGAAGGTATAATGACCTTGCCTTGTGTAAAATACGTATGTTGTTGGCACACTGAAAGATTTCAAATTTTGAGTCGGCACACATTTAGCAAAAGGTTGTCCAACCTGCATGACTGCATGACGTAAAACTTTGCAGATTAAGCCCTGGTATCCGCGCCCATGGCTTCTTTCTTATAGTTCTGAACAATGTGTTCCTAAAAGTTTAGCCAGCAATGGTAGCAACATTCCAACTGTGCATACTTTTTTAGTTCATAGCTTCCCACTTTTATTTGATATACACGCTTAAAAGAGTGAGTTTCTTCTGACGGAACACAACATTGATCAATGTGTTTAAGTTGGACCGTCTCAGCAATAGAATATCCACAATGAATCGCAACACGGCGGAGCCATTTGTCTTGTTGATTCTAGCATGGTGGGTGTGCTAACGATTGTGCAGTAATGGAAACAACTTGCCGACTAGATAATGGCGGTTTTCAACCACCACACGCGAATAAACCAATTTGTGTCGTCGCTCGCAACATTAATTTTTTGATAGGTTTTATGAAAGGATTTAGTTTTCTGTTCATCTTGCTTGTAATCAATTGCGTTATCTTTGTGGTTGGACAGCACTCAAGTCCAGGCCCGTAATCAGCTTGGGGACACCAGGAGGAGCGAAGAGTTTTCTGGGAGAGGCCCAAATTTTTTGAACAATGTCCAATAGTTTTAAACGATGTCCAACACATTTTTCCAGGGGGAGCGAAAGAAATTTTAGGCGGGGCTTCGCCCCCTCCTGATTACGGGCCTGCTCAATTCGCAGTCCAGTGCATCAAGCGTCACGGCTGCCAGATGTGCAAGCGCATGTTATCAGTCACCGATACTCCGCATCCAAGAAAGTCTACAGAAGTTATAAAAAGAAATTGAGTACGAGCTGACCGAAGAGTTAGGTNTTTCAGTTGTTCATCTTNGAGCAGATTCGTTACAAATAAAGCATGAAAACCTTTGGCAGCTATTGACAGTGGTGATGAACAAGTGAACCTCGATCATGCTTCATCGCGACATTGCAGCAAAAAAGTCCAGGGAACACTTTATGAAGTATGGCAGACAGACAGACAGACAGACAGACATTTTTATTTAACATCTGAAAAAATCAGATATCAGGGGGAGAAGAATGATCGCAAGGTCTTGGAGTCATCCTCCCCCGCAATGAGCGTAACGAACCAAAAATTAATTGAAGACACAAGATGTTTGGCCAGCAAAAAACAATTTTGCCCATTACAGCGTGTTGCTTTAATAAACCTCAATTTTGATCAGACATTCACATTCTTTTGACCAAAAATTGAAACATTTTCTTAACATTAGGGCCTTTGTGTGACACATTTTGTTTTTACCCAATTGTCAATCTATGTACTTGGCACCTAGAATATTAACCAGCAAAGTAATGAACGATTTACGCCCACTTTCAATGTGATACAAACTCTTGTTAATACATCAAAAAGTCTTTGAAATCGTAACTATATAACTCACATTTTCCCAACAAAGCATTTTTTCAAGTGTTATGGGAGGGTAGTTGACTTCCCAGCCACCTGTTCTGATAGTTAAGAGTACGAAAATACGGGTATACGTATTGACCACAAAACTGAACACTGTGTCAATCTTCAGTGTAGGTGGTGTCGGCGAAACACTCACAAATGCATTGATAGGTGGGATTGAATAAGCACCGTTCTTCCGGAAGACAAAACGAGCTGAAAAGTCTGAAGTTTGAACACGTCGGTGTCGGAAAAAACTGGTAAACTTAAATCTACTGTACTTAGTGTATGGGTACTCCAAAGGCAGCAGGTGAAGCCCAGCGTCAGCACTAAAAGTTGCACAAATCTATGCAATGCTATTTCTTTTAGTGCACGCACAGTTACTTTCAAGATCACTCTTATGAAGTATTTTAAAGCTCCTCGTTTTGGTCTCTTATCAACTTTGTCTTTGTGTTTAGTTTAAAATGTTGCTTGAAAGAAACTTTGGACTTTCCCTGTCTTTTGCTGCCGACAAGGCATGAACGTTTTGAGTCTGGATATTTCAGTTTCAGCTCCTGATTGAAGACGTGTTCGTAAAGAAACCAGTTTCTACGATTTTCTTCGTCCTTACTTCTATGAAAGCTCTTCTTCGACTTGAAACCTTTGTGCACAACAAAGGCGTTTGCCATCAGCTGAAATCTATAGCCGGCTGCGTGCATTTCGCACACTTGGCTTATGCGGTCGAAGCCGTACTGCTTGAATCGCTCGTCGTAGTCCGGCACGTCGGCCAAGCCTAAATAAAACGGCTCCCAAGACGGCGCCCAGGTCAACTCAAAAGCAACCGCGACGCTACTGTTTACTTCCAGAGCAAACCAGTCCTCATATTTTGTCGCATGGTGGCACTGCGGACACGTCTCAACGTGAAACGGACGAACCGCTCCGAGAGCGAACGCACGGACGAGTTTGGTTTTGCTTCGAGGCAAAGGCATATTTTCCAGCAACTCGAAAGCTGGTAACACAAATACCGTACGATTGCGTCTGCTCTCTTCTTGCTGACCGATGTACTTCAGAAACACGTGCCGGACTCCCTGCGACGGCATGACATCAACATCTAGCAAAAGAACGTACCTGGTCCCTGACCCCCGCTTCGCAACGTTGCGCAAGGTGTTGTGCGGATACGGAATTCCGCCTAAGGCATAATTCGTTGCGTTGACACTCTGCAACGTCTCTCTAACTTTTCGACAGTGCGGATAACGGAGTGGATTTTGGTTTACATTTACATTGTAATGCCGAAACCATACGGAGGTACTGTCGAATGCGGGGGGGTGAGACGTAGGATAAACAAGGTGGAAGGTTAGTCTTTCAGTATCATAGCATCGGGCAATCATCTCAAGGCACAAGGCAGCTGTGAAAGCGTGCCGCCCAGGAACAAAGAGCGCAACAGAAATGGGCCCATCCCACCTTTGCAGCATTTCTGTCACGTAGTGCAAGTTGTTTACCGAGCATTGCGTCAGCAGTGTGACATCATTGTCACGTTGTTTACGTTCATTGGTTCGTTTCGCTGGCATCACATTCCACAAAACGCGGTAGCCTCCCCACGCCTCTGCTTCAGGAAAGTATTTCTTGAAAATTTCCCTCTCTAACTCAACCGACTGCCTTTGGTAGTATTCATGCAACGCATACAACGCTAAATGCACAACAATAACTAATCCTATACTTCTGAACACCGACCGGGACCTCCATAAAACAGATCTGGTCTTTTCGCTCCATTTCATCAGTTATAATAAAGGTTAAACTCTGATCCAGAAGAATTGTCAGCAAGGCAACTCGAATCATATTTTACTAAATGGATAATGCTTCACGCCAGTCACGCTTCAGTGCCCAAACATCCTCAGGCAAAATCGCAAACTAACACTTCGAATGCGGATTGAAAGCAGTCACGTGTTGCGTGGCGAGGAATAATCTTGCTCGAAGTGAAATCGTACTCTCACTTTGAGTGCAAATTATTTTTTACTATTTTCAGTTGATACTTCTTGCCTGTTGTTGCTGTTTGATCTGTTGCTCAACGTTCTATTGCTCTTTACTTGGGATTGTGCAGACTTTTTACTGAGCTGTGTTTCCAGTTGACTATCAAAGTTTTTGCGAGTTTTGGCAGCGTCCTGTGATTTTTTAATTTTCCAGTGATGTAGTCGAGACAGTAACCTCCGAGACCGAGACCTGGTTAAAATTTCCAGACCGAGGCTTCAACAAAAAATCCAAGATCAAGACCAAGACTCGAGACTTGAAAATTTGTCAGTTTTGCCAAATCTTTTTTTAATTTTGCAAACAAATGCCATCACCATTTCCAAGCTGAATTTTTTTCGAATTTCTTGAATTTTTCCTACCTGTTTTGGTTATTCCTTACCTGCAGATACAGCAGTCAGAAAACAGGTTGAATTACAGAATTTCTACCAAGCAATATCGTTGGAGTATTCATGGGCGTCGGAAGGATTTTTTCCAGGGGGGGCCAGTAGGGGATTTTCCCAAATTTTTTCCAGGGGGGGGCAAAAGTGGTGAAATTTGGTTTTTACCTCTCGCAATTGAAAAAACAACCTTTTTTTGCTAATAATTTCAAAATCCAGAGGGGCTTGGCCCCCCTGCCCCCCTTCCGATCCCCATGGGAGTATTTAGTCTCAAGGCTTGTGACCGAGACGTGTAGTTTTCGAGACCGAGACCTGAAACCTTTAAGACCAAAACCAGAAACTTTTAAGATCGAGACTTGGAAAAATGGTCTTGAGATCCCATCACTGAGTTTTTCCTTGTATTTATGCTTGATACCAATCAGATGCCATATGAGATTGCACTGCGCAAGCAAATCAAATTTCCGGTTACTTCTTCTTTCGCTTTCACTTTAAATAGAAGGAGACAACAAACTGCTCAAACTGCTACTTTAATAAACTGTTTGCTTGTGGGTATTTCGACGTTTCAAGGATAGATATACCAATAGGATGAGCATAAGGTGTGTGGCAAAACTTGTGAGGATATTTGTTGTATCAAAATTCAGGCCCTATATCAAAAATATATTCATAATTTTCATAATTTCTTTTTGTTGTTTGACAAACTTTTGTTGTATCGGTTGTCTGTTAATTATTATGAAACAGTGGTGAACTGTTTAGTTTTAGAAAGCATTGCTACTGATTTAGAACTTTGAAGCCCGAACGGCAGGTCAGCAAATCTATTGTTTTGTAATATTACACCCTGCGTTTACAAAGGTATATGCTAGGGTTCTGTCTTAATTTTGTGCAAAATTTTAACAGATAAATCTTGACATCGTGATTTTATTCATAAAAATGTTTAAACCTGGGCAACAAAATCATTTGCCTTGTACCAAGGAAAAAAATTCAGCAAAGTAGATTTGTGGGTTAACACCTAAATTGTTAAACTGAAATTGCACATCATACACAAAAACCATCCCCATCTATAATTAATTGCATATTGCTGTAGATCGTGTTCTCACTTCTTGTTTCTGCTTCAATTGTTTTTCTCTCGTGTCTGTGAAATCCTGTTCGATTAATGACGCTGGGTGCAAAGGCGATGCTGCTTTCAGCGTGATTCACTTTTGCTACGTGCTTTAAAAGTTAATTTGATCTCAAGTTAGAAATAGGATTATGTGAAGTGCAACTTTATTAAAATTTTGAAAAGGCTATAATTTTTGATAAATAATAAATTGCAAAGCTGTTAAGCCAAAGCATTCAATATCAAGTGAAATCTAATGAAGTGACACGCCCCGTTTGAATTTATCATTTCTAGCAACTAAGATATAACCAAAATTGAGAACACTATTGTTATTGTTAAAAAATTCATTAACAAATTTAACAAATTCATGCGAATACGCATGGAATCAACATAGATTTTATTTTAAAACCTGTCATACCGTGGTACATTGGTTTAATTATCTGTACAGAGCAATGAATATAAGCTACAGCATGTTATTTGAAAAATGGGCAAACACAACCATTTGAAAAGATTATAGAGAACACGGCAAAGAACGCCAGCATTGCGCTGTGCACGCAAAATTGTACTGAAGGTCTTCTGGCTTCCCTGGGTGAAGTCCATGATTTTTTCAGTGAAACGGTGCAGCTCTTCTATACATCGACCAACCTAGATTCATCAGCTGCCTCTGTTGGGTTGCGGAATGGGTGAATTATCCATGCATGACCACGGATAAGCTCCATCGGATGTGATGTTGGCGGTAAGAAGCGATCCTGCCCAAAT
>JGI24158J21664_10013074_pt1 | contig 10971 bp, 11 predicted proteins | sample Ectturendosymbi3_FD_21664 | JGI IMG/M metagenome (IMG submission 21664)
AAGAATTTCCAGGCTTTTGCTGACTGACTTTTTCTGTTGGATTCCAGTTTGCATTATGGCATACTTGAGGGTTGCAGGAGTTTTTTTACCCCCTGATGCATACATTGCAAGTGCTGGATTTCTTCTTCCAATAAACAGTGCAATGAATCCACTGCTTTACTCTCCGCTCATTGGGCAGTGCATGTCACGTGCACGAAACCGCATCACAGACAACATGCTTGTGATTTGTCCACGTCATGTTGATGACGCCACACCGATTGATGACATAGAAGAGCAGATTAGGGAAAAATCCATACCGACTGTTGTTGTTCACCCATTGGAACTTGTTCAGAGGATGCAAGCAGCACCAAAGAAGAGAGGAGTGGTGACAGCAAACACCCTTGTCTGAGTCCAACAGCAACGGTGAACGGTTGATATTTAACTCCCCCGACACGGACACAAATTTCTGAGCAGGAATACAGTGATTTGACGGCCAGTAACAGGTGGCCGTCAACACCGTGCTCCCTGAACATTCCCCAAAGCTTTTCACGAGGAGCCTGGTCATATGCTTTCTCTAGTTCGACAAAACGTGTGTAGACAATGTGTTGCTTTATGCTGCTGCATAATGATTTATACTGCAGCAATGTGCTGTATACTGCTACATACTTCTACATATTACTGCATAGTGCTTTGAACTGCTACATACTCTTGTATACTTTTGCACTGCTATATCCTGATTCAAACTGCTGCAGTGTGCTATATACTCCTCCATAATAGTGCTGTATACTCCCACATACTGCTTCACAGTGCTATGTATATATGCAGCATAGTGCTTTACATTGCTACACACTGCTTTGTACTGCTACATACCGCCGTGTTGTCCGACGTACTACTTCATACGATTGGGACTGGACTGTGTCAAAACAATCGGACACAAATGCAGGTTTCCAAGCAGATGTTTCTTGATAAATATTGTAGGTTCCCATGCAATAACAACAAAATCAGTGACTGCCTTTCCGGAATTTATGTAACCATTAACTTGAGTAACGTTTCTGCCCGCAATTGTTTTCTGAATCGTCTGAACTTGTAATTGTTTATTCGCTGATTTTCGCATGGCAAGAGCGCTTGTAAAAAAGTGCCTAATTAACATACTCACTTATGTGTGGTATATTGTTTCAATTTTGTATACTAGATATTTTTCATTTCCTAATAAATTTGAGGCACACCAAATAAGAGGTAGGCCGCAACCAGCTGATACTGGGGAGCAAAATGATTGTAAGTTAATGTACCTAACAACTTTGCATATTTTTGAAAGTTTCGTGGGCGGGCAATCGTCCGGTTGCCCCTCTGGTTGTGGGCCTGATAAGCGACATATTCATTTAATTTTGTGTACTCGATAATTTTCCAAAACAATGAAACATGTTAATGTGTGAAAACGAACAAAACCCGAAGTTGGAGTCGTGTTGTGAAAACGGAAAGCTCCGGAGTTGGACCTGTACTCATTAAAACCAAGAGCTCTGAAGTTGAAGACGGAGCCACGTTCATGAAAAGGAAAAGCTCTGGAACTATAGCAGTTTCATTTTCATGACGCTCCGCAGCCTTGCTGTGTACTGTTGCACAGTGCTATGTGTGCATATTGCAATATATCTGGAGGTCGACAAAACATGTGTAGACAACTGACAACCAGAACAACTTTATTTAAAACTATACGATGAGCTATTGAACTCTACTGCCGCTCACCTGTTGCATATCAACACATTACAAGTAGCGAAGTTATGGCCCTTCCCTCAACAAGCACTGTTGAAAAACTCCCGATTAACATCTTATCTGATTATGTTTGATATTATGTGATTGACAAATCCCAACGCTTACAGAAACTGAATCTCCGACAAAATTTTAAGAACCACTGGTGTTTGAGGAACACAACTAATGCTACCTGCTTTGTTTATGAATAGTAGGTTTGCTGGTTACAACAGTGAACAGCCGATTGCAGCGCACAATGAATAAACCAACAGCAGTTTGAATTTTAGCTTACGTATGTGCGCTTAGGAAGTGACGGTTGTAATGTCAAAAGACGTTAGAAAAAACAACGGATTTGTTGTTGTATACACGGCAAGGACGCTTTCCTGAATAACGCTTGAACTTATGCATCGTCATCCTAAATTACAAAGCACCTTTTCAAAAGCCTATATATGGCGTATGTTGTAACTAGAACTGAAATTAAACTGGTGAAAAACTTCTGCTTCTCTTCACAAAGTGACGTCACCGTAACGTGCAATTTTGTCAAAAGATTTTGTGAAAAAGCGTCCAATCCTGTAATTAATCCTGTTCGCAGGTATGTAGTGGTAAAAAGACAGGCGTGGAAACGCCGTTCCCTCAAGCGCAAAAAGATCCTTTAGTTCTCACAATCCACTCAAGGAAGCTGTAATCTACTCCGCAACGGCCTGAAAACGTCAAGGCTAATTACTAGGGCAAGTCAATAAAGTCAAAAATTTTCTGCCTTTTTAAAAGTTTATTTTTTATATTTTGATTATACTTTTCGTTATATTTTGATTATACGTTTCAAGTTGCTGACGATGCAATGCAAATGGTTGTTAAGAAAACGCTTTACCCTTTCTACAGCACAAGCAAAATGCCTCATGTTGTGGCAACAGTCACAAAAAGCCCTTGGTTGGTAGCCATAGCCAGTTCAGCTTACACAATAGGCTATCTGCAGATTGTTTTTCTCCAAGCAAGGGTATTCTTGTTAAAGAAGCATCGCCACGGTCTTTAACGAAGCCACAAACTGTGGATTTATTTTACATAGCAACACAAGTCAGCGTCACTTAGAAACAAGAGCTGCAAACGTTTGGATCTCGTGCAAAGCGATCAATCGCCCTTTCAAGATAACCTTGCTTGTTTGCTGATTTTTTACGGTGAACGCTCATCATACCGCACAAGTGTTCACCTGGCATCGTCGATCGAAGCCACGTTTTCACTCTTTTTAAATTACTAAGACTGGTGCGCGGTTTCTGTTGGTGGTGAAAAAACAAGACGGTAAGAGACATTTGCAAAACTGTTTCAAGCAATGAGAAGAAGACCTGTATGCTGGCACGATTACCTGACAACTGACCAACGTTAGAACGCCACGCAGCCTTAAAATTTTCAACGGTATGTCGTTGCCACATTCTCAGTCCCCTTGCGAACCTTCCACGCCCCCAGTTCAAGAGACCAGACTCTAGAGAGAATTGAAAAATATTTTGAAAATAAATTGAAAATTGAAAATAGGCTAGCAGGAATTAGCCAGGGTACGAAAGTGGGAAGAGAGATAGGATGTAATGCCTTAAGATAACGATGGCAGTGCTTGGTTCCTCTCGCGGGTGACTTAACTAAGATTTTCATCCCCCCTCAGGCAAGTTCCCATCACATACATGCAAGTGTGTGTTGGTAGCCTTGCAATACGAAGAAGCATCTAGTTACAGTATTTCAATAAAATGTATTTTTTGTAATTGCACTCAATGGATGCCTCCCTGCCTTGGATGCCCGGGACCGCACTTCGGCCATGGTCACCAAAATATATAAATTCCACAATGTGTCCCCCATTTTGCCAAAGGTCGTACTACGGTTGAGCGAACATGGTGGCGATATCGAAACGCAAGCAACAAAGGTTTATCCCCGCTAAAGATTTTTAGCAAACTCGGTCCCTGCGTTGTATTGAGCCTGTCAGTGGACTGATGGGCTACTATGGTGCAGAGATGAACGGATGTGGGCTATTTAAATCTATATCCAAGTCCAATCCGACAAATTCATTTCAAAGTCCAAATCCGATAAACTGGCAGTTCCAAATACAGCGGCCGATTCAGGTGGGGCTATCGGGGCGATCGCCCAATCCCCTAAAACCTAAAAAACTAACTTTTTTCACCATGATTCTGTAGAATTTGGAAACAGCATTCGCGATATAAGGTCGTTTTGCTGTCCATTGTTTTGTCACAGCAGGGTTGTGAAGTATACTTTATCTCTCTTTCAGTAGTGAACCCGTAATGAGCCTTGACTGCCAAAGATTAATGAAATCCCCCCCCTAAACATACTGGGTAGATCCGCTTCTGTCCAAATCCAAATCCTGTTTAAATCCAAAATTCTATCAGCTGCATTCTACCAGTGGCAAAATAATCCCAGCACAGTGTTTGCCTCATGAAGCAAAATAGACACTTCCAATAAATACCTTGAAAACAAACTCAAGTTAACATATGCTCTATTTTTGATTACCAACACTATAATAACGGACACTTCAAAGACTTCAAGGTAAGCACTATTAGCATCAAATGCAATGAGAAGCTCAGTTATAAAGTCAAGTGTAAGGTATCAAATCAGACAAACAAATTACCGGGTACAATACACAGTACTGAGTACAAGCGAACCAATCGCATTAGGCTACAAACCTATAAAACACTGCACTACAACGATCATAGGAAGAGAAAAAAGACGGAAGCAACGAAAGTCATACCACTTCCTTTAACTTTGCTGACAATTTCTTTAACTCCTTTAACTTTGATGACATAGCAGAGCAGGCTTCAAGGCTTGTACCTAGCATCACTGGATACTTTTTGTGCTAATGTTCAAATTACAAACAAGATGTACAATTTCGACGGATGTGAGAAATTCCAGTCAAGCAATCTTACAGAATAAATGCAGTAGTCTGCAGCTCCGAAACAGAACCGACAGTTGCAAAGAAATTCCAAACAAGATTATCAAATCCAAATCCGGTTAAGCAGAATTTGTCAAATCCAATCTAAATCCATCACAAATTTGAATATCCGTCGAATTTAAATTCAAATCCATGTTCATCTCTGTTATGGTGGTGGACTCAGCACTGGTGCGCTGAACGACACGTTCGGTGCCATGTCCGGTGCCACCTTCACACATCTGCAGTTGATGCGAACAAAATCACTTCCTATCTTTACATAAATTCATTTTATGATTGTGTTGGCGTCAAGTACCAAAAAAAAAGAAATTTGAAAATCCTGATCCGGAAACATGAATAAAACCATAGTCCGTATCCGATCCGATTTGTTCAAAATGTGCTGACTCCTGCTGGACTCGAGTCCTGAAATCCGGATCCTGTACACCTATGACGTGCGGCGAACTGGGCGGATCACAGAGGTAGCCGGAGTCACTTTTGCAGACTCCGACTCCGCTCCTGTTCCAAAATTTTTGAATCCAGGCCCGGATATGGATCCGGCAATTATTCAAATTTGAGAATCCGACTCCTGTTCAGACTCCGGTTACAATCATTGATGCAGCCGAGATTTACCCATGTTTTTACTTAGGAAATGACTAACACAGACTCCTGCTGCTGCCGAATTTGAAAAGTGACTCCGGGTCCGGTTTTTCACAAATTTTTGACTCCGGATCCGGGTCCGAAAGAAAAACGCAGAATTCTTTTGGAGTCGACTCCGGTACTCCGGATCCGGTCCCACCTCTGGCGGATCACCACGGGAAGGCGGAGTGGTTGGGCAACCTTACTAGACTCCGCACTTTCATCCCCGACACCAGCACCCACCTTCCCGGTGAAAAGCGAAATTTCTGACCTCACGTCATGTGCGCATGCACAGAGCAATATTCTGCATATGAAATACGCTGAGAAAACTGATGATTAGGGCTTAGGGTTTTGTGTTTAGGTAAGAGTGTCGGGTTTGGTTTATGTCAGGGTTAGAAAAAGAAAAATCATTGAGGTGAAGGAATGAGTCCAATATTTTTCAGTGAGTATAGTAATTCCCGCTCTGTAGCTTGTTGTGGGTATCTGAGGTCTAACCAAAAAGTTTTAATTTACACAACACACGAGAAAAAAGTAATCGTCAAACTTTATTCCTTTAGTCAGAGAAGCAAAATAACTGACAAACAGAAATTTCGCAGAGGTCAGGAATTTCGCTTGACACCGGAACGACCCTCTCAAGAACAGCGTGGGTGCGGAATGGCCGAGCGTGGGTGCGGAATGGCCCTGCCTACGAACAGCGTGGGTCCGGCTTAACCGCCTCCGCACTGGTGTCGGACGTTTCCGCTCCTGCTTGTACAAATGGGTTATGTCCTCCTCTGCGGCCTGTGAGTGTGACGCAGAAGAACAAACCGTCGACCATGTCGTCCTCCAATGTTCAATCCATCGACCTTACAAAAATTGATAATCAATTTACAAAAATTGATAAAGAGCACAACTATAGTGTTTTAACTTCACGATCAACGCAATGATATGGATCTCGAGAATTCAATACAAGTGACTGCTTTTTTCATGATTTATTTATGTTAACATTGACCTGAATAATGTTTCTGTCAATAAATTCACGCTCAATCGTCTCAACTTGAAATTGTTGCAGATTCACTGATTCTCACGCTAAGAGTACTGATTGTACAAGCTACTACATTAACATTCTCAAACAAGTGTGACGTATTATTTCGTTTTGTGTAATAGAGGTATATTTCATTTTTCATTCAAGTTGAGACAAGAATGCCTGACGTCAACACGATTTTCCAAAGTACACTTAGGAGCAAGCCACTTGATGTGTCATCTTGCGCCCCGACGCCGTTGATTTGTCAATTATCTGACGCGGTCTTGCGGTTTTTCAAATTCCGTCAACAGCGAGCAACGTGGTCCGTCAACTTGCGCACTGTGAAATGCGTGCCGTGTCTCAGCTCTGTACGTCAAAATGACCTTGCGTTATAATTTCATGTAAAATCCCACAGATATTTTACAGAACAATAGTTCAATGAATTCCAAAAATTTTGATATAGATGTCATGATCACATCGTTATCGAATGTTTCATAACGCAACATTTTGTCAGCGACATACATCTTTGGATAGGAGTAACTTTTCGTTTCGGATTTACATTTCAATGAAACAAAAAATAACCCAACGTTTTTTTACAGAGCAATAGTGCAACATAGGTTTTGCTATAAAATTTGTGATTATATTGTTGTCAGAAACTATTTTCCTATTTTAAGTGAAAACGACCGTCAATCTGACAGCGAGAGACAAGACTCTGTAAGTAAGTGATCTACCAAAACATTTATCGTCAACGCAGCAAACCCATTTGCAAACTGTTGCATTTGCAAATTATATTGTTTTACAAACTTTTATGTAAAAATTATCTAAATTGCTGAACAAATCATGGCATTGCAACAGCAACCAGTGATTTTGTGTTATACCTTGTGAGAGGAATGTATGAGAGAAACACAATTTTTCAAATGGTAATAACTTTTGACTTACAAGTGAAATGCTTACATCAAAAAACAACTAATCAGGTATTCACGTTTTCAACAATCTAGAAATATTTTGAAATCGGCGTGAAATTGTTTAGGTGTCAAGTGTTTTTCTTGTATCAAAAGGAAACAAGTTTATTTATGATCATGTGCCCATTATCAAATATTGTCGCTTCAAAACATATTGGTACCAGATTGCTGAAACTAATAACTTTGTTAATGTTTGTAAGAAGCTCTGAACAATTTCTGACGTGGAAGTAAAGACTATTCGCTTTTTCTGCAATCCAGAAAGCTTTTGAAATCAGAGCGAAATTCTCTCGGAGACTACAAAAGTAAGCTCTATGTTAACTTTGCAGAACATGGCTGGTGGTCCTGTGCTGAGCAATTCAATGATGAATATTGTCATATTGAATTGTAAACACAAGAATCTGACAGCGATAAACATGTGCTCTTGTGTTTTGACTTCACTATGACGTTTGCGATCTGATGCTTTCTAAGGCTGTATAACGATTAGGTGTGTTGCGACACCAGTTAGGGTTTTGTTATGATAGCTAAATCCCACATATTCCCTTGGTACTCAAAACCGCAAATACATTAGCTATGCTGAAACTAATGAAAGTCACAAACCACTGCTCCTAGTGGCGTACTTACGTTCGGTCAGTTTGTTTCCACCAAGTGCATTCGCACTTGCCTTGCACGCATTAGGTAATCATTCGACTAGCATCCGAATAATATTGCAAACAGTTTTTAAAAATTAAAAACAAAATTGTTTCGAATTTTTTTGTGCTTGATGACAAGAAGCAAGCACAAACTAATTGCAAACAATTACATATTTTTTGAACAACTGAAGGACAACATTTGAAACTAAAGACAAACATGGATTTTTACACAGGTAGTGAAGCGTCTATTGCAAAAACGCTCCGAAATGCTGAAACAAAACGTGGAAGTATTTCAGAAGAACCTTGCGTTTCGTCGAGGTTTTAAATTTTTGCAAAGTAGCAACTCTGCATAATACGCTTTTCCAAGTTATTTCTGTGTACTGCGATTTTCAAAGACTGGTTGTGACATATGCTAAGCTTGCTAGCATAGTTTGATGCTTGTGCCATACAGTGTTTTGTAAATTAGTTGATCGTAGAGTTACTTGATTTGTTGGGTGTAAGTTGACTCACATTGCAGATTTACACTACCATGAAACATCTGACAACTTTGAAAAAGACTGCGCATGACCTGAATATATATGTTGTGGGTACCGCACTCTGCGTCAAGCCACACTTACTGGTTTGGCAACGTTGACTCTGGTTTGAAAACTTTACATTAGAGCTTTACTTGGTGCCTATTTGATGTTAACTGCATCTGGTAATGCAATTCATGATACAAACTCGATACATTTATCTGCGTCATACACCTTCAAACATTTGATGACGATGCAACGTTACGCGACAGAATTAATATCACTATAACTGACAGCAATACCTTGATATCGTTTCTCTATCAGGTACATTTTAGGTATCAGAATGTAATTGAAATGTCTCGTTTCTAACTTTATTTGAGAAGATCCATTTGCAGTCTTGCTGCATTACAATAATTAAAATTGACTAATGCGAAATACACTTTATCACCGTTTTCAGTTTTTTGATATAAACATGACTTTTGTACAACTCAATTTTCTGATACTCAAATGATGTACAACTCAATGCTCAATTTATACTATTTCGATTCTGAAAAAGAAAAATACGTGTTGTACAAGTTGGTTCAGAAACAACAGTAGAAAATTTGCAAACAAACACATACTATTGAAACAAACCAATTGAAAACTAAACTGATTCAATCACTTTAGCAATCCATTGGAAAACAATTCCGATTTGTTTGCGTTTCAACTTATTTTTCAAAAATCACCAAAGCATCTGCAAATAGACACAGTTACATATTTTTTTTCATACGTTATCACACCTTTTTCAGTAGGTAAACTGCATCTATATTTCCCTGGTGTGAATTTCACTGCAGCAGAAATAAAGTGACTGAATGTTGATTGGTCTGAAATACCCACTGCTGTCGTTTTCAGTAAAAAAATTTTACACGCTTTAACTTGGAAACTTCGAAAGCCCATAGTGTGAAATCTACATTCAGTGAAAACAAATTGTTCTACTTCATGCTAAATGCGATCCAACTAGATTTCGCCGACGTCTTGCCATACATATTGAATATTATTTGCTTTGGTGAATATTTCAGCATTAACCGCCAACTTGATGTGTTGTTTCGTGTGTAATAAATCTGAGATGTGTACCTTGCGCGAATACATGTCTCCTTTCATCGGAACGGTACAGTTTTTCAAAGATGAAGGAAATCAAATTTCCAGGGAAGAATTCAATGACGGTTTTACGCTCTATGCTTTAGATTTGACCCCCGACCTGAAAGAAGGCTCTCACCTCCATCCAGCCAAACGCGGTTCTATTCGACTGGAGATGAACAATTTATGCTTTGTCGAATATTTCAGCACCATTGAAATTTCAATGAATCGACAAGTGGTCTGTGATTACAACGCATGATATGTGTTTGTGTAATAAAATTGGCATGCTTTACAATTGTGTCTGTTCTCATTTCTTTAGCGAAAGCAGTGTACCGTATGTTAGGTACATCGTTTATTTCAGTTGCACACAACTTCATTGTTCGTTGATGATTTGTCAGCATCGAGAAGCCTTGCATTAGTCTGTCACAGTTCTATCGAAATTGAAAACGGACAGCTGCAACTGACGTCAGCCGCGCATGGCGCAACACCAGCAAGCATGCCCGGGCAAGCTTCATATCCGTGCTGCAAGTATTGCTGAAGTCACTATCAATTTAATTATTAAAAAAATCTACAACAGTTCAAACAAATGTTGGGTTCGAGTCCTCTGTGAAAAACATAGTAATAATTTGGTTTTGAATCATTGTCTATAAGGCAATGATTTCATTAGTTTTGATTTTTAATTAATTACCATTCAATTTTTGTGACAATATTTACCTCAATTTGATCAGTTTGCACCTGTCAAACAAATTGACCATCAATGTTAAAAATACCAACCATTGTGACAAAATGGAGTCTGTTGTGACTAAAAATAGTATGCAACAAAATGGCAGCTATTGTGATGTCACCGGATGTGACGTCACATCCCGAAATCTAGATTGTGGTTAACGGCATATGCTACTACCCATCGACTACCCCATGGACGGCACGGCCCGACGGTTCTGGACGATGAGACAATCGAATGGCTACTCACCACCTGTCCCGAGATCTGGTGGAGCCTAGCAGTCACAGCCAAATTCAAGAAATTTTCACTGGGCGGCAATCACGAGCGTTTACAGGAATTTTGTTTTGCTTGGAAAACTGGAGTACTTCTGGTGATGATGAAATGAGGTTGCATATTGGTCCAACTGGGAGGCAAATCATCAAAAGTCACATGATTTTCCTATTCATTTCAATTTCCTACCTACTGACAACTTGTCTGACGCTAAGGCAGATTTATAGAAAACGTGCTTTGTGAATAGCACCAGTTTTCATAGGTGGACCCAGGAGGCGCTGAGGAGGCTGAAACCCTATATAAATTTTTTCAGATAAGTTTTTTGATCGATGATTCCCTGCGCAGAAACGTCCATTGGTGTGATTTTTTGTATAGCCTTTAAACCAATGGTTCTCAACCTGTGGGCCATGGGAGCATTTTGAGGTGGGCCACAGAGATATTTGAAAAATTTCTCAATTTGTAGAAAAATTTCGTTACAGTGTC
>JGI24158J21664_10013075_pt1 | contig 10971 bp, 5 predicted proteins | sample Ectturendosymbi3_FD_21664 | JGI IMG/M metagenome (IMG submission 21664)
TTCCCTTTTGCAGCAAATTCACGGGTTGTTGCATGCCGTATCTTGCATGATCCAAAGTCTTGATATCGCCAGGATGCTGTGCAAATGCAGTTATCTGGCTGTGAGGGTCTGATGCTTCGTGTGCGAGTCACTTAGGGGTTTTACATTTCGACAGACCGCAACATTGTCGGGTCGATCACCATGTTGCAGGAGAATGAGCGGCCACCGGCTGTGGAAGAACAAGCGCACACGATGAATGTAAAAAACGAAAAAAAGTCCTTTCCAAAAACTTTCATTCCAACAGCACTAGAAAGTTAACAAAGTTTTCAGTGTATTGTTGCTTGTGACGACTTAACTTGACGTAAACATCAATCAAGTCTTTCATAGAAAAAATGAGTCTACACTAAGTTTAACATTACAAAAAATGTAACAAACTATTCGTTGATTTTTAGACCAAAAGAGAAAACCATAATGATCTGCATTTTCTACTGCACCGGCGTAGTGATGCTCGTTCTCGGGTTAATTGAGCTTTTCCAGCTCAGCGGCAAAGTCGGCCAAGCGTGGAAAAATCGAGGAAAAGACGTCACAAAGGAGGTGTTCGGAGACGAGCTACTGATGTTCGACGACGGACCACGGGGCAATCGCTATTGGTCAAACGCCAACGAATTTTACGAAATGAGACCGCAAGGCTTTCCCGATGTGGCTGGGATCCCGACTCTTTACACTGGGCAGCCGAGGCCAATGAGGCCCAGAACGGGTTACCGTAGAAAGCGGTATCGTTAGAAAAAAGGTCCGAAACGCAACTGCCGGTACTTTATATATGCCGGTACTTAATATCAGCGTACCACCCTAAGCTTGCTTTGTCTTGTCTGAAATCATTGCAATGGTATTTTGAAACTGTTAGTGATGGAAATTATCTCTAGCAAAGCGATTTTTGAAGCTGCAAGTTGAAGCCAGAAGATATACTTAGAATAGCTAGCTGACGAATTCTCTGATCAACCAGAAAATCAAAAGAACTGTAGGTGCAGCTTTGAACGGAAAAGTTAAGTATATCACCGTTGCCGCAATCCACAAGCTGAAAACCAAACTATAGACAACACCACTGCTGAGCAAAATTTTTGGCAAAATTGTTAGTGTTCGAGACAGTTTGAATTAAACGTATACTATAATATGAAAAACTTTCAATTGCAAAAATTTTTGAAGAAGAGAAATAATTTTGCTCTTCATCATTTTAATAAAACGGGAAAGTTCCACAAACAAATTGCTTCTAGAGTTGACAATTCCCTTAAAGCTGCTGTTTTCCTGCACGTCTGCAACAAGGCTTGCTGCAAGCGCTGGTACACGCACTGGCACTAGTTAATCGAATTTCTTTGCTGCTGCTATTACACTTGTATCTATAAGCCAATAATTGTGCCAAAATATTTATACGTTGTTGACGCTTATGCCGAAGGCGAACAAAAGTTTGTAGACTGCTGTAAGTGCTTATTACGCGTTGATTTTAGTTTGCTATAACCACTGAGTTATATTTGAAAAAGTCGTGAACATTCGCTACGCTGTGTACATATCAATTTTGAAAGCTTCGAAAAAATAAAATTGAAAATTTTTTTTATGCTATTCATGAAAACCCAAAACCAATCCAGACCTACGTCAGAATTTGAGTGCGTACTGTTGACCAAGAAGATTATAGACAGAAATTAGACATTATTTCACAAAAATGTTTGACAGATGTGCAATTAAACAAAAAATGGAATAATGTATGATTCAGCAAAAACGTTGTCAATTTCATTTGGGTATAAACGTCCATTTTTCAGAAAAATGTAAGTATAAATTCAATGGGCGATGAAGCTTGTTTAATTTTCAACTCCCACGGTTCTTCTGCTTAAATATTCATTATCTTTCGAAAATTTTGCAAATTTAGGGTACGCAGCATTTTCGGTGCCCTGCAAATATGTATGATATGTCGTCGATTATACTGCATTCCAGCGTAGAGCATGTGCAAGCCTCTTTTCCCGACCTACGATTTCGCCTTAGGAGTCCAAAGTGTGCCAGAAGATAAGGAAAACGAAAGTACTTAAAAGTTGACAGTACAAGTAGCTGAACAAACTCAACAGGTCTGAGAAAGCAAATGTGCGCCACAATATATCGGTAGAAGTACCTAACCTCAGCTGTATGAACAGACAGTGTACGCCTTTTGTTTCGATCTAAAAGTTTCTTGTGATGTCACGATGTGAAATAAATTTTGCGCTTCTTACCACCCTTCCTTTTATTTGCTTAAAATTATTTTTGTTTTGAATTACGCTAAGAACAAACCAATAAAAGTAGCGCACTAGTCCAAAGAATAACAAACCACAGATCAATAACCTATCAACATTAGTACCAACCAGAAACACAGTCTTGTCAGGGGTGGGCATTAATTTGGATCGGAGGCTGCTGTGAGACGGCCTCGTGTAGAGGAGGGCCATTCTGTTTAATTTGATGGTAAAATAAATAAATAGACACAGAAATGGAAAATATTTTGTTATAATTGTTCTTGTGCAAATACACTTTATCTAGCCAGGAAGTGAAAGTTAGTTGGTGTTATGTTTGTCACAAGATTTGTGCCTTTTGTTGGCTATTACACAAATAAAACATTTTGTGCATGGCTGTTAAGGAAACGAATACGTTATTAGCAAAACAAACGAAAACGATTTTGCTACGCGGCAAACAGCGAAGACCACTGAATGTTTAATCTGAGAACTCCCAATTGGGTTGTAGGGAGTGGAATGGCTCTTATGATAATAGACCTACTCTTCAAATAATCTTTTTGAGTTCCAGGAAATTAACGGCACTGCTTTGTCACTGTGTACTTATCGAGGCAGACCATAACCAGCAAAGCTAAATTTCATTTATGCACTTAACCATGTTCCGTGTGGTCATATTTAAACAAGCAAGAGCAAGCATTCATCTAGCGGCAGTGGCATAATACACACTTCTACCACTAGTGGGCCTTGAAGTCAGTGGAAAATAAATGTGTGCACGACTTGTGCAGTTTGCACCAACGGGTCACCCGCGGGTGTGCAAAAAAGCTGTTCGACCTCAGCACAAACTTCTCAATTTTTGCACTTTTTATCTCTTGAATCGAGAATGGCAATTTCACTTGACTTACGTACTGATTGAAGGGTCGAACACTTGAACGACATAATCGCTAATGCACTTCCTTCAAATTCAATAACTGCTGAATCGATGCACAACTACTTCTGCTCAAGTACAAGGGAGCAATATTGAGTTCACCGGGTCAATGTTTGGTGCCAAAGCTTAGTGGCGACAACGCAACGCGCCAACTTTGTCTTGTAGTCTTCTTGGCTATCAATCTCCTGTTGTACATCATGAATTATATTGATCGTTTTTACAATTCTAAAAGATTTGACGAACAAGAAAGCGTTTCCACTTGCACACTGCTTCTATCACTGCCGTGGCTTCTTTCTCTACTGGTGACGTTCACCACTTCGAAGGTTTCGTGACAGTAAATTTGCCAGCTTGACTTTTTTGATTTTATATGGTGTTTGATTTTATATGGTTTTGATGGTGTTTCATAACTACAGTGGTCTTGTAACGCCACGACTGAGTTTGTACAAGGTTTGGCATCATTTCATTCAGTTTGTTTTTGTGTTCTGGATAGCCCCTGCAGAGCAGCTCTTCCACACACCGTGCGCATAGAAAGAAGGCTACAGTACCAATTCACAAGGAGGGCGCACTTACCACTATGGGCGTCGTAAGGGGGGTAGGGGGACAAAGGCCCCCCTGGATTTTGAAATTTTCAGTAAAAAAGGTTGTTTAGTTTTGAGTGGGAAAAAGCGAATTTCACCACTTTTTGCCCCCCCCCGCAAGAATTTTGGAAAATCCGCTAGTGGCCACCCCATGGAAATAATCCTTCCAACGCCCATGCTTACCACCAGGCCCCTGGTACAAGCTTTGATTCAGTGCCGTGCCGCAGAGATGGCAGCCTCCAATGCATCGTTTTCAACGACAAAACACTGCGGCCCATCAATCGCACGTAGAGCGGCACATTCCAACTGTTGCTTCCAGCTCGCAAAAGTTTTGTGTCCAGATGCGTCCAAAGAAAAAGTTTGACGACCGAAACCAGCTTACGCGATAATCAGACCTGGGAATCAACTTAGAGCAGTGGTTCCTAACAAGGGGTCCTTGCATCATCTGGGGATGCGAGACATCATTCCAAGGGGTGAGAGAAGCATCTATCTTAACGACAGGAAAGTGATCTATTCATCATTCACCTGCGGCTTTTTTGTTTTCTTTTTCAATGCATTGTACACCAAAACGTGGGGTTCGTTCACACCCATGTGTCACGATATTAATTATTCGCGTAAACTGCAATCTATTCTTCTTATTTACGAGCTTGTGGTAGTTTTTGCTCGAATGAAATAAACATTGACATTGTTGTTTGTGGCGTGTTAAATTACTTTTCTGGACAATTATAGGAGAGTTTAAGCATAGTATAAATACGAGTGGGTTCCGAATGTCATCATTCTTAGTAAATAGTTGTGAGGTGAATCGAGCGTACAGAAAAGGAGTCGTGTGCACTGCCTTTCATACTGAATTGAGTTGTTGCTCTTGTGAAAGTGTTTTGTAAATTTGGAGAGACATTAAACCTGCTCTGCGTAATTATGTATGGGGATAATATTAGAAGATTTTCTGATTACCATCAAAACCTTTCATCATGTTGAAAAAATGGAATGATGACCACGTTTGTGTTGGTTTCACTTTGATCGGAACAACTGAGGATTTTCAAAAGCCTCAGTGCATGTTCTGTGAAACTGTTTTCTCCAACGCAAGTTCGAAACCATCCATGGACGTCGGAAGGAGTTTTTCCAGGGGACACCAGGGGATTTTTCCAAAATTTTTCCAGGGGGGGCCAAAAGTAGTGAAAGTTGCTATTCTCACTCAAAACTAAGAAAAGAACCTTTTTTGTTAAAAACTTCAAGGCACCCTTTGCCCCCCCCCCTTCCGACGCTCATGAAGCTATCTCAGCTGCAAGAACACTTTGACAACAGACATGACGGTAATAGTGTTGCGGCCATGATGAAAAATCATTGCGANCTAAAAGAGCCCGTATGGATTCTCCACCAACCCTTCCAAAATTGGCTNTTGTATCTGTTGACAAACCACTGCTACTGGCTTATACCAAATGNCGTTTGAAGTAACAAAGTCTAAGAAACCTCGTACTTGATTTTCATAACATATTAAAAAANTTTAATTCGTTTCNAAGCGTCTGAAAGCTAGTTCTTGATTATAAATTGTAGGGCTAGTGCGATGTCAAAAAAAGTTTTTTAGGGATGCAGGGGAAAAATGGTTGGGAACCCCTGACTTAGAGCATGAGGTGAACATTCCCATGACACGTTCTAGAACTTTGCTTTTTCTGGCACGGGCACGTTTCGTGGAGCTTGCAGTCGGTCGGGGTCCAGTTGGATAACACCACGACCAATTTGGTGACCTAAATGGTTTATTGCGGCTATAGACCTGGTTGTTTTAGATCAGGGGTGGCTAAACTACGGTCCGTGGGCCGCCAAATACCTTGCACACTTTTTCAAGCACCACTTTTCCGACTGTTGACAGCAATGCAAGAACATTGGCTGCTACCTGTCACGTAAATCGCATTGTATCCAGCCCGTCAGTGGCCAGGCTGTCGCGAATTTAGCCCTCGGGTCAAAATGTTTGGCCACTCCTGTTTCAGATGATTCAATATATGATTACGAGGCTTTAACACGCTAAGCAGTTTTTTTCACGTTCTCTTCGTGTTAGGTTGCCTTAGTGATTGAGACTTTTCCCCATAGGCCTTCATAGGCAATAAGCCACGAAGTTTAACAGTACGTGAAAAGAAGGCCGCACGTGCGTAGTTTGATTTAGCTGGTGGTCAGCACATGTTGGGCCGTTAAAGCACTTTTTATTGGGCCGTGGAACAGTGTCTGTTGTGGGGCGCGTGGTGTGTAAGAGCTAAAGTCGTCCTGCGCTGGTAGATTGGGCTAAAACATAGGCTACTGTAACTATGGAAGATTGATTGTTTGACGTTGGCAAAGCATTTTTTGTCATTCCAAGTTTGAAATTAAGCCTTAAACCAGGTGTAACCAACGTGGTGCCCGCGGGCCTGTTCTAAAAGTAAGATTAGCATGATCAGTGTCTTCACATTAAAGAATATCAGTACTAAAGAAATTAAGGGTAAACTGAATAACATTTTCATTTCAGAAGCGTGTATCAAACCAGTAGCCCTTCGAATTAATCGGTACACAAGAAGTAACTCGCAGTTTTGAAAAGGTTGGTGACCCCTACTTAAACAATAAGCACGAGCCTTTAATTACGACTGAAAGGTGGTTTGGGTTACCATAACGAAAGTTTGCCGATAACTGGATTAAGCCAAGGGTCTCCAAACTACGGCCCCCGAAGCCATTTCATCTGGCCCGCGAAGCCATTTCATTTGGCCCGCGAAGCCAGTTTGCAAATGATGAAAAAATAATTTGTTCACGAAAAATTTGTTAATTTGGTGGTATGTGTCATATCCCGAAACAATCACATTACCTAAGACGTCCGGCCCTTGACATGCTTTGTAATAGCTTATGTGGTCCTCGGACAAAAAAGTTTGAGGCCTCTGGATTAAGGTATTCACTCAGGCACATTGGCAAGGGCGTAGTTTTGGGGTTAAAACCCCGCCTTGAGCTTGATATTTTACAAAAACTTTATTATAAGGCGAGTGTATAGGGCTTGATTTTTACAAAAATAAGGGAGTGTCTGCAGAAGATAATGCCTATAATGTCAACAAACTTCGCTAGAAAACATGAATATGACGTCACAAACAGCGCACACCAAACACAAATGGCCACCATATGCCACTGAATGACCCCCCCCATGAAAATTATCTGCGTACACCACTGCACAGTGCACATTGGTCACACTCACACTGAATTTTTCAAACCTGTGGAAGCATTGCTTCAGATTCACTCGTGCTTCTTTTCACACAGCATAAAATTACGTTGTTTGCCGCTATCAGCAGTCACTGCCTCGCTGCATTACATGCCAAGACGTCTGCGTTCAACAGCACCACGTGGCAAAACGCCTACTGCCGTAACTTGGAAGATTTGTTGCCACGTTATTGTTACGCAATAAAGAACAACAGCAGAACAATCCGCTCACAAGTAACGCAAGCTGCCTCTGCTGGCAAGAGCTCACCATCGCATAACACTATTAATCGGAATTAAGCTGCGACTTCAGGTTTAATGGAACTTTTTGGTTCTTTGTCTCAATTTCCATGAGGACAAATGCCCGTTTTCCCCCCCTGTGGACGCCCATGAATAGGTCTTGCTTCTTCTAAACAAATAAGTGATCAAATCAGGCAATTTCTTAGTAGTTTTAGCGTTTGGCCGATGCAGAATTGTCTGGTTTCACGCCAGGGCACGAATTTTTTTTAATAAGCTGAATCTGCTTTAAGTTTATATTGAGAACAAAAATCTTGCATGCCTAAAAATGTATTCACCCCCTCAAACCCCAAAAACTGGCCTGCGCCTCACGAGGGCCAGCTTAGCTCACGTAGGTCGGTTCTTGCATCACTCAACAGCGCCACCTCACGGAACGAAAACGAAATTTGCCGCAGATCCAGACTTTCCACCACCGCAATCTCAAAGAATTCTGAATCAAGTTTATTGCTAAACACCAGTCACAGAAGAACAACTGGAAAAACACAAAAAGCAAACCTGCTAACTTGACAAAACTACTTTAGACAGTCGTGTCATAAGTAACGATAAAGCCAGGAAATCAGCTTCGAAAAAATTGTATTACATCCATTTGACTCGACAAACGCTTGAACTTAGAAGCTATTTTCCCCAAACAGTGAATCGAAGTTGTTAAAACTTGTCTGAATAACATGTTGATTTCAAAAAAGCAAAAAAGTGCGCAGGTAATGGCTGCATTTCTTGTTTTCACCTGAATTACGCTCGTTTTTCTGACAAGTACACAATTTCTTGATTTGACACGAAAACACATTTCGCCCTATTTTCAACCACTGAAAAGAACACTACATCCTTAGCAGGGATGCCAACATACGCTTAGTAGCATGTGCAGTCAAATCATTATTTCCTTCACGCGGTTCGCATGATCTTAAGCAGCACGTCCCCAAGTAAAGATCAAACGATAAGCTTTACAAAGTGTGTCGCAGCTAATATATGCATCATAGCTTGCAAGCAATCAACCACAGGCGCCATGCTTTCACAGACCATCGATGGCGGAGCCTAAAAATGTAGACGCTTACGCAGGTGTTTGTGAATTAGGCAACGTTGATTAAATCTGTCAAAGATAAATATAGGAAAAAGCGTTGCCAAAGCAAAGTCACGTTACCCAATGACAAAAATAGCATAAATTTCTTAACAAAACTCAAAGATCAACGGCATTTTTTTTGAGTATTCGGTGCTCTATCGGCTTTACATGCTACCTACGTAGAACACTTGTCAGTTTTTTGAAGGAAAAATCTTCGGGTTTGTAGTTGATATCGGGGTTTTGATCGATGAGGCTGCGTACGCACCACTTCGTCCAGCCTCAGCCACTCAACATCTGTTTCCTTTGTTTCATGATCACACCAAATTGCGACACGCAACAACCTACTCCGGCTGTGTCCAACACGGCAAGACGAGCAGTGATGCCCCCCATCCACTCACTATGCAGCCGACTGCACAGCGGTGGTTCGTGAGTTTTGATCCTAACCGATCCTCTTCATGTGTTCTCATCCGACTAGCCGACTAGCCTGGTCGGTGCTCTCAGCGCCTGACAAGAGTATACGTGGTTTGAGCCAGTCTGGGCGTGTGAACGTCGGACAAGCTCTGGTCACAATCATGAAGACTGCCCAGTTGGCGCAGACAACCCAGGGACAGATGTTCCTGCAAATGCAGAGGGTTGCGTGAGCGAGTTAGACCCAAGAACTAACGTATCGGAATCGAATAATGACTACCAGTTCGCTTGGTTGGCACATAGTTCAGCCACGGTCACAGTCATGACAATTCCACGGTAATACATAAATAGAAGAATAGGTAACGGAAACAGATTAAGCGTTTAGAAGGCAATTAGGGATTTTCATTTCACTTTACTCTAATTTGAATAAGTGCGTAGCATCCTGTTATTTTCGGCTACAGACCGAAATGTTTTTGAAATGACCGAAAAGAATTAAGTCATATCGGTCAGAATGTCTGAAAATATAGGATAACACTGCTATGGCGAGTTTTAATACAACTGTGAGACAAATGACGGAAATGTTTCAGTGACCAAAATGTCTCAGTAAAAAATGACCGCAATGTCTCAGCGAAAAAAAAGCCCATGTAGCATCACAGCATACCCATAACGTAATCACTTCTGCATTGAGTAGTTCATTAATAAAACCACATTGCATTAAACTCCGGTTTTACATTTTTCATTAGCAAAAAAAAAATTCAAATTATTCTGCTCTTAATCTAAGTTTAAAAAAATATTTTGGTTGATTTCTTGAGTTAAAAATTTTCAAATGGCTGTTTTCCACAAACCACAAAATGGCCATTTCATAGAAACAGAAATGCATTCACGAAGGCGCTACCAGTCAATTATAATTATTATCAATTCATGTATTACAACGAGCAAAGACTTCAAAAAGGCCATCACCATTTGCCGTCAAGCAACAACCACGAACATTTTCAGGGACTACTTTTGTCGAAACATGAATTCCCAATCGTTGAAGCAAGCTGGATAATTTCTTTTTTTGAAGTGCTGGTCATAAATTAGTTCACCTAACTAGGAAAAGGACTTACACTACTGCACTGTGCTTACAAAGTAGGAAAATCTAACGCCAGGAAACGACTATGGTCAGCTCGTTTGAATGGGTTGTCGAGAAAGAAAAAGAAACTTTTCAGAACAGAAACTCGCAAAATAATCCGAAGGCTGAGTTTCATTTTCGTGTTTTTTTCCACGACGACAAACTCAACACACGCATCTTGCGCAGTAAGAAAGCTCCCCCCCCGCCCCAGNCTCGCGGCAGGGACCAGTTGAGTTTCAGTAAATTAACGAAAAGATCTGCAGCTTCTGCCGCCGGTAATNCCGAAAGCGCGGAGCTTACGATCAAGGCTGTTTTNNTCTTTGTTCCTCTCACGTTCAACCAGTGCAGCAAAGTCGTTTTCTCTTAGTTCCTGATCCCATGGACAAATGTGCATCGCTCGACTGAAGCTCTTCAATGCCTAAGCAGGAACAAAATGAAAGAAACAAAGGTGAGCTCACGAAACGCAATGAAAGAAACAAAGGTGAGCTCATGAAAAACAAGGAAAGAAACAAATGATGAGCTCACGGGAAACAATGGAAGAAACAAAGGTGAGCTCACGAAGCGCAATGAAAGAAACAAAGGTGAGCTCATGAAAAACAAGGAAAGAAACAGAGGACCTCATGTACATTTCAGGTTCTTTCACAGTCCAGCCACGTTCGCTGACGCATACGACAATGACTGAGGTGAAAAAAAGCTTGCTAATTCTGGAAAAAGGCAGAAAGGATGTTTGACCATTGGAGGTGGGATGACAAACATATCAAGATACACTGTGAAAATGCCTGTCCCCAAGCTTAAACTTGAAAAAACGCATTGCTTTTGTTGTAGGATATTTGTTTTTGGTTAATTGGGAAACTCATCTATGTACAAGGAGAACGAAAAATTCCTCTACTGAAAAAAATCCAATTAATTCAAACGGAGTTTACTAGCGCTGTTAGCAATGGCCCAAGTGACTGGGCATTTTCGTTTTTCAGAAAACTCTGCTGCATCTGCATCGATTCTATACAGATGCACTGTCAAAGAATGAGAAGGGTCAACGAGACGACAGCAAAAAGGTAGTGTTTCAAACTGGTCACGAAGAGATGCTTTTCTGACATAAAAACTTGTGAAGAAGGCAGCTTTTCACAATTAGACACAGGGCGGGTTTTCGCTGAAAATGTGCTTAAAATTTGCGATGTCTG
>JGI24158J21664_10013076_pt1 | contig 10970 bp, 12 predicted proteins | sample Ectturendosymbi3_FD_21664 | JGI IMG/M metagenome (IMG submission 21664)
TTTCGCGCATTCCTCACGCGTTGATTGGTGCAACGCATTTGATAGCAGCTCGCCACGTGGTCTTGGCTTTAAAAGCGCGTTTTCATGCGGTTGAAGTNCTTTGGGCTTNTNGCATTCCGTTGTTTCTGATCGAATTCGTAACTGCTTGGTCCTGGTACGGACATTTTTCTAAAAGCTTGTTTTCCTCAAATCTGTGACTAGTTGTTTATCGACTGGCCGTGCTTTTATCACTGCAAGGTAATACAACAGCTTTCTGGGACTGGTCGCAAGTTTTCGGAGACAGGACTTTTTGAGTACCAGGCTTATATCGAACTCTATCTCAGTAGAAACCAGGACCTCCTCCTGGGTGCTACAGCCAGGCTGTCCAACAAGATACCCTTCGGGCTAAAACATACTGTTCAGAGCTTCCAGCAGCTGTCAACGATTAGTTTGAAGTGCAACTGCCAAGGCACTTATGCGTAAAAAGATGACTAAGGTGTGCGTGCACGCGCGGAGTCACCACAAACTTCCGTATTACATAAAACCACTTCACACAGGAAATCTGATGGTCAATACGGCCAGTGTTGCCACTTGTGCTGTTTTAACATCAGATCTGATGTTTTCAATGAATTGTCGGATGTCTGAGGTTTTGGCAACAAATCTGATGTTGACGTGGACTGCTGTTAAGTTAGCTTTGTGGTTTCATCAATTTCTCAACCTCATGTGCTTGGTCATCGTTCCAAACTGAAGAAGCTTTCTTCACTGCGTTGAAAATAATATATGCGTTACGCATAACCAACTTCGTTCAAGCGAAGATATTAGCTTGCATAAAAGTGTAACGTAAATATCTGATGTTGAAACAGGCAACCATCTGATGTTAACGAGAATGACTCCACCGGCAACACCGATTATGACGTTGCATCCTATCGGGAGCTCTATTTTCAGGGCGGGAGAATGTGTCATCAACGTGAATGCCTGGCAAAGGGTTTGCTTCATGGTAGGTACATTTGTTCCCAGGTTGACTGTAAGGGATGTACAAACGCTTGCTATATCCTTTACAACTTGCAATGGCTACGAACACTTATTCACTTCGATTAAATTATCATGAAACGTATGCTTTATCTCCTTCGCAATGAAATTTTGGTATAACTGCGAATGACTGCAGGATTTCACAGCAACGTGTTTATTATCAGGTCTTATGCGCTGGAAGTCGAAAGGTCAACTGTTTGATTTGTTTAAATGTATCCAATGAGCGCAGACATATAAAAATTCAAAAGCACAATTGTATATTTTTTCAATCAGTCATGGCTCAGTACAACGTCCTACAACAAATTTAATATGACCAGCACATTTCCCGTATCACAACGACTGATCGAGAAGGTCCACTTATGCATTGTAAGAATTTTTAGTTTTCGCTGCAGAGTTCACAACGACCAACTTAATTTTTTCATTTTTGATGTTGTACACACGCGAAATTACTTGGCAAATGAAAGCTTTATCTGTGTTACGGCGTATTGCGCCAGGGTCAATTAAAGCAGTTAGACATGGCAGGACGCCATTAATAACTAAAGCATATTTGTTTTCCTTGTAGTCATCGTCAAAGTTGCATGATAGGGCAGCAGATAAAGTGGACAGTTGTCAAGTCACTGAACAAGTTGGTAAGTTTTCCTAACCCTGGGTGAACAAACACTGAATTATTGTCCTTTCTTCGTGCGCTAGACGTCAATGCGATCTCGATAAGAACATTTGAAGGGAATATCACACTTGCTTTCCAAATTACGCAATATCTTTGCAAGGCATGATATTCAGGCACATCACTTGTTTCTCCACTAACAGCGCACACAACTATGGCTTCGACCGGACTTGGACTCAAGAATGTCATGCGATGTTCTTCATAGTTTCTCTGCACCTGGTCGAAACTACAAGTTTTATCAAATGATTTCTTGATTTAAAGGACGTTCCTTTCCAGAAACGTTGCCTTGTGTGGTGATGTTTCAGCGCAGCAATGAAAGTATCGCAAACAGAGACATGTTTGCACTGAGCAGCAGCTTTCGTAACAAATGTGCAATCAGCACCGACGCGTGTTCAGCCTGTGTCCAGCGCGCACCTCATTTGCATACCTGACGTAGACATTTTCCAAGCGAGCAATTGCTCTACCATACGAGGCCCATTAGATTCTAGTGCGGTATACGTACGTATGCACAGATGAGACGAGTTAAGCAGACCACTTAGAACTTGTAGCTTGTCCGTAAGAGAATTGATAGCGATTATGTGCAAATAGTTTTCTTAAATACCCTTCTAGTGTAGCCAGGCTCTTGCAACATCAGTAGGCTCGCTTCAGCCAAGAACACATGCGGTTTCAAATATTTCCACACCTCATCAACGTAAAGGATAATAGCATGAGCAGAAAGCAAGTCCTGTTTACTATACTTTAGCTTCACTGAGAAACAGACATGATGCATCTGAAAAAAGGTGCAATATAGAAATGACTAATTTACTAAGCTCAGAGCAAAACGCACATTCGACAACAACGAGAATACCGAAAGAATCTCAACCAATACTTCGACAACCTAAGTGGAGGAATGTCAGGAATGATGGAAGGGGTTGCAACACCAGTTACAATCGCAGACACAAGCCCAAACGGTATTGTGTTTTAAAAGTTTTTTATCTCGTGTACTGTGCTGTAGTTTTGCGTTATTCAGTGTTCCATTATGTTCATTTCCAATCTTAATGGTGTTGCATGAAAGTGAGCACCGGTACAAAAATAATCATAAAAAGAATTGTGCTGTTACCTCACCCGTACATGGGACGAACCAATTTAGGAATGCAGCTTTCTTCAACGTATTTTCATTTCTGCCCAATTTTCTAAATACAGTAGTTGTTTGGTTCAGCGTTTATTCAAAATCTTTCACTATTAAATCGACTATAAACCTGTACCTGTAAAGGTTTTCAACGTCTTTTCATGAATCAACATCAGCTCCTTCTTGGCATGAACTTGAGCTTGCGACCAGAGCTAATAACTGCTTTTGGCTCTTAATTTGGATGACAGCTTTGCACTGTAAACATATTTTTCCGTGTTCCACCACATTTTCTTTTCTTTCCACAAATGTTTTGGTTTCTGAGTGAAAATAGATCAAACTCAAAACTGCGTTGTGGCGGAAGCGGTAGCAAAGATATTTCACGAGAATGAACATATTTTCGAGGTTTGGAAGAATATTTGACGGTGGTGAAGTTCTGTACGTCGATGTTTCAAACATTGAAGCTGATTACGAGCCGATGTTAGCTTTTGAGGGTCAAAACACAGGGTTCATACATGTGTCGAAATGTGACCCAGGGTAATTCGTTCGCTATCACGCTAATCCCACCACACAAGCGCAGTACGGCAAACACGTTACAGCAGACCATTTTTGCCATGGCGACTTCACTCTGGTCAGGCACGTATTGGTCTTCGCTGGTACATCAGAGGATTCGGTCAACATGAAAAGTTGGACGGCGAACGAAAACAAGGGTAGCGTTACCAGATAGTGTATCTGCAAACTGAAACAAACAGCGACGGGACTTTTGTGTTAAAAATGCAAAGATTGGTTGCTTTTGTTCCAAAAAGCGTGCCGTACTTGCAAAGACGTCAGTTTTGTTTCACTGTTTAGAAGTCTCGCAAAATGTCAAATTACGTGTTTCTGAAATACGTAGGTGAAATGAGTCCACAAAAGGTACACAAAGTTTATTACTCATCAAAACACACTCTGTCAATGTCTGAAACTAAGGCAGAATGGACGCAATACTGTGTATGCATTTGTTCTACTTGTCACGATTTAAGTCTGTGATAGTATATCGAAAGAAAAAATCTGCTGCATATCGAACATATAGCGGTTGTGTTTATGAAAATGTTGCAACTTTACAACCGTTTTGCTTTCAAAAAATTCATTAATGCTTTAACACATTTCATTAAACTTCTGTCTTGATCAAAACTGATTCCCGGAAAGTTCTTACGTTTGAATTTAGGCGGAGTAAGTGAAAAACAGACTCGGAAAGATCTAATATTTCTTTTAAGACCGAGTCGGAACCATCCAAAGGAGAAACAAGGTGGTGGAGTCAGAGCCTTAATGAGGGGGTGGCAAGGGATCACAATTCCCCGGGCGCTGGATCACTGTATGGGACCGAAGCACTGCTGGGAGCGACGAAATGTCCCAACATTGTCACAAATGCAGTATATTTTCTTCCGAAAACGAACTCAGGTTCGAACATTGGGGCTCCAAACGTGCTTTTTGACCTGGGCGCCATCTAACCCGTTGCCACCCTGAGTGGAGTCGAAATCCCCATTGCAGAAGTCATCATCATTACATAGGTTTAATTTTACACTGCTCCTATTTATCTACAAATCTTCTAATTGCTGGTATTAAGACTAATTTTAATCTCAATTCGTCGTCATCGTCCTTTGAGCGAGTTGTTACTGTCACTGCTTGGGTGGACAAGATCTTGGGGCAGTTGTTGAGCACCCATTCGATTGTCTCATCGTCCAGAACCGTCAGGCCGTGCAGTCCATGGGGAGGTCGATGGATTGGACATTGGAAGACAACATGGTCGACGGTTTGTTCTTCTGCGCCACACTCACAGGGCGCAGAGGAGGCCATACCCCATTTGTACAGGCAGGAGCGGAAACGTCCGACACCGGTGCCGAGGCGGTTGAGCCGGAGTCATGCTGTTCTCGGAAGGGCCATTCCACGTAGATTGGTGCCTGTGTCGGGGATGAAATTACGGAGTCTCGTAGGGTTGTCCCACCACTCCGCATTCCGTGGTTGATCCACCCAGAGCGCCGTACGTTTGTTGTTGTTGTCAAATAAACTGATCAGCTGCTGCGCGGGGGGGTACAACTCGGTGGACAAGTGAGGACTGAATGGAGCAGGTTAATGACGTTTTCGGCTCTTAAAATGTACAACGCAAATGCTGCTATTCGAAGTAGCTAGCTTTCTTATAAACTCAGAGACCGAAAATGTGAGCTTTGGAACTTTCATCGTTTTCGTACATACTCTTTAATTTTTGTTGTTGGAGAATTAAAACGTATATGTGCTAATTTGCAATTCGCCAATCAGCATTTAAGTTGTAGCTGGATGAGAGTCGTGTGTTTGAGCTGCGTGTTTAATTTACTGTAAATAGCTACAATTTTGTAGGCCTACTTGCCTAAATCTTAATTGTTTGTCGCGCTTTCGGCTAACTGACAGTTAGGTCTGTTCGCTGCGTTTAGGCTGCGCTGGTAGAATGTGGAATCTTGTTTGTGTTGTATTCCAGAAACCGTTCTCGAAGACCAATCATTGTTCAAACGATCAACCGTTGTTGCTCTAAGTGTGACAATAAGTGTTTGCGCTGATAATCTACCGTTGTGTAGTAACATCAGTAGGCAAGGGCGGAGACAGACATTTTCATTTGGGGGGGCCACTGGAGGGGCCAGTTTTGCAACAAGTGGAGCTGCCAATGGTCTGTGTAGGACTTTCAGAAAGAGACCTGAAAAATTTTGGGGGGGCCAGGCAAAATTTTGGGGCGGCAGTGGCCCCCCTGGCACCCCCCTAGCTCCGCCCCTGTCTGTAGGACATAAGAGTTTGCAGCTCTGTGGATACGCGGAACCCGCAAGGTGTCAAAATAGGCAAAAAATAATTTGATAGGCGGTGACAAACTCAGTGAGTGCTGTTCTCTGAAGATCACAAAAAGCCTGTTCAGGCACCACTTGTGGAATCATCCAACATGTCTGCATGTATCACAGTGGAAACCTCTTAACAGAGCATTCTCGGGAATAGCAAAACCTGCTCTAGTAAACGGTTGTTTTTATCCGATGAGAAATTTTTGCAATAAAAATAGGATGTCATTCACACTAGGGTTTCACGAATACACATATCAATATTAGGGTACTCTATTTCATTCTCGTTGTGATCACTGTACACAGAATTGTAAAAAGAAAACTTACTGTATTTTTGCAATATGTTTGTCATAACGTATTGCACAGTAGCTGTTGTGGTGAACACTGTTCGCTCTTGCCCCTCTTTAGCACAAAATAACTGGTAGATTTTTGATTGTTTTACTACATTTTTGGTTGCTTGACTTCTACGCGTCAACTTTGTGCATTTTATGGATTTCTCACACGCTAACTGCGCGCAAGCCATGATGCTGCTACACGTCTAACTGCTCTAATAAGCGGTGTGACTGCTCTAATAAGCGAAGAATTTATAAGAAAAAGATAAGGTCGCTTTTCTCAGCCAGCAATGCTAGCTGCAGTGTTCAAAAAACTCCTTTGTTTTGTTTTTCTTTCTGACATGCTGTACTGCGTTAGTTTGCACGTCTTGTATGAACACACCATGAGGAAAGTGGGAATGGGTAAATGCCAAACTGAAGCTGTACATGCAAATAAAATCGGCCTGTTACCAACAGGCGGGAAAATGTGACATATCCGGGCGTAATCTTAAGTAGGTCGTGCATGCGTAACTCAGATCAAGTTGAAATTGATTTTTAAGCTCTTTTCCATAAATGCGAAGGATATGTGCGTTGACTGTGTTGTCAAAAACTTAACCTTCGGATCAGGGCAAAGTTCAGCACGTGGCACATTACACGTCGCCTGCGGCTTCGGTTCAGATTACGTCTTAGACGACCCTCAAAAACCTAAATTTGGCTTCTGGGTCGGAACGACGTCTTCTTCTATCGATGCTTACCGTCGTCTTGTGAGGTGCCGAGAGCAAACATGAGAGTGAAAACCTACGCAACGGAGAGTTAATTCTCCTTCAAACTCTGAGGAAAACGCCCGAACTTTTTACTGTTGTAAACTGTCGCAAGCACTACCACAGACCACATGTGCCTCCATTTGATCAAATTTGGACCTCATTCAAAACATTTTGGACACCGCTGCATTTGATAAATATTCGTCGGGTATACTCCAAAAGAAAAACTTAATTTCGACTCTGTTGCACACTGCTCATCCTTATACAAGACAGGACTGACTGCAAGTAATTGACTGTTCAATAATGCCCTAACTTTCCCGATTTTTCTCATTCTCTATGGGTTTCAGTGGGTTGCTGTTTACCTTTCCCAGAATTCCGAAGAATGTCAAGAATTCAGGCGAAGGAAATTAACGTGGGTTTTGCGGAAATTCCCAGTAACGCCCACTTGTCACACAACAAACAAATTGTTCTGACGCCAGTTACGTAACATGGCGGGGATCAAAGTTACAGCAGACATGTTACCATACTACTGAGCTTAAGACTTAGGAGAAAAGCTTCACATGAAGCTACGCCACAGAACATCGAAAAAGCACCAGTTCCGCCCAATCAAGTTTGAATAATCCCTCGAAACCAACTTCCCACGGTAAGATAAATGGAAGTTGCAAAGAAAAATGATTTTGTTCAACAAGTCAAAGGTGTTTTAAGAAAAGGATTTTATTGTTTTTGCTTCAAACTGCACTTTACCAATTACCATACTTGGTTTTGCTTTGATCAAGTTGTATTAATGTGAAGGAAAACACGCATGTTTCCAACGTGCTCATGTTCCTATTATGTGTTCAGTCAGAAAGTTTGCGTTATGTTATATGTATGCCAGGCTTGCGCAGTTTTTTATGCTTTCCCTGTTTCTGCGACGTCAGTGATCAATGCATAGTGTTGAGCGTCAAAACATTTCTTCTGCTGTGAAACACCAGGCTGACAACAAATCGGTTGAAAGAATGCAAAGTCGTTAAATTGTTTGATGAAGCGTTGCTGTAGAAAGAAGAGTTGGCGTTGAAAAACGAAAACGTGGAAACTTTTCCTGGGTGTTTATAAAACGCCAATGAAGTCTTCGCTAAATGCAGACGTGATTCTGACTCTGGAAATGTTAAGAGGAAAAAAGCAACGCGTTTTGTCCTCAAAAGATTCAACGCAACCTTTCTCATTTCTCAAGCCGAATACGATAACCGTTGCAGTGAACACGCAATTTTCAGGTAAGGGTTTTGCTTCTTCAGTAGCTGTTTCAGACGATTAATCTTTCTTCCATATGCGACTGAAAAATACGATCACATTACAGTATTGTAACGCCTGTTTCAAATTATTTGTGATGACCAACGATCGATGGGGCTTTTATTGGAAACAAAGTGCATGAAGTATTGGTTGTGAGTAAGAAAAAAGTACACCTCAGTATTGCCGAATATGACTGTTGTTGATGTGAAAAATTTTCCCATTGTTTTCAAAAGTTTCCTTCATTTATCGTGCCCATCAAATGAAAAAAATTTTAACGTGAAGTACCAGGATGAAGCATTAAAGTTGCAATTAAGTTTGTTTATCTCATCTACAGCTAAATCTGAAATAGTTTTTACGCAAAATCAAACCCTTTTGTCTAAGTAAAATACCCTTGTTGCAGCGTATTTTCAAATGAAAAATATTTATCAGAAGCAGTCAAAATGAAATGACATATTTCTTGGGTTGGGTTTTCTACCAAAAAGATTTTCACGTTTCAATCACGCAAAAACACAAAATCATTCTGATCTAATACCTGCCATGTTTAACTGAATTCATAAAAATGCCTCATAATGGCGCCACTGTTCTCTACAAAAATGTCGCAGAAAAGCTTCAAGCAGGAGAATCTTCTCTGTGAAAACCGTCCAGTTTGGTGCAGGTTTCCGTTAGTGTTGAATTCTGTCTGTTTCACAAGTCACCAAACTACTCAGGTGCTTCTCCCGGACACCAAGGAACTCATACAAACAAAATCCTAACAGTGCTTATAGGAGAATAGTCTGTTGCAACTGGAAAAGCAAAATTTTTCTTCAATTTAGAAATCAAGTCTGTTTCGATTTCCTATGCAACATCGTTATTAATCATTCCTATTGCATGGCATTAGTTACACACTTAGATCATTGAAGTTTTTTGTGCATCATCCCGAAAAAGCACGTCACGCGCGCAACGATGTGTTGCGAATATTTGAAACAATTTTTTGCGGTTCAGTTCTCATCGTAGAAAAGTGTTTCGCCTCAGTTTGAAAAAGCAATAAGTGTTTTCAATAATCAATTAGAGGCAGATTCAAGGTGTTGTAGGTTAGCTCTAAGTTTTTTCTTGTGGATTTTTATGAACGGCTTTTGTTTGATAATCATGAATGGTGTTTGTTTGGTAATGAATGGTGTTTGTGCGGTAAGTTTATATCCCTGAAATAGGTTCAATGAGCCCGGAGTCTTTGTGATAATTGGCGTTTCACTTCACGTGAGGTCAAATCAGTTCCATACTTGCATTCAAAAGAAGTTTACGTGGATCTTTCATAATGTGTTTTCAATCACGTAGAAATCAACAGTTGATTTTGCTTGGATCAGCAAAGTGCTATTACATTTGTTTCCCAGCATTCTAATTGGAAATGTTTGAGAAAGACGATTGAAAATAAAGGGTTTGTAAAGTGGAAATCAAGCACAAATAGATTGTCTAAAGAGGAAGTATATTTCCATTGGCCATTTGACATCTTAAGTCAAAACGTTCGAAAGGCTCTACAGTGCCCACAAAAAAAGTATAAGGCTTTAGATTTCCAAAGCACGGTATAATTGTTAGAAAAGTTTAGGGTATGCAATTTTGCGAAAATGCAGCAGGAGTGTTTTGAAGAAATTGCTCTCACTATCTCAGAAACACAAGCCGAATGACAAGGCACGCATCAGCTGTTCATCAGTACGTTAGATAAACGTTGCGTAATAACAGCACACAAACCAGCAAAAGGAAAGTGTACAAATTAAATCTTGAAATGCACAAGTTTAAACAAAAGATGATTCAATGCCCTCATGTATCAACCATCAATAACGAATGATGAAGCAAACAGCAATCGCCTACTTTTCAGTTCAAATGTTCCATTCACTGCACAGATGTCAAATGCTGATGAAAATGTTTTTTGTTTGTTATCTATCCAAACAGCAAAGTAGACTAAAGCGAAAAATGGAATTAGGTTTGCAGCTCAGTAGAAAACAATCTTGAAAATTCCATATGTTTCTGCAAAGGTTCCAACAACAAATAAGAATCACGTTGCGATTTCAAAAATAGGCGAAACTTTTATTTGTAAAAACAAAGGTTTCGCAAAGCAGCTAGTTACTAAATTATAAAAACCAACAATCATAAATTAGATGAAGTGTTTAAACCAGCTACGTTCAACGAAATTCCTTATTGAGGCAGAAATTATGACAATATCTTAACCAAGGCCGCACACTGAAGAACGTATAAGAAATTAATGAGGGCCACACATTTAATGACTTACTTTGGTCTCAGCAAACTAAATCTAGTTTATGCTACAGTTCTGAAAGCGTTCGAATCCTAACTGTAATGGTGACGACTGTTTGGCACCTCAATACACTCCGTAAGTGTGATTTCATGGGCAAGCGTGGTGCCAATGGAAAAGGGTAGAAATCAGAAAACGAGTAAACCTTTTTGCACCACGGCGTCAGTGGACATATGGAAATTTCCCAGCACGCGGTACAGACGTGATAAAGTGGCTCTGACAACCACTTGAATCAAAAATATCAAATCTAAAATTTTCAAAATGAGGACACGTTGTTAGTGTGCAGGCGAGGAATACTACAGCAAAAGTCTGAACTGAGCTGAACAAAACCTTCGACATGGCTGCATGCGGCCCGCGCGGGCTGGACATAACAGGTGTAGCGTTTGGGCATAACTCAAAAGTACAACCAACAGTGCAATGTTCTATCGATCATTGTGTAAATAGTTTGGTACTACTGCTGCTTCACAAAAGAAAAAGTCTTTTGGGATCGATCTATTGAAATTCATTGATTCATTAATTTGCTTCGTTTGTCAAACTTAACATAATAATCCACTTAATCAATAATCATGGCTCTGTGCAAAACTTTCAAAATGTCTAATTGTTTGCATTGTGCTCAGTGTTCATCATGCCATATGTACAGTTTTTTTTTAAGGTTTCGCTTTGGTGACCGAAAGGAAATTTTAAGAGACCGCTTGGAGGAATTTGAGAGACCGTTCTCCATTGATGTGATCTCAGGTCACTAT
>JGI24158J21664_10013078_pt1 | contig 10968 bp, 6 predicted proteins | sample Ectturendosymbi3_FD_21664 | JGI IMG/M metagenome (IMG submission 21664)
AGCTTTGCTTGCAATTTTCAGAACTGAGGATGCGTAATTTTTCGTGAAATCGATTTTCTATTAAACATTTGCTGATCTATTCCTTGCTTACACCCATCGTGGAAAGTACATATTTGAATAGAGATGTGTGCAAGTTTGAATCATCGCGAAAAGATGAAAGCAGAGCCCATTCGACTGATTCCTCGAAAGCATACAGAAACACTAGTGCTTTTAAGTGTCATTAACAGTTAATATCATAATACCTGTATGCCTTCATAATGGTCTGGAAGTAGAGGGAATAAGGTTTTCTATTGAGAAAACGCGTTGTTTCATTACAAAATAGCTCATTGATGATCAGACCTGGATAAGATGATTCCAGTCAGAGTTTTGCTGATATTACATGAAAAAATTGGATCATGAATAAAGCGTTTTCAAGAGTTCAAGTTTTGATGCGTACATTTTTCTTCAACTTATTGTGCAGAAGGTTTGTTCCGCTGGAGACAATCATTTTCCTTTTAAGGTTTCAGCAATTCAGTGCTTTTAAAACAGTGAGGACATGTAGCTTGCATACAAAGCATTAGTCTTTTTCTGCACTTACTCAGTTTAGCGAAATATACGTATACAGCTTACTCACTGGGTCGTCTGATCTCTTGAAATTTTTACAGAAAATGAAAAAAGGGCGGCAGTAGCGCCAGTACAACGAATTACTTGAAAAGTTATCGTACTGATTGCAAGAATGATCTTGCTGGTAGCGAATTTTTCTATTTTCTTTTTGTTTAGTTCGAGATAGCTTGAGTTTGTTTGGTTGTCCATCCAATAAAGCTGAAAAGCGTGATGTGAGTGTTCGGAAATGTGACCTAGAGCAGCGAGATAAGCATTGCAAAGGTTTTTGATTGGCAGTATTTGGCATATATTATTTTCACAAACGCCAATCCGAAGCAAGATTTGTCGCCGTGGTTGACTTGGAGGTGGTGTTGATGAGAGTAGGTATTGTTATCAGTGATAAAGGTTTTATAGAAAAAGGAAAGAAAACTTCAGGTTTGTTAAATCTTGTTAACGAACATATACTTTGGTGGTAAATCAAACTTAACCCAGGGAACCGTTTTGTAACTGCGTGTGCCAATTTTAGACAAGTTATTATAATCTGACTCGATGTGCCAGGAGCAAGTTTTGTTTTTTCAATGCAGGAATGTTTTTTTAAACCTGTCGTATATTGAAATACCTAATATTTATAATAAAATCTTAAACTGTGGCTACTGCGCTAGCCCAAGATTTAGGACCCAGAATTTAACAAGCTTTCTGAGCCGCGGGCCGTACTGAATTTCACATTTTGTGAAGTGGTCGGTAATAAGACAGATTATTCGATTGTTTGTGTAAAAAACTGAAAAAGTTTCGCTGGCCAAGTTAAAGAGTTTATCGGGATGTAAGTTTCCTATGCCTGGATTAAGCCATACCTTCGTGATTTTTGGGAAAACAGATTCATCATTCTAAGATTTTTATGATCAAGCAGCGATAGGTTATTTACGGGTTTTTGGATTTTGCGATTTCATTTATTACTTGTGGCTTGCATAACACTATACAAGGAATGAGACTATAAAGTCTTGCCAGCTACAAATAAACGGTGACATTTGGTTCGTTTTATCCCACACAACGATTGGGTTTGCTGACTGCCGCAAAGAATGGACAAATCTGTATATTTTTGTCATAATTCCGGCACTGGAAAGGATGGATTCATGGTTAGGAACCTACCGGGAGTCAGGTAAGCAAAAAATTCACAAGAAAATATTGTTGATAAAACACTTTGCACATACACCAGTCTGAAAAAACTTTAGCAATTGTTTTTTTACAAAGTGCCTCAGGAAAAAAGGCTTCATAACATTGAATCACATTTTACTTAGCCATTTATAAAAAATAATTAAGCCTTCAATGGGAACTCATGGGCATAAATCAAAGACGTGTCCTATACTCCATATAACCAGAAAAAAATACGCACTGTCGCCCCTTCAGCCAAAGCGAATCCTCCACCCAATAAAAACACGACGCTCCAGGGAAACATCTTTTGCATTTGAGACCAACCTAGAACTGGTGGAACAGGCGACGCTGGCACGTTCCTTTCTATAAAGAACAAATGAAAATATTTAATCGAAATAACAAGTTCACTTCGTTGCCCTGCTTATGCTGTGATAATGGCTCACCTCCAGACGAAAGAAACATTGGTTTTTCTGAAGGCAAAAAAAACAGAAGAGTGGCCATGGTAACGGCAACTGTACCATCGTCCATATAATTATCTTTGAAAATCACAGACCACCCTGGTATAAAACCGGGTTCCCGAAAGAACCAGAGCAAAGCCGTGATTATGAAAACAATGAGAACAGTTGTTTCTGACCAGCTGTAAGTAAAAGGAAAATTATGTACATGCCTGTGAGCAGGTGCAACGAACCAGCAGTCAACGTAGTCGTTATCCTGTACGTGCTGTAATGGCAAAAGGCTCAAAACAGGGCGTTTGTGACTCACGTGATGTTTCCCAGTTTTCTGTATTCATTTTCAAGCAACTTTGCTGCATTTTGTTCCTGCTTTGTGCGTGGACTGCGACGAAAACAAGCAAACATTTCCCGAAAACTGCATAAAAAAACAAAATAGAAAAAGATGGGTTTTCATGGTCATTGTGTAACAAGTCCAGGTACAGTTGGTCCTTGTGTAAAGGTTGTAACGTATGTGCAGCAAGGGTTACAACGTAACTTTGGATTTTGTTCTTACGAAAATCTCTTTCACCAACTTTAGTACTTCAAGCGTTTTTGTCAAGGCTAGTGACATTCAGGACATTATCCTTAGTTGTGTAGCTGCTCTCAGGTTTGAACTTTGAGCAGCTCAAAAATTTGGTTGAGAGAAAAGTTTAGCTTAGACTTGCGTTGACAACTTCATTTCTAGAATATCTTTTAGACGTTTTTCGACTTTCCTCTAACTCTAGATTCTCGACCTGCGCTCAAGTTGTGAAACATCAAAATATTATTTTTGCCTGTGTTTTGAAAGCAAAGCCATCATTCTTAATTTCCTGAAGCAGAACTACTTCCCTGAGTAAACAACATTTTTAAAAGCTGTGATGATGAAACCCATGGTAGGACTTACTTCTAGACACTTAATAATTTTTCGTGTCTTGCCAACACTTACGGCGCGATATTGCTGCAAAGCGAGAGCCCAGAGTCGTTGGGTAAAACTGAAATGTGTCATGCTTGCATCAATATAGGTTGTACTAAAGCGCACTTCAAACCAAGGCTTTTCCAGATGAGAACTGACATGAAATGATATCTGACAGACGACCCCAAAGTCCCTTACCTTTTCATTGCTGTATAGACTGCTTGTAATGCTACTGGAAGAAATCATCCGCATTACGTTTGTTATATTCGTTCGTAGTGACAGTGAACAGTGATAGGCTTTTTATGTGGTAGATTGTAACCAACAGACATTCCCGAGTTTTCATTGTCCTTTTTTTCTTTGACTGATTGAAAACGTTTCTCGGCGAAACCAACATGAACTCAAATCACCTCAAGTGCGAATAACATGAATAAGCACTCGAAAACGTAACTTGAATGAGCACTCAAAGTCGTTTCAGAAAGATGACACATTATAGAAAGTGACAATTTTACGGGGTTGTGGATAGTGTTTTGTTGTGCTCGTCGTATGTAATGGGTTTCTTACATGGTCGGTGGAACAAAAGGGTGCAGAGGTTCAGACCCCCTTGTTTTAACGCATCTTTAGTTTTTTGTTGTAAAAGTACAACGTCTTCAAAAATATACCTACCGTCTGGTCTTTACGACAAAACAAGCTTATTTTCATTTCAACCTTCTTGTGTTGTTACCCCGTACACACGTCGTTCTGTCTTTCATCGGAGGTCTGATACAAAAGACTTGTGTGACAAATTAATGAATCGCCTACTTGCTGTAAGGAATATCGAGATGGTTGTTCTCGCAGTACACCTTCGATATGTTGCGTAGTTCAAAACACATACTACTCGCGCAAGAGGTTGGCGCCCAAAGCCTATGGATACAAAGTCTTACCAACGGGTATGATGAGAAAATTTTTATTTTTGGTTTATGGATTACCAACATTACATGAAAATTAGTATCAATTCTCTTGCGGAAATTCAGCTTTTTCCGGCAGGTTTTCTTCGCAGATAACAATGTGCATTTTCCCATTTCAGTTTTTTCACAAACTGTGCAAAAAGGCAAGGAGATTCCAACGTTGAATGATCGCCGATGAATTCAACCAACCATGTTGTACCCAGGTCGGACCCCGGGACTCCCACTGCAATAATCACTCCTCCTCCCTAAGTTCCGTTTCGCACTTGTATTTTGTGTTTGTTTCGAGTACCTTTGGCGCATATTCACAAACATTTGCTGTCAGTATATGCTAACAGTTGCCGGACACAGCAAAGTTTTACAATATTAGTGCTGGAAATGTCTTTAAATACAGTATTAGTTGTTTACGCATAGGGGCCGCACTGATGTTTTTTTGTTCTTTGATATCATCGACCTGTTATTCTTAACCTATTTTTAATTGTTGAACTTGACTTCGGCCCATTCAAAATTACTAGTGCTCTCATCAAAAGCAATTTGATTGATTTTTAACATTTTACTTGAGCTCAGAAAAGCCTAATACGTCGTAGGAAACGAAGTAAATTGGATTTTCCTTTTGAAGTTTGCAATGGATGATGTTTTTTGAAAGCTTTTCTGGGTATTCTCAGAAATCACCTACATTTTAATTGTTGTCAAAATCGAAATACTCTCAAACGTTTGTGCAAAATTTTTATCAACATAAATAGGCACATATGGACACTATCTTTTTTATAAAAAGAAAGCAATGCATGAAGTAAATGCAACAATGGCAAACCACAGTCCCTAAAAGATGGAGAACAACCTCATTTGATCCTATAAATATGTTACTTTCATCAAGTATAAGCCTTTGTTTGAGGCGGTTTGCGAGTGTCAGTTCAAGTCAAAAACAATTTTTATGAACGAACAATAACAAAAGAATACAAGTAAAGAATTGCGGCTGATTTCAGCCGCAAAACGTCCTCTTTCAGATTGTGGATGGCACATCTATTACAGAGTGGATGTGTGAATTGTAGTATCCTGGTCAATCACTAAAAACATGGGCTTTCGGGATGGTATATCAATTTGTGCAACTTAAAGCTTATGGCGCTTTTCAGATTTGGCACTTAATTGTTTTTCATTTGATCTGCTGATTTGTTGCTGTTTCCACTAGGTATTTGCTTTTGAGTCATTAAGGCTCAGATTCTCTTGTTCGCACCCTGCGTTGTTTTCTTTCTCCTTGGATCGTCTGTGTTATACGCAATCCTTGGACGAAAATGATGAATGTGGCGTATTAAAGTAAATGATACACATTTATTGTTAAGTAAACTTGCTGGTCATCCTGCAAAAACACTGCTTAGTGTCATATCGTTTGTACCTAAATCCAAGGAATAACGTCGTCAACCAGAGGTACGCACACAGGAAAAACAGAATTGCTGATGGGAAGCAGTATCCGATCCAACTTGCAAATGAGATCACATTTGTGGAGTTTGGGAAAAGACTTGAAAAACAACAAGGTTGTTACACTTTACGAGCTGCACATAACAGAACTACTGTAGTAGATATTATAAGAAACAGCTTAGCGTGAACTAAAAATGAACCAGTTAACGTTTTCGCCATGTGCAAAGTACTTTGCGAGTATCAATTTATGATTCCTGCAATCAGCAATAGTTATTATTAAAGTTGCAGATGTAGAAAGTTTTTGAGGAGAAATTATGTTTCGCGGTTAAAAGTTTTTCACAATTAAGCTGTGCTATACCCAGTGATATTTTACAAAACTCGAAATGTATTCAGAATAGGGGTTTTAAAATAAGTGAGGGACGTTCAAATCGTTCTAATCTTGAGATTGCTCTTCCTTGGAACTCACAGTTAGTCAGAGCTTGCATAGCAGACATGTACGTCGTAACAATAGTTTTAAATATATAAAATATTCTTGAAAGCTTTGATTACAACCAATTCTTTCATTCGGGCTCACAAGTTCCTTGAAAGCAAATTTTTCCATAAGATTGTACCCAATAGCAACAACAGCAGAGCTCTCGAACTGCAGTCCCATCAGCGGTAGCAGCTTAGAGTCTTGCCTAGGATTGCTTGTGTGCAATTACGAATAAAAGCTAACAGTGAACTGCCGACTAACTGAAAGTATTGATATTAATAAAAAGAAAGATTTGGTGGAATAACCTCCCAACAAAATCACTTTGACAAATTGACACTATTGTGCTTACATGTCAAACTGTCCAGATAGGACTGCATTTGGTCCAGTTCCAGTTAACGTGGCAGTACCTCCGATGCTGGCAGAATAGGGAATGCACAAACTGAGAGCGATTTTGAGATCCTTTTCCTTTTTCACTTGTTCTTCGGTTTTAACCTGATTTTTTACCTGTAATGCACACAAGGTGATGAAATTTTCCATCGATTTCTATATAAAAGCGATGGGCAAAACAAAGAACTTTGCTAACACTGAAATTGCACTTATGGACTTTTTTGATAAAAACAAGTAATGGCTTAGAGTTTATCTGAGGCTTTTTTATTTCTGAAAACCGGCGTTGATGGAAACATACCGAGAAATTCGCTTTTGGCACATAAGAAATTAGTTCAACCAGTCTTTGACAAATTAAAATGCTGTTTTATCCAATTTTTGACTTTGATGGAGTCATCTATTTTACCGAATTTTTTCCTGTAGAAGACCGTCTTTGCATGAAAACTGCAAAAATTTTGAAGATTTGGAGAAGTTATTGTTATGGTATTGTTTGTTACTTTAGGGATTTGAAGTTTTTAAGGCATAAAAACTAATCTTTGCAATATGGTTGCCTCTTGCTTGAAATTGGTTTAATTTCTACATTTTTTAAAAATCCAAACACCTACACACATTAATGTTTTAAATAGCTAAATTCTTAAAGCATTAAGGCTTTACTACAATGAAGTTGAAACTGTTTTTGATATTTTATATAACATGAAACAACTTTAATAAAATAGGTTGGAGGTGTTAAATACGTCGAGCGCGATATACCAGTCGATTTCAAAGGTACTCTGGGTAGATTGTATAACATTTGCACCTTGGCTGATTCCACTCTGTGCAATTCATCAGAGTAAAGTCAGGTAATGACAAAAAATGTACATAGTTATTGTTTTGTGCAAAATGGACTGATGTGAGTATGCAAGGTACATTAGCATACACTGTCAAAAATGATCATTATATTTATTGATAAATGTATGTTTTTCATTTTTGCGGTAGGCAGATCATTTTGACTTGTTCATTTTTTACGTAGCTCTCATGCTGAAAAATGTGAGCACTCTTGATCGAAATCGTAGATACCCAAATCAGAGTCGGGGACCCTAGGTAGGCTCGCAGTGACTTTCTCTTAGGGCCGCAAGAACTTTCAACGGTCGCCAAGGTCGCGAAGTGTTCGTCTTTGCCATCAGCGTGACTTTCTTGAATCAAATTTTCTAAAATGGTCCGAACTGTCCGAACATGAATCAAATTTTCTGAAACAGTCCGAACTAGTCACTTCCGGCTGAGTAGAAATGCGGTTTCAAATGAAACGTAAGGAAAAAAACTTGAAAATTCTAAGCTAATCGATAAAATACTTTAACATAGACTCCAATTATGTACTGTCTATGTACGTGTGACTGCCCTGCGGGCCGCATGCGGCCCGCGGGCCGTAGTTTGCCCACCTCTGGCCTACGCATCCTGTATAACCTAGTGAATTGTTATTTTGTTTGTTACGTCACTGTGCACTTGGTCGTTTGTTTTGGCTAGTTGTTCCTACTGTGACCTTTTCCTTTCCAATGTAAAGTGGGCAGCTGGGTTTGCAATTTTACTTAGATTTTCTTTTGATAACTTTACTGTTTGTGGGTTTTATGTTATTTTATTCTATTTATACTTCATGCACTTTGGAGACAGGTGCGGACACAGGGGGGGTGCAGGGGATGCATCCCCCCACCAGACCTAAAGAGGTGTTGAAATGACACTTGATTTCATTTAAAATCATCGCCAAAATACTTTTGTACTGCACATTACTCGCTAAAGATGCTAAACTTTAAGTTTGCTAACAATTAGTCAAAAACGCTTCTTCGTTCCATTAGATGAGCTGGCCTTGTTTATGGAACCTGATACAAAATTGTCACTAATCGCATGGGCGCCCACAGGGCATGGGAGGCAAAACGGGTATTTGCATCCCGCCTGGAAATTGGGATTAAGAACCAAATATTTCTGGAAAAACCTGAAGTCGGCATCTTACTACCGATTAATTGATTTGATTCTTGCAATGACAGTTTTTTTTGTCGGTATGAAACTCACACTGCACAAGAGTCAGGTTTACAGTTGTAGTGTCACGCAGTGATGAGCTTGCAGTTCACTCGTGTCCCCTCCTTTGCCTGCAGAGGTGGGTTGCGAAAGTCGCGAGCGGATTGTTCTACTGTTGGTCTTTATTGCGTAACAATAAAATGGCAACAAATCTGCAAAGGTTTACTTTATATTACGGTGGCAGGCGTTTTGTTGCATGAGACTGCTGAACGCAGACGTCTTGGCAGATAATGCAGCGAGACAGTGACATGCTTATAGCGGTAAATCACGTATATTTGTACTTTGTCAAAAGAAGCATGAGTGGGTCTATAGCAATGGTTCAACAAGTTTAAAAAATCCAATATTAGTGGGAGTGTGACCAATGTGCCTGAGTGTAAAACTACACTTATGGAGGCTTCTTTTCATGCAATATAAAAGTACTTGGCTTGTTACAGTAGAATACATCTATGCAGGCTTGTGGGAATACGTTATAATCGTTAAGTTTTAGTTCTAACATCTGAGTGAATACTGAGTGCAAAGCTATATTTGCTGTGGCGAGCTTTCATAATTCATCTGGTCAATTTTGCAAAACCTGCGTGATGTTCAAATTGTAGCAAGTTTGTCCGTAGTCGTGTCCACATAAGGGTCTGCTTAGTTTTCCGGTTTGTGTAGCAAGGTTTTATTGATCGCTTTGGACGAGTTCCCAGACGTTTGCAGCTCTAGTTTCTAAGTCAGAGTTTCTCAAACGGGCCCTCGTTCCCCTTGGGGGCTACGGAACTGTTCTCTGGGACCACGTGCAGAGGCCGAGCAGGGGCCACAAGCAGACGCCAAAACTAAGTATTTTTATTGATGAGCTGGGGCCACAAGTCTTGAGAGTCTTTTGAAGGGGAGCACGGCTCATGAAAGTTTGAGAACCACGGCTATAAGTGTTACTGACAAGTCTTGCTAGCTGATCCCGCAATCAGGGGGAGAGCAAACGGAAAATTTCCCTTCGAAATTTTCAAAACCATGCTCAGTTGTTAGTTCAGTTGCATATATCAGCTAGGTGCGTTCCTGCCTGCTAAGTAAAATAAAGTCATGAATTGTGTTTTCGTTGAAAACCATGGCAATCCGATGCTTCTTTCTTTACAGATCATTGCAATGCTTACTTAAAAAGAAATGCCCTACGTTGAAAATCTGCAGATTGCGCACTATGTGAATCGTCCTAATACTATTATACCTGGCTGTTGCAGCCAACCAAACGTTTTTTGTGATTGTTACCGTAACATTGGGCATTTTCTTTGGAGTGTAGAAAGGATAAAGCGTTTTTTGAACCTCCATTTGCATTGCATCGTCAGCAATGTTCCCTATAAGGTGCGCAAATACTCAGGACCACCAGAACTGTTGCGCAATGCAACAGTGGCGTACGCAGAAAATTTTCATGGAGGGGGCTTCATTCCGTGGCATAGGTAGTCATTTGTATTTGGTGTGCCCTGTTTGTGACGTCACAATTTGACGTCATAGTCCTGTTTCCAAACCAACCTGTTGGCGAAGTTTGTAGACATAACATGCACATTTTTCTATACATTCACTCTCCTTGTTTTATGTGTCATTGCACTATGAATATAAACCATTAGCGCTCCAAGTTAGGCTATCGGAGGAAAATACACCCAACGCTACGATACAGCAGTTCGTAACTGCAAAAATATCAGGCTGCGCGTTAAAACAGGGGAGTACAACACACTCATTAATTCGTCAGAGCAATTTACAACGGAAAAATGAGGTTGCGCTAATGTCTTGTCGAATACGAGCAGTCGATCACAGAGTAAGTGCGGGTGGACTGGCTGGCGCACACCCCGGTTTGCAAGATCGAATCTTGCTAAACTACACAAGAATTGAGAATGTGCATAAAGTACGCAAGAAAACTTTCGATTTCCTTGTTATTTATAGAAGTCCAGCAAACTTTTAGTTTTCCTTTCTTTTTGCTGAGACACAATAAATGCCTGAATACTGCTATGTTAACAACTGCTCTTTTTGAGCTCGCGCAACAGTTCTATCATGCTACAGAAATTGGTAGGCCTAATGCTGCCAATGCGGCCAGCGCTTACGCTGATCAGCCTTAGCAGACAAATTAAATGCAATGTTTCGGATAAAGTGAACTACCTCCGAACACAATCTTAGACATGCATAGCCTAGTGGACGAAAAGTCTGCAAAAAGGGGTGAGATGGTTCTGTACCCAGACGATAACCCAGATAACCACCAAAACTCAATGATTACTTCTTGAGTTATTTACAATGTTCCTTTAAATTTGCATGCAAATTCATTCCCAGTGTCGGAGTAACAATAGTAGCAAACGCAGCAATTGCTACGGGCCCCGCGTTTTTGGGGGCTCGCGGTCTTCCGCAATAAATCTTATTTATTATATTGTATATAAGACATTTTTCAATCTAAGAAGTCAGTATTGTGCTAAACTTGCCGTAAGTAGTAAGCTAAGGTTTTCAATTGAAGGCTGTCTGTGTCCAGAAATTCTTGTTAGACTCTTTTTGTAGTTATGTAACAAAAGGCATAAGATTGCGGTCAACAGTGTTGCCATTTTAACTGATTTGCTACTAAATCTAGCAGGATTTTCTCCCTGTTCG
>JGI24158J21664_10013079_pt1 | contig 10967 bp, 8 predicted proteins | sample Ectturendosymbi3_FD_21664 | JGI IMG/M metagenome (IMG submission 21664)
CGAAAAACGGAAGTGCTGAATAGCCTTATAATAAATATCACGGCCAAAGCAAACGATACAACTGACATCTTGCAGACGTTTCGATAACTACTGTTATCATCCTCAGTGCATAGCAAAGGGCCAAATTTGTCCAAAAGTTACTGGAACGACTGATATAATGAACACACTGCGGGTGCCACTGACTACCATAATCCCAACAGGTCGGAGCACCTTTTTGCGGCAAAGCAAGCCCAGATCTGTCACTGAATCAGTGCTATGATGACTTACGAGTTTTAATAAATTTGCATGTGCCAAACTTTTATTATTTTATTGAGGTCCGGTCCGAAAACCAATGCCAGGCTGAAACCTGTCCGCAGTGGGGCAAAGGTTGCCGACCCTTGAACTAGAAGACTTGCTGAATCAGTAGAGGGTTTGAACACCTCTCTAGCTCAATCGGCTGGCGAGTTATGGAGTTGCAAAAAGTTGCAAAGTCGGGTCAAAAAAGTGGTCCGTGCGGGACTTCAAGGGTTTTAAAGGACTGCATTGTGCTTCCAATTGTTCTGCAAACCTTCACAGATTGCAACTGCATTTATTACAATAGTTTTTCCTACTGACAACGTTTGTCACGACAAAAAGTTTCGCAGTGCAATAAAAGACAAGCACGGCCTACTTAAGATACTTAAGATAGACAAAGAAATGTGGTCACGCATGGTGCAACAAAAAACGAATCAAAAATCACATTTTCAATGCCTTGTGTTGCGCCCAACGTCTTTTCGTGATTTGTACATAAAATGACTCCATGAAAAGTATCAACCAAAATAATTAGCGAAGCAAGTTTGTTAAAATACAACTATCCACACATCGACAATAACCTTTCCATAAATAAGTACATTCTGAGCTTTTTTGACTTGAAAAACACAATCAGCATTTTATCATAAATGCATAAACAAGAATGATCAGAGTTATCCAAACAGTTTAGACAAGTAACCTATAAAGCACTATGAAAACGTTCCCTTTTATAAATCATAAATCTTAACAATGGAAGAATATCTCCATAAAAAATGTTTATGTAACTTTTTTCATTCAAATTAAATCGTTTAAAATTTCTTGTTTTTTGTTTGTTTTCAGAGCACTAAAGTCTTACCTTCAGCCTTTACCCTGGGAATTGTGAGTTATGTGGGATGCTCTCTTTCAATCATTGGGCTCGCTATCACAATATGGGTTCACATAGCAGTGCGGTACGATTTCATGTTTTTTTTGTGGTTTTATCCAAACAATGTCCACCAGTATTTATTGATCATTTATGCCAATAAAAAACATTTTCAGTGCTAATAATAACTTAAAAACCTTAGAAAAAGTAAGAAGGTTGTCAACATAGTGGGAGGGTTAGTTTTGATTATAATTAAATGTTTTGTGTTGATAATTTTACAGTGAACAAACCAAAAAATTGCTTTCAAATTACTCTTGTAAAAAAAACGATAAGGCTCTGTTTTAAAATCATTTGGATTTCAGAATAAGGTTTTGATTAAAATCTTCAGGAAATAGTCGATAATCACATTTTTTTCAGGGAGTTACGACGAAGACAGCCGACCACGTTCCTGCTCAACATATGCTTCAATTTACTCTTGGCAAACTTGATATTTGTCCTAGGAGCAGCGCAAACAAGCAAAACTCACATTTGCTATCTAGTAGCAGCCCTGATGCATTTCTTCCTACTTGTAACTTGGTTCTGGATGAGTGCAAATGCTTATAATATGTACAGAGCAGTAACTGATGTAAGTTGTCAATGCGGCATCAGTTCCACAAAAAGTTACATCGAGTTACTGACAATTTCATGATGACTACATTGTCATAACGGACAGAAGGTTTTGTTGAGAGAACATATTCAACTAGGCTTTCAAAAGAACACAGTGTAGCAGAATCCAACATACTGTAAAAAAGTTCAAATATTCTACATTATCTTCCGCAAACTATGGTATCATGAAACTAATGTCAAACTCAAAATATAAGCAATGTTTTATTTGAAAATTTGTGAACAATACCATTTAACTGAAATTAAATGTAAGTGGTTTGGCGAAATTGTCTCCATTTTAACAAACGGTAACTTTAGTTTCGTAAATACAAAAAAGAAACCAAGTTTAATCTATTTTACTTTTGCATTTTTGGTATTTAAAATGAAGGTGTAATCAATGAACATCAATCCACAGGGAAGATTTTCAAAACGTTTGGCCTCAGTGGGAAGCACAGAACAATTGAAAAGCTTTCGTTCCTGCGACATAGTTTGCTTTCCTCAGTTTAATTCTTTACTTGCAATCAATTCGTACAACAGACTTCAAGTGAATTTATAAGCATTTTAATACCACTCTCCAGTTCAGGGGTTCCCTAACCGGGGTGTATGAACCTCCTGGGGAAGTGTATGATCCCTTCCCAAGCGGGTTGCTGATGCGAATGTCAAATTGCATTTGGCTGATAAAGCTTTGTCGGAGCCTATAGGCCATGACTTCCTTTTTCCAGCAGGCTAGTCAGGCTGGCATTTTCAATGGCACTTTCTGTAACTGGTTTGTGGTGCGAAAAAGATGTTTGGCATATATGTCGTAGTTTTGCATGTTTTCGGCCTTTTTCGATGGTATTGACAAAACCACGTTGCTTGGAATTTTTTCAAACATGGCTGCCTTGACCATCAGCTTACAGAAACTTTTCGACCTTCTTTATATTATTAGGGATTTATTGAAGTGATTTGGCATATTTTTCCTAGCGATTTGGCATATTTGTTCCTATTTGAACCTGGCAAGCCTGTTGGTTTTTATGTGGGTACTCTGTGACTTTGCATTTGGTAATACACATTTTGTGGGCTTACGACACATCTAACATATCAAACGCTTGTATGGCAGATTCAAAATGATCAGAAAACGTGGCAGGGTTCATGTTTGCATATTTAAAACTTATATATTTTTTCAGGTGTTTGTAGGCATTGTGTGTTCAGCATTTTTTCTAAAGGAAAACAGTAGCTTGTTTGTTTATGGATATGCTTACTTCTGGCAAAATCCTTTGATATCAATGGTTGCAAAATATGCAAGAGGATTTCTAATTTGATTCTATGAGCACTTTCGGAATATCACCATTATTCAATAATTTCTATACAATACTTCTATGCTTGGTCTGTAGCAAGATTGCGTTTTTGTAATTATTTATCTGGTGAATTCAAAGCCAAAAACATTCATCCTGTTACAGTTTGCTTGATATTTTTTTGAAGTTATTTGGTATATTTTAAAAAGAGGTTCGTCATTATTGTTCATTTAGACCTGACAATCCTGCATTCTAGCGTGGTGACTTGATGAAAGGGTTTTACGAGCTTGCATTAAAGTAAATTCTAGCAAATACTCTCAGTGTGCGGTACTTCAGTTACATCTTTTAAGATATTTCACAAAGCATTGCGATACACACGCAACATAGCATAATAAAATTCAGAATCAGATCGTCTCTCGAAAATTCGGCGTTAACTGCGGAGTTGTAAGACGTGCCGAGCGTTTCGGGTCGGGACGGGTTCGGGCTTAAAATTTGTCAAAATATTTCGGGCCGATTTCGGGCCTGCATACAAAATTTTTCACAACGATGGAGACTTTTGTCACCAGCTACTGTTTGAAGCAACCGTGTTCACTAAATGTTCAACAAAAAATGATTAGTTGTGAATTATTTGGTCATGTTTACTTTGCTACGCCACGAATATCTCGCAGTTACGCATATCTTGACTCATTCGGCAAGGCCTAAATCAGGCTTCAAATGAGAGAATCTGGCCGGGTTCGGCTTTCAATGTGAGGCCCGTTTACAACAATAGTTCATTGAAAAATTTTACATCCACATGGGGTTCGTGCAGGCGCGTATCCAGAGGGGGCAAACGGGGGCAATTGCTCCCCCAATTCCGAAATTGCACCAAAAATTTTCGGGTTAATCAAGCTTTTGATGTGTAGCCAAACAACCACTTCAGTGCAAATCAACGAAACTGCTTGAGAAACCTTTCCTACTTCAGTCGTTAGTCGAACTTGATCAAAGCAGTGTGGTTTATCAATTGCCCATGATTAACCAAACCTTTTTCCAAGGGAAGCCAAGGATTTTTCTAGGGGAGACCAAAAATGATGAAATTCATTTTTCCCAGTCGAAACTAAGAAAACAACCTTTTTTGCTAAACATTTAATAGGAAAATGTCAGATTTCAAAACCTAGGGAGGGGTCAATGACTCCTTCTGCCCCTGACCCCCTTCCGACGCCCGTGGTTGCGTATAGTGTAAATGTTGCAGAATTCAAATCATGGCTGACATTTACTTGAAGTTTAAGCTCCGTGTGGAAGTTGGTGCTAATTAAATACAAACTTGTACCTAAGAGCTTTGTAATCACTAACCGAAAGGAAAACAAGGAGTCACGCTTTTCGCAGCCCTTTCCAGTGCACCACCTTGCTGTATCCAACCTAATGGTGATGTAAACGTCATTTTAAAACCATCACAAAATTACTTTCTGGTAACTCTGGCGTGTTACAAATACTGTATAACTTAGGCCTATCCTGGTCTGTAGCATCAGCCGCAGCCTTAAATGATCATCGTATTATATCCCTTGAATCTCAAACTTTGGCTAAGAAGCAACCCAGTTTCAAAGTCTTTTTTCTTACGCAAAAAGACCATAGACACTGTTTAGCAACAATAACTTTCATTTTAGATATTTATTGGTTATGATTAAACACATAGGCTACTGTGACGGTTCATCCACAATCATGTGGAACCTTAACGTTTTCATCAAAAATTTCACATGATCTTGCTGACGGGTAAAAGAACAGTTTTATCAAGTAATCAGAGTCTGACTTGTACTCAGTCTGAAAGTGTTTCAACTTTCATCTGATGTAAATTGCCAAACTATCCTACAGTAAATTTGAAAACAGTCAGCTGCAACGGGAAGACTCAGCAGCGAAATCTAACGTAGAAAGATGCTTTTCATTTTGTAAGTGTTGAGTGCATTGACACTGCCATTACTCACAGATAGCTTTCGATCTGTTTTATGGATAAAACGCATGTGACCAAAATGAAAAACACTGAATTTTATCCCAGTCGATTGGATTTTGTTATTAAAACACTCTTGGATTTAAAAAAGACTTCAACCGCTTACGTTAGAATGGATAGATCAGCGGTTCCCAAACTTTTTTGAGTCCGACCTAAAGCTGAGTTTGGTGAACACGCCTCAAACAACAACCAAAGCCTCAAACAACGTATGAAAAAAATGCTTGTATGGGTAATTTTGGCAGTACGTTGCTAAGTTCTTTCTTAATGTCAGCAAGCTACTCTTTTCTGAAGTACCCATGCTGCACACAGACATGCAGCGGTAATGTTAAAAACACACAACCCCGATTTGGATCACCTCGGCGTGACCCATATTTTGACACTTCGCCACCCTTGTTCAGTTTCCACTCATACTTTGAGAACCACCGGGTTAGATCAACTAACCCAGCGCTCTTCAACCGGTGTGCACGGTACACCCTAGGGTGCACCAAAACATGCATGGGTGCACCACTAAGAAAGGGTTCACGACAGTGCATCACAAACTTGTCACACTAAACGGATACTTTTTACAAAATCTTTCTGTTAGCAAAATGAACCATTAACCAACCAACGACTTTCAGGATTTAACCGAGACTTTGCGCAATCTAAAGTGTGGTGCATAAGCATCACACCATATCAAGCTAATTGTATGTAGATGATTATTTGTGATTCATATGCAACAGGCAATGAGCCATTATCAACTGAATTATGTGGCTGAGTTACTGAATTTGGGGATTTGCTTATTTAGACCCGGGCACTTACAGACATGGGCGCAATTAGGTAGGGGACACGGAGGAAGTGTCAGTAAATAGGGTGCATGAGTTTAAGTGTTCAAGTAAATAGGGTGCATGAGTTCGTCAGAATATCTTTAAGGGTGCACCGTAACAAAAAAGGTTGAAGAGCACTGAACTAACCAACCGTTGTATTAAGTTGCGGCAACATGTGTTGCTTAACTTTGCTGCAGAGCCGTGGTGATAGCGATGGTGGCTTCGTTTTTACAAAACCACATACATTTTCACACTTTGTGTATTCTGAGTGGGTCAAAGTCAAGCATATGCAAGTTTGTTTAGAGGATATGTGTAACTTTCGCATTTCATAGCATTTAATGACATAAAATCCTTACATTTTTAAACACGTTAAAGGTCTTCTATCCCTTGCGTTATCAGCTGTATACGTCAACCAGTCGCTCAAGAGTTGGATAAGATCCACGTCTTTATGCGCGCAAATTTTGTAGACCAACTTCGGGAGTCGTCCTAAAGCAAAGTCACTACTTGGCTTCGATTAAATGAGTGTTGGTATACATCAGCAGATGTGTAAATACAAAAAGCGCAATCAAAATGGCGGCCAAGATGACTTCTTGCTCAACTGGAATATTGGTTGGAAAAGGCATGCTGCTGATCTTGCACAAATAGCATCGCGATTTTCACACGCACTTTTGCAAGAATTTTACGAGCAAATGATGACTTTGATCCAAAGTAGAACCTTGGACCTTTACTGAAAGGAAACTTTTAAAACTTGTCAATTCATTGAATATAGACTTCTATTTGCCATCTTAAATCTGAACATATTTATTCAGAAAAAATCACCAGAAAAATGCGTATATTATTAATAATGATTTGAAAACAAGAGACATTAAATATTCCAGTGTTGAGACTTAGTTGTTGTTTGCCCCCCCTGTCAAAATTTCTGACTACGCGACTGGGTTCGTGTGAGATAAACTTGGGGACCCACTGTTGGGTGTAAAATCTTCTAATTAATTNTTGAGGTGTCTCCTACGGAATCAGCAATTCTCACTCTTGATAAACTATTATAAAATTCAAAAAAGTTTTGAAGTACTTCTGAAATATTGTATACACCAAAAATTATTTTTTACAGAGCAAACATACCACATTACCTGCATACATATATTCATGGAGATTAACAGCGAACACAAATTATTTTTAAGGATCTACAACAAACAAAATTCAGCTTCATCTACTGTACAGTTGCTAAAAATGTTTTTCGAATCAAATTATGTTGCAGCAGCAAGCTTACATCTACAAAATTTGAAACTTTTTCAAGAGAGTAGAACTAGGTTTTCTATTAATACCATTTCTTCTCCTGTACGATCTACATTAAACTTTCTTTTTTGTCTGTAGATGATGAGCATCGGGGATAGGAAAGTTCTAGTTCCAGCCATAGTCTGCTACACCATTCCTTTTATAGCGGTCCTGTTGAATTTCACAATAGCTGTGTTTCATGTGGATAAAAACCGTGACACAACAGGTGCATGCTTCCTTCATTTAGCATTGTCCTTTAGCAGCTAGCTGGTTGCTGACTTCTAAGGAAGCACCAGCAAGTTTTCTGTGCTTGCATTTGCATGAAAAATGTAGACTGTTAATTGTAGCAGTGACCCCAAATTTTGCTTTCTACTAAAGAAACTGAAACAGTTCTTTCCAAGTGTATTTGCAGACCTGTATCTTTCGAAAACAAGATTGCGACTCACCAAAATAGGTCTCATGACCCGGACCAAGTCTCCAGACTCTATCACCATTGTGTGTAATAGTAACATGCAAATATTGATAGACATCAAGGTGTTAATGACTCTGCACTTCATTTTTTTATGTAAAAGACCAACACCACCACTGCGATGGTTTATTTCATAGCAATGCTGTTCTCCGCAATTCCATACAACTGCATCAAAATCCGGTTGTCGATTGCATTTAGTTGATGAATATTATAATGTTTTGTTAACAGTAGATATACGTGTTTCTAAAAACCACATGCACAACAATTACATAATAGATGTTGAACTCACAACCGTTTGTTTACATTACAGACGATCCATTCTTTCAATCAGCCTATCGTGCCCGGAGCATGTGTTGGCTCCACGACAAGACTCTTCATTTTGGCTTTTTGCTACCTGTCGGAATCCTTGCTTTGATTAACATATTTTGTTTCATTACTAACATGAGCGAAATAATTTGCAGGAAAAAAGTGGTGAGTGGTTTTCAAATTCTAATGTATCGCTTAACACCAACGCAGACTCATTGTTTGACGCTAAGGCTGTTTTCGCAGGTTCGGTCCACTGCCAAAAATCGCAGCAAAAAGGAGGATTTCTTTATTGCTCTTTCGATCTGCGTGGTGATGGGATTAGCTTGGGTTTTCGGATTTTTGATGATGATTTCAGAGGACATTACTTATAAAACTGCGATGTCTTGGCTTTTCAACCTGTTGAATTCTACGCAGGTGGGATAGATAAAATTTCATTGAATTTTCGATTAATTAAGGAACCCACAGATGTTTGTTTGTGAAACGAAATCCTTTCTCCGCAAAGAATCAGATACTAAGATCTTGCTGAGCATACATTTCGACTACGAAGTAGGGATCATCAGATATATTTAATGACAGTAGGCGGCAGGCTGAAGCCTGATCCCTTTTTTGCCCGCACCGGCCACTGTGGTGGCCGGTAGACATATGACCGACCATACCTTCTGAACGGATTGAGCTAGAAAGTCACCAAAGGTACCATTGGATCCGTAAGACATACCTGCACACTTTCAGGTAGGTCGCGACCACCTTCTACGTCATCATTGTGACGTCATTTCGAGGGGAAACCGTTTTCATGTAGGCAACAAAACCTATTTGCATCCATTCAATAGGTTACAGAGCCTAAACTAAACACGTTGGAAACAAACTTTCTACATAAAAATGTTTGTAAAGACCTTACCTTTGCAATGATGATGAAAACAGTTGATACTTCTTTTGGTGGGGGGAACAATGGGGCAAAATATCGGATTTCGGGGTTATTTTGAGGTTCAAACCACTTTTCTGCCGGCCAGCACCTGCCAGCACCCACCAACCACCAAACTTTCAGAAAAGGTGTATTTGGGTGTTTTACAACATCCCACCAAATTTCAAGCCAAAATTGACAGGAAAAATTTATTTGTGAAAAAAATCAAAATATTCACTAGGTGGTTGAGGATTTTGGGGGTTTATTTTGGCCATAACTCCCCAACCCCTTAGGCTATCAGGCTACGCAAGATCTCGAAAGCTTCAGAATAGCTCCTGGAACATTTTAGGACACTCAGTAAGTCACTAATTCCTGCGTGGGGGTGTCTGGGCCCCAAAACGTGATCCTACAAGTTAATTTTCCTGATCTACACTTTTGGACACCCGACTTCCCCCCAGAAGGGCCTGATCCGACTTTTTTCGAAAGGATCCTGTTGTCGAGTATTCCGGTGGTCGGCGCAGCGCCAAAACCAGATCAGAAAGGCTAAACGGGATGCGGGGAACGTGTTTTCCGTTTTTCTCGAAATTTTGACAAAAATTTAGTACAGCAAAAGCACAAATATGGATTTTTCTCAAAAATTTCAAATGTAAAGGTATGTTTTTGTCTTTGGCATTCGATTCCGTGCTGTCTCGTGAGCTCAAGGATGTTTTCATTGGCTCTCTAGCCCAATCCATTCAGGATGAAATGTTTACCTGCCACTGTTGTGGCCAGCGCAGACTTAAAAGGGTTGTTTTTGTCAGGGCGGTTGAGGGGAACGCTCTTGCCCAAGGAGCGCTGCGGCGGCTCACTCAGTGATAGTGGCATTGGATCGAACTTCCAACCTTCCAGTTGAGAAGGTGATAGGAGATGATAGGAGGTGGCCATATATTGTCAGTAAGGAATTTTCCAACTTCTGAGAAGAAATTGGTTAATTCTTCAAATTTTCTTGGACATTCTGCGTCTTCAAATAGCTTTTTGTTTTGTTGAGATTTGTTTTTAATTGGTATTATTTCTTTGACAAGTTTCCATGCTTTTTGATATAATGACTGCACTTTTGAAATGCATGTTCACAAGAAAATTGCTTGGAAATTTCTTTTTGGTGTGTAAGCTTTTTTTTGAATGATTTGCATTGTCTAATAATATTTGGGTTGTTAGTAGTTAACTGTTTTCTATCAGCAGAAAATTCTAACTTCTGAGTGAATGGGTGGATAAAGTATTTTGCATCTCAATATCATAATACAATCGTCATCTTCTTTTCACAGGGATTTTTCATATTCCTGATGAATTGCGTTCGCCAGAAGGAAGTGCGTGACATGTGGTGGAAACCACTGGCCACTTGCGTGACGTGCAAACAGAATAAATACCGAAGCCGTGAAAACCCGACCGCTTTTACTGAAAGAATTAGCTTTATGACAAGCAAGGCAACTGAGGAAACTCCCCACCTGTAGAAACCAGAAGCTTGTACATGACCAGGAAGGAATTCTTAAAACATGAGAAGACCCGCTGTTTTTGCATACCTGCGTGGACGAAACGTGTCAAGTGACGCAATTTTTTAATAGCAGAAACATAAAACATTTTATAGAGAAAAGTGTTGCTTTTCTTTTGTAAATTACTTTCAACATAGTTCTCCTTGTTTATTTGGAATGGTATGGCATTGGCTTATTCATGCATTTTTCTGACTCTGTTACGGCAAGAACGCGCATAGCGTAGGTGGCGCGGATTGGCGCGAAGAAATGGCCAGAGCTTTGGTCCAATGATTACTCATTTGTGCTCGAAGCGACCGAGCTTGCGCTGATTTCGTTTTTTTGGTCAAGCTGTGGAAAATCAGGGCAGCAGTCACATTTTGAGAGGACAGCGGGCAGGAGCAAAAAATTGTTTTTAACCGCTCCATTGCTGGTTTGTTTAGCTCCTGCAATTGCATATTTGCATTGACCATATGTTTTGACTTTCGTGGAAGGCACTTTGTTGAAGTGTTCATTTGTGGAGTTAAGTTTGGTTGGTGGCGACAGCATTGGTGCGCTGTATCGCGCAATTTGACGTCCTGGAAGCTCGCGTATTAGTGCGCTGAAGCGCTGGAAAGCAGTTAAGCGAGTCTTGTGTATTTGAGCGCGTCGTCTGCCGGTGTTCTTTAACGTTTGTGTTTTTTGTTTTCGTAAA
>JGI24158J21664_10013081_pt1 | contig 10963 bp, 9 predicted proteins | sample Ectturendosymbi3_FD_21664 | JGI IMG/M metagenome (IMG submission 21664)
TGCTATGCACTGATGATGATAACAGGAGTTGTCGAAACGTTTGCAATATGTCATTTGTATCGTTTGCTTTGGCCGTGATATTCATTATAAGGCTATTCAGCACTTCCGCTTTTCGTGTACCTAACTTCTTCCCATTCCTCGATTTGTTTGATCCCATTTCTTACTAGTGAACAACCGGGGCACTAAATTTAGCCGGAAGCTTGGCCGGGCCGGGGATTAAACTTTGCCCTGGCAGGGGCAGGAGCAGTCAACATATTTCTCATTCTCACTTTAGTTATTTGAAAGAAAACAAGAGTAATGCATGTTGTGCATACGTCGTCATGGTGGATGTTATCTTGAAAATGTGTTCTTACAGTTTATCGCAATGCAAAACGAAAAGTTTTTTCATAAATATGAAGTAAACATCTTAATAAAATAGATGGCAAACCTGCAACTTGCCAACTAAACGTATAGGTGCAAAGCGCGTGTCACCAGTAAACTTACACAGATCTTTTACTGTTGCCATGTTTTCCAAACGCAAAAATCAACATCACTTGACAAAAACGCAGCAAAAACGAGCCTTCGCTCCTTCATTTGACAATATCTACGTAGCATGACAGAACGGTAGCAAGAAAACACAAGACTTTTTTGCCCAGGCCATACGGTTTTTACAGACTACATCAGTACATGAAAAACACTGATAAATCAATTAAGCAAGTGTGTATTTTACTCAGTTTTTATCATGCATCAACCTATCACACTCAAAGTCACCATGGGTTTGTGTTAAGCTACTCGGTTACTCCATTATTTTTCTTCTACTCATCGCAGTCCGAGCAAGAAGTGTCACGTTCACTTTCTGCATTCCTACTATGGCGGTTTAACTTAGTCAATTTTCTATCAGACAAAGTTATCGTGTCATAGCCAAATGCTTTCAAGTTATGTTTTAAAAACAGTAATTTTTCCACATCATCAGGTTTTAACCGACTTCTACTCCCGTTTGCCAGGTCTCTTGCCACTTTGAACTCCCGTTCGCTGGCGACTGAACTTACAGGTGCGCTAAGATATTTCAAAGCTATTGTTGCGATTTCTGGATATCTCTGGCACTGTCCCATCCACACCTGTAATGGACAAACGTTGCTTTTGCACCTTGGCTCGTTCAAGTACGTGACGACCATCTGTTTTGCTTTGACATATGGATCTTTTTCTGATTGAGATGAATTGTCGTCAAAGCAACTGCTTCCTTCATCCAAAAACGCGAAGTATTTAGCCTTGGTAGAACCGCTGTCTGTTTTTTGGTGTTTTCTATCACCGGCTTCTTCATGTGATCCTTCCATAGGATATTCTTTCCTTTTTTGGCTTTTGTTTTTAATTGTTTCGGTTAGTGCTGCTGCAACCAATTCAACCAGCAATAACTTTGCCTGATCAGCTTCTCTTAGTGATAAAAATCCCCTTTTTTTAAATCTTGGATCCAGCAGAGTTGCTATCACATGTAGCTCGCTTTTTTCGATAGAAATTAAATGTTGTCGAACATCCCCTCCGTAAAAATATCGATTCATGTTCTGCTGAAGCGTCTCTTTTAGTTCAACCACTCCTTTGCAATCAGTCTTTTCCAAAGTGATAATAATAGATTTTGCACTTGGTATTGCCTCAGAAATGCAAGAAGCTTCTTTTTCACAAAAATTTACGACATCAGCAAAGATTTTTAGTGATGCCACAACGGTTGGCAAAATTGCCCATTCACGACTTTCCAGCAGTTGAATGCCAAGCTTTTCAAATTCTTTGTCGGCCAGAATAAGTGCATTTTTTTCCAGCAGAAATCTTTCCAGCATTAGATACGTGCTGCTCCAGCGTGTTTCTTGATCTATGATCAAAGTATGCCACGGCATTCCCTCTCTTTCTTGGGCTTTCATTAGCAAAGATTTCGCTTTGGTACTGTGACGAAACTTACGAACAATGCTTCGTATTTTTATAAGCAACGTTGCCACTGATTTCTGTTCTTTAGGCTATTCGTAAGAACAAGATGCAAGCCATTTAGAAAACACCCAATGTGTTTCAAACCACCATAGTTCACGGCTTTAACTATATTAGCGGCATTGTCACGAACTACCAAGTGCAAACGACTCCTAATCTTGTACTCTGAGAAAGCACTCTCTAAAGCAAGAAGCAGATTTTCTGCAGTGTGCCATTCTTCAAAAGGCAAACACTGTAGAACTGCATATTTTCTTTGCCAAGTTGCTTTCTCTATGAAGTGTACTGTCAAAGTCATGTACACATCCATTGACTGAGAGCTCCATATGTCGATTGTCACGGAACAGAAAGACACATTTTGTTCATCATGAATGAGCTCCAATATTTTGTCTTAACTTTATTGTAAACATCCAGCACCAAACACGTGCGCAGATACTTTGCCCTGGGAACTGCAAACTTGGGACATGCAGCCTTCAGGAGTCTAACGAATGCACCGTTTTCTACTGTATTGTAATGAAGATGGGCATCTACAATCCATTCCAGAACCAGGTGGTTGAGCTTGCGCTGCATAGGGTGATTTGCACCAAATGGTTGCTGACGTTCCACGAGATCTGTAAGAGTTGGCTGTTTTTCTGTGCTGGAACTAGGTTTGTCGTTCAATAAGCGAATCGCAGAACTGTTTGTGGTTTCTACCGGCTTGCTGGCTTTTTGTTTCAGCTGAGCATATTCAGCGGAATGCGCTCGATGCAAATGATCCAGAAGACTTTTTGTAGAATAAGTTTTAGGTGTTCTTCCCCGTGTGTAAACTTTTCCGCATTTGCACTTTGCTTTGCATGGATCGTCACACACAACAAAAAATTGCCGTACCAGTGAAACAGAATTTTTAGATTTCGACATAACTGGCTTTCATAAATGGCCCACGTCACGACTCTGTTTATGTGATAAAATCGTAATGTAACTGCATGTAAACAGAAGAATATTTGTAATTTATATAATATACAATGCCGCAGCTGCTTAAGTTCTCAGCTTTATTATAGCTTTGTTGTCTACTTCATAACTTTTACTGCAGGAACTTCCCGTACCACTACCTTCTCAACTGCTGCCAAGAGAAATTACTGTTCAGTTTTCAGTCTCCCAAAACAATAGCAAGACGCAGACTCGTGATTTATCAGTTCACCGCGTTTCAATCTGGTACTGGCAGACTTTTAATCCCATTGTGCTCTGCTGCTGGATGCCGATTGCCGACCTGTGTAAATAGCTAACCGTCTAATTATGAATCTTGGATCCCGTGAGACCTACATAGTTACGGAGTAACAGACACCAGAAATCAACTCAGACGTGAAGCAAACCACATAAAAAGCACGAGATCAAGAAAAGCTTAGCTAAACAACGCTAAATAGTGCTTGCTGTCAAAAGCGATGTTGTTTAGTTAGAACAGCATAACTTGCTCCAAACTCCCACAGATACTGGTGCTTGCTATTGACCAAGTGTGTTCATACGGGACAAATCGTGCAAAAAAATTAAGTTCTGTTTAAACAGCTGACACAAAGGCAGCAATACGTGTCCTCCGGCTTTGGGTAATTAATTTGATTTCCCAGCCGAAAGTCGGGGCCGGGGAAAAAAACAACCCCCGGCCGGAGTCCCGGTCGTTGCCTAGCTAGGGGTACATGATGTAACGAAATACTGGCCACAGTTATGGGTTACATTTCTTTTCATAAGAACCAGAGCTGATGAGTCGACGACAGAAATGACGCTCGTTTCCTTCTCAGAGGTTTGAGCAATCCTGCAGGTCGTTTCCCGTAAGTGTCGCTCAAGACCAATGACCTTTGCTAACAGCGGGTGGCTTTAAGGCTGTAAGTTTAGTTTTTTTATACAGTAAGTGTTGATTGCTTCTTTTACGAAAGTGCAAAAACAGCTTTTTTGAGAAATGGAGATTATGAAAATAATAATCACTCCAGGTACGATCAGACACATCAAGGTTATGGATTAGTTCGAGAAATTTGTTTGTGGATTGTTGTTTATTTCTTATATTGGCTCAAGCTTGTACCTTACCAGTTGCTGAGTTTGACTGCTCCAGCATAATGTGCATCTATCAAATCTTATTTTCTCATATTCGTTCAAATGCATCCATTATTTCTGTGGTCCCGCCTTTAGTTTTCATCAGAGGCAATGTTTCAGTATTTCAAGATTTTCAAAGTCATTCACAGACCCCTTTGAAGAGTGGGAAAGCCACCATGGTGGTCGGAATCAACTCTTTGGTCGTAACTCACAAAATCATTTGCGGCAGAGACAGCGAAAACATCTTTGAACAAAAATTTTGATACGTGTTTTTTATAAATATATATATGCATACACCTTTCCATTTTAAATGTTTGAGAAAAACGCTTTTTTGTTTCTTTATTATAGACAATTTGGAGTAGTTTTTAAAAATTTGGTAGCACGCTAACTCGCATATATTTTCGAACCCTCTCATAATTTGGAAAACTTGCAAGTAGTCAAGCTAACCAAAAAGGCTAAGATACACACTGTTATAGAATGTTTTGGGTAACAGTTATATTTTTACACTTGCGTTCCGCATGTCACGATAATATGCTGCTGAGTCACTATAATGTTCCGCTGAGTCACTATAATGTTCCGCTGAGTCACTATAATGTTCTGCTGAGTCACTATAATGATACACCCACTACGTTTTTGGTCATAACTCACAAACGATTGGCGGTAGAGAGACAAACACAACATCTTTGAACGCGGAATTTGATGTATCGTATATCACGCAATACATACGTTTGTATTTGAAATCTTTGATAAAAATCATTTTTGTATTCCTTGTTTGGCAAATTTTAGCCGATAGCTTATAGAAAAAAAACTCTTTTCCCTTGATATGTACTTGCCAGGAAGGCGTAAGATTATATGTATCACCCTCTTTTAAATTGTTACTGGTTGCGTTCAGATGGTTGTGTTTCAAAGATTAAGGGTAATGGAGCCTGAAAGACAAAGAACAAAAACATTCCCTTAATTTTTAGATGTTTACAATGATTTTGTTGGAAAATGTTTTACTCCAAATTTTCTGACATTTTTACTTATACCCGCTCGCACGTTTGTTTATTTTTTAAACTGCGTGAGCGCAGACGTTTACCCGGCGTTGAAATCGATTGTGACGCTGCTCTGCTTCTCGTTGCTTCTCTGATCTCTGAACGAATCGTCCTCCCCAGGTCCTCCCACCAAAGCTCCGTACAAGATGTGTCTGAAGGCAAATGACGGACAAGGTTTAAATCATAACTGCGATGAACTCCACTCATATTTCCGTTTGCTTTGGACTGCAGATGAAGTAATTAAATGCGTCGAAATGGCAGCTTACGCGTTTGGTACGTCGTTGTCAAATCGTGGACAGGATGTGGGTGGGCTTGGACAATAGCTGGATTTATGGAATGGGTGTCTTGGGGAGTTCGGGCCAAACCCGACCACAAAACTTTGTCCTTTGGCTCCAAGAATGTAATTAATTTGACCAGCAGCGAAAACCCTGAACGGAAAACAAACAGGAAATTACAACGGTAATGTTAGTAAAAACATTCTTCGGCTGTTTTCGCTACAAAATTAAACAAATGGGAAAACCGAAAAACATGTATTTTGGACAACAAATTGGTATATCTGAGATTGTTATCGGTCGCATTTGCTGATGCACTACACCTCTCAAAAGCACAAAACTAACAGAGATTTATATTAAAAAGTGACTGAGCAGGCGTCAGGTTCAAATTTATTTTCGATTAATTGCGTTTGGAATTAGACGAATAACAAACACAACTGATGAGGATTCCAGCTCGAGAAAGAAAGCAAACTTTTGACTTTTTCAAATGGCGATTCAGCCAGTTTGTTCGCAGATTATGTTCGTCGATATAGGACGTCGCTTACAATTATTACAATCAAGTCCAATGCAATCAAACCTCAATAAAGGAGTTGGATCGAAGACGGTAACCGTCTGGAGGGGCAAAATTAGTTTGCTACGTCAGGTAGTGATGTCACGGAAATTGTGACGCAACAATCGCATATTTTCAGACAACAGTTGCAGCGCAGCCGCCCCGCTGTCAACAAACAAGAAAAAAGCGAAAAAACGCCAAATGTTACAAAGTTTATTGTCTGATGTTGAATAGTTTTCATTTCTCTTCACCGAAACGCACTTTTGTTTCGTTAAAACAGATTGTGTTTTTGTGAACTCGCGAGGGCCAGATTTTTTCGTCAAATTGATTTTCGCTACTGAAGTTTGTTTTTTTCCGACACAACCCCCACTAAACAGGTCGCAGGCTTTAAACCTCAATAAACTTCCTTAAATATCTCGCAAATCAAAGCATCAGATATAAGTCTCTGCTTGCTTGGGCCACATGACATCAGTTTTTTCTAAATTTGTAATTGTATCATAAAGGTTGTTATCTGAATCACCTTTACGTATGTGAAAAAAAGCTGCGCAAAACAAAGCACATTCATTGTTTTATTGCAAACTTGGGAATTTCAACGATGTGAGATTCATTGTGCATATCAATACCAAGAATGAAAATCAATGACACCAGAGGGTCACGGATGACTGCGCACTGGACTAAAATAATTTAAATTTTCCAGCAGGCCTGGAGATCTTCCAGGAAAGCGAAAACTTCCACTGAACAAAATACAATTCATTTTTTTCCAATAAAAAATGTTACAGCCACTGGATGCTCTTTGCAGCAACAAAACCAGATGGTTTTACTTTTCCGCCAAACCTTTGCTCCTTTATTTTAACGATAAAAACTTCAGCAGATGCAACTTAATTGCGTCTGAGTTGAAGTTGAGCGGTTGCTATGCACTCGCAGACTTACCGGTTTTTAGACTTGTTCAAATTCAAATCAGCCGCCATCAAACATATGAAAGCAGAATTGGCGGCGTAGCGCAGAGGTCCCCACTGGTTGAGAAAAAGCAGACCTTTCGGTGTGTATTTCGACTGGCTTCGGAATTTTACATTTCGTTCTTTCTGGGAGTGCTCGCAAAACCTGCGCAAGACAGACACGGACTGAAGTCGCAAAACGTCCACAAGAACGTTTGCCAAAATTTTCTCAGCTACGCACAAAAGCGTCGATTTTGTTTTGAAGCTCTCTGTAGCTTGATTTTTACCATTTTGTGCGACAATTTGCAGGATCGAGTAGCGGTTTGAAGCACGTAGGAAATTTCGAGATGCTTGCGATGAAGTAAAACTATTCGCACTGCGAAAGCAAAAGGAGGCTGAAATTTTTTGTGCCATGAAAAGAGTAGCAACGAGTTGCTATGAACTAAGCTCGATTGCAATGGCGTGGCCATTTCTAACAACGAAGGTTGCATTGAAGCCGAAGCAAAATTCTTTGCAGAAATGTTGAAAGAGTCGAGGGTTATGAACATGGACACAGCCATACTTTTACACAAAAAGGATTTATTAGAATGGAATAAATGCATAAGCAAAACAAAACATGTTAACTCAAGTCTTTTGACCCTTAATTTCAACATCGTTCATTGAAATGTTTGATTGTTGCTCAAAATGTATAGAAGTGTTAACTATAGTATGAAAGTTACAGTACCTTATTTTATCATTTTCTTTGCTGAACCCTTTGCAAAAAGCTAATTGAATGCCATACATTTGTTGGCAACTTTTACTGCGTGGCTGCCGAACTACTATCCACACTGATTGCAGTTCTTTTCATGGCTTTAAATTAGTAAAAAAACTAGTGAAATACTTTTGACTACAAACGAAATTCTTATCTCCAAAAGTTATTAGATTTTATTTAGTCCAGATGAATTTGTTGCACACACGCTGCCTTTGATCTCTAAGACGTTGCGATCCCACCACTGCGACTTTGCGAAACCACCATTGTGACGTTGCGAGCTCACCATTGCGCTGATTTCCTGTACTTTTTCTTTTTGGTCAACTCGGCAAGTAGCAACTGAACACCGGCTTGCTTGTTACTCCACGAAAATTCTGTTACCTTCAAAGAAAAACCACACTCTTTAATCTTGATCCATTGGCCAAAGTGTTGCAACTATTTATAAAGTGAAATGTTGTCCTACTTTTCTCTGGGTTTAAGAGTTTAGGTCGCAAAGATGGTTCCAGGACTACAGCCACCTGGACAACTGCCACCCGGACATCTGCCACCAGGGGCGACTCAAGGTCAACAGCGTCACCGGGGCTCATCATCCGCTTTATGCTGCAACCGTTCGAGGATTGCGTCACTGAAATCTCCTCTTACTTTCATTCTGACACTATCTTTGCTTTGTGACGTTAGTTACATGAAAATCAATAAGCAGTTGTCATGATAACTCGTCCATTGTTACGTAATTCACGTCACAGAGCCATGATAACGCCAGCTGGTCCTCTGCATACTAGGCTCATTCATATCAGCCCGAGTTACTGGACAGTTTATACTTAGTTTGAAATTAGTCTCGAATGTCCACTGAATTGGAATTCAAATTCAACGTTTCATGCAAGTGTTTTACTTCAAAAAACATTCAACCTGACGTGAATCATATTTTAAAATTACTCAAATTGCGGAGATCAACTCGGGCGCTAACGGATGAGCCCGAGTAAAGCGAGAGCGAACGAAGTCGAGAGAACGCCTACTACGAACGATATTTTTTGATTCAGGTCATGCACCTACAACGTGAACTCCAAAGGTCAGGCATGCAACGAAAATATATGAATAATGACAAGGCCCAATGAAAAGAGCCCAGGTTAACAGCCTTAATCAGTAAAGTGAGTGGTGGCAGGCATAGACAAAGCAAACAACCTCACGTTCCACAATGTCAATCGTAATCGAAGAGTCAGGCTAAGCCCGAGTGTCCGGATCGCCACTGACTGCCATCTTGGACAGCTGCCACCCGGACAATTGCCACCTCGGGCATGCTGAACTCTACGTTTATTGGCATTAAATACATTGAACATTACAAAGTGCTGCTTTCATGTCAAACATTTTGAATTCACAAACGTGTGTAACGAAACAAATGTTTCTTTGTCCTCTGACCACTTTCAAGAACCTTTACTTTAACTTTAATATTTTTGGATGGAGAATGCTGTATCGATGTCATTACATCTTCACAAAAATTCTTAAGTCAGTGCAAACATTACTTTTTATGATCCTTTTTTTGTCACAGCATGATTCGCACACACACATTATCGCATAGTATTCATTCCACAGCGTCCACGCATTCATCAAACCCGTTCACTACAACAGGGCATGTTGCGTTCTGTGCACTGCTTCACTTTAGCTTTTTGATGTGTGAGGTACATGGCAGCAAAGGCAATGTTGCAACTCACTTTTGCTGCACTATGTTTGAAGCAATGATATCGCATCGCAGGGGTTTCTAACCGCCATGCCACGAGAACTATACTCCAAGTGCCGCAACGCGACAGTATAAGTATACCAGTGATTCTCAACGTAGTCCACCTGGAATTTCTAGTGGACCACAGAGGTTTCCATAAACCCTGATAAAACGTTCCTGAAAGTTGTAACCTTGACTGTGCAATAAATTATGTAAGACCATTTCTTAGGTTCTTGTGCTTTTCGTTTTATGAATGTCACGTGTTTTGCAAAGTGGTCCATCGGATATTTTCTTTAAAGATGGTTCATAGGCAAAAAAGGTTGAGAACCATTGGTGCTAAATTTCGTATCTTCTTTGTGATGTGTAAAATGCATTATCCTAGGTGGCAGTTGTCCTGATACTCGTGGGGATATATCTGCCACGTAGTTCATACATAGAAACGCAGCAATGGCTGACACTTACTGTTGTCTTAGTCAACTGATATTGCTTAATAAATAGACTTTGTTATGGCAAAGCAAAATAATCCTCAGTTTGATTAAAGTAAATATGAAAGGTAGGGCATTTTCAATACATATTTGCCATTTAAATTGGTCGTGGTTATTTTCGGGCTAAGGTTTGCGCAATCATTCCATTCTCTTATCATGCACAGTTATGCTAATGAGCAGCAAGGTTCTGTGAGAAATGTAACCTGGTGCTTTCTGCACAGAGGTATAAAACTAAAAGTCCAAGAGATGAAACATCGTGCAAAGCATACATGTTTTATCTGAAGCAGTAGCATCGATTCACAGTTATCTCTAAACAAAAGCGATAAACGTTCCAAAAACTTGAATCAACGCGACCTCATAGGACAATACCGAGTCGCAACTCTTCCTCGTGATGCAGAACTGACCCAACTGTATCGCATTGTGAAAAACCACCCCCACCTCTTGTTTCGCTGCTTGCAGGACCGCATGCAGTCCCGCAGCCACGGGGGGACTTGGTGGGCTAAGCCCCCCAAACAATGCTCCAATCCCCCCAAACTGAAATATGAAACACTATAAATCAGTAGAGTTTTGTCAAATTTTACAGTATCAAGTCTCCCTACATAAACGTAAAGCCCCTCCTGCTGAAGACTTCTGCCGACGGTTCTGTCCAAAACTCACCAGTTGTCCAAGTTGCGCATTTCTGTACGTGTTTTCTGCTTCGCGGAGGTACGACATATCACCTGTTCGCTTGTACAACCAGGCGGCGGCCCATGCAAGCTCATCCTGATACTTGTTCGATCTGCACCAAAGAGAAAAAACAAAAAATAGCATATAAAAATAAACCAAAATGCAAACAACGGTAAAAATTGAAAACGCCGATGTATGTAGTTTGTCGCCACAGCAGTTGCATTAACACGTTGAGAGCCGGCCTACGTGATATTCGTACTTGGATTTCGGCCTAAAAACAGCAGTTTTTGGTTGCCTTACCAACGCCCTAGCTCCTCCGACGATTACACTAGAGACCTGTTCAAGAGCTCAAACGGATCGTCCAGTCTAGTAGATTGCACTCGAAAAAAAATTTTTTGGTTGGGGGGTGCGGATTTTTTGTGACTGACGTCATAAGTGAAGTAGTTTCAGGGTCATTTTGGTTCATGTTACCTGGCCTAGGGCCCAACCGCTAGGCCAAAGCGTTTCGCTGAAGTTTTCATTCGAAACTAGGCTCGAGTCCGAGTCTTTTGAGCCTT
>JGI24158J21664_10013082_pt1 | contig 10963 bp, 4 predicted proteins | sample Ectturendosymbi3_FD_21664 | JGI IMG/M metagenome (IMG submission 21664)
CTGTCCCATTCCCATCCCATAGCAATTTATGCCTGTCCCATCCCATGGGACGTTTCCCGTGGGATTCCCATAGGAATGACATTCCCATGGACAAGCCTGTTCATCTCTCTTGCGGTAGTGAACCCGTAATGAAGCTTGACTGCCAAATATTACTGAAATCGCCCCCCCAACGTTACTGGCTGGATCCGCCACTGTCTCTTCAGGAGGCCTTGGCTCGATTTGTGGGTGCAGATCAGCAACGGAGTCGTTATGTAGATTAGTTTTTAACTATTACAGTACCACAAAATCTAGCCTTCATTGCAAGTTGTGTGATGTAATCAGCAGCTATGGCGTTTCGAGATTCGTCTGGAATATTTTTGTGAGTCTCGGAATGTCGCAGGACTCGTCTCGTTCTCGAACTTATTGTCTCGATACTTTGAATTCTGCAAAAATGTGACTTAATCAAGCTTTCGTAATTCAATCTGTTCACTGTTTGTCGAATCTGCAGGATAAGAAAATCCAAATAAAGGTCGGGAAATGCGAGAAAATCAACAAACATACAGGTTGGAAATGGCGATGATATTTTTTTGAAACATTCTACAAAAATTTGGGTGAATGTGAAAACTTTTCAAGTCAAGAGTCTCGGTGTATAACTTTCAGGTCTGGGTCTTACTTTCGGATTATTTTATGAAGGCCTCGGAGGTTACGGTCTTGACTGCATCACTGGTACTAATTACTCATTCATGTTTATTTGTGCACTACATACTACTGATCCAATGGACCATACTGTACCAGGGAAATCAAGAAACATGTTGTGGAAGGATCTGTGCAGCTAGTTGCACCCGACATGAGTCCATTTTCTACACTGGACACGGCAAAGGTTAGGAGTCTTTTAATTGTCAGCCTTTAATTGATGTGGGCGCTGATTATGTATTTAGCAGTATAAATGGATTTGTGTTGGTTTTAATAGTATGGATATTTCATACGCGATGTCAATCATGACTTACCAACTGATACACTTCAGCACTAACAAAACTACAAGGTATCATATAAATAAATAAAAGCTCTGGTCTTGCCGCAGGATTTCGTGGAATCAACCGACTGGGCTCTGCTTTTACCTTTTTGTCATGATTCAAACTTGCAACTATCTGTATTGAAGCAACTAGTCTCCACAAAGGTGACAAACAAGTGAATCAATCAGCAAATTGTTTGTAGGAAATCGATTTCACGAAACACTCCGCATCTTCAGCTCCAGGGCAGCAACCACCTGATATTTTCAGGGGAGAAAATGTGATTGTAACTTGTTTTGTTCTATTTTCGCGGCAAAATCATTGCAATTGGCTGTTGTACGTAATAAATAAACATGTTTATGAAAATTAAGGAGGGGGGTTGCCCGGTTGGCTCCTGTTAACGGGCTTGCTCAGTTCTAAAATCTGCAAACAATGGTTGCGGGTGAAACGTTAAAAGGTTAAAGTAAGAACAGAGTAAGCAACAAAATGAAGACTAAAATGAATAAATCAGAAAGCAAGCTGCGGCAATTACGAACTGAAAAATGTGTCATTTCCAAATAATCGCTTTCACTGCAACTTCGAAACTATCTGACGCCAATTGTGGAGCAACGTAACAAACACACCGTCGCATGAGCGTCCGCAGAAATTTTTCCAGGGGGGGGAAAGTCGACCTTTTGCTTATCTTTTTTCATTTGCAACGCAAATCGACGTATACAAAAAAGAAAATATCCAATGTTGCGGCAACAGTTGCATGCAGCGTTTTCCTTGTAAGAAAACTTTACATTGAACAAATGTTTCGGTGATCATCGATTTTTTGAGACTGAGTTATCGGAGTTCGAAATGAATAATAAACTTTGTGAATTTTTAGAATAAGTGTAAAATCTCACGAAAATACGAAAAATCTACACATTTAATTCAAATACCTTCTCCTTGTTTTCATACTTTTGCAATGATTTTGAATGTTACAAGTGCGCGAGATGAGACTTCACTGCGCAAATGGTCTGGTGGTGCTGCGCATTTGCACACCTTTAGAGGGAGCATTGGTTGCAAAAAACGCGTTTTGTTGGCATCAATGCTTCTTTTTCACTCATGCTTCTTTAAACATAGTATAAACCAAGGTTGGGCAAACTTGTTCAATAGAAGAGTCATTTGCAGAAATCCAAAAAAACAGCGAGCAGCAAAACCAGTTTGTAGTATCAATACAAATATGGTAAAGAATGCAAGTTTTACATTAATTGATGTACAGTAATTGTCAATATTAAGTTTTGTTTGATTTTCTAGTCCCCGAAAATCTGCACAGTACGTTGTTAAAGCTGTGCGAATTTTCCCAAGTGTTCATTTTTCAGGGTTGCACGATGGTATGGTTTTACGAACTTCATTACATAGAAAAAAATCACAGCAATATGTTGTGCAATACACAGAAATTAATTATACACTGGTATCTTAAATTCTGGGTATTTACCTTCTTGAACCTGTCGCCCGAAGTTAAGCGTAGAGTGGCATTGACAAAAGTTTTTTTTTAAACCAGATTTTCTTGCATTTCTGTCAGTTTTGTTTCTACAGCAGACATGTTTGTAACAAACGGTTAGCTAACTGGACAGTAATCACCGATACATTGACATTGAATGGATTTGCAAGGAATGCAAAACATGGTTTTGACTCTTGGAAATGGTCAATCTGGCTCGGAACTTCTCCAGTAGTCTTAAATGTATTTTAGTATTCTTCCTCTGCAATTGCCTNTTCGCAAAAAAAATTNGTTCTCAATCTGACATTGGGAAAATGACAGAATGCTTTCAACGATATGTGTCTTTAAGAAATTTTAATTTCTTCTGGGAACTTAAATAGACTACCTTGCGATTTAGATTCACTGTCATTATTATCAAATCGCGCAGACTCCTTGGTGACCAGTATTCCCTCTAAGGTGGGCAACTGCGCAGAACCACCAGAGCGTTTACGCAGTGAAACTTCATTCTTGCGCGCTTGCAAGTTGCAACATTCAAATTTGATATCGTATCACCATCGCATAGCCCTTCGAAACCTTTCACCGGTTTGTGTGTCTACATGGTTGTGAAATTGCATGCGCAATAAAACAAACATTTGCTCAATGTAAAATGTTCTTACAGGGACACTGCTGGTGACTAACTTCACAAACTTCTGTAAACACATTGATAAATGAAACAAATGTTAAATGTGAGGCAATAACCCTCTATCAATTTGAGGTATTGTTATTTATCTAGTCTAGAAGAGCCACACAAAATATGTCGGCGACCCGCAATTTCCCTACCTACGTGGCTTACCGCTGTCAGCATTCTCTGTCTCACTACATTACCTGCCAAGATACCTCCGTTCAGTAGTTACATGGGCAAAACGCAGACTACCGTGACTTGAAGTGCATCTTCGCAGATTTGCTACCATGTTATTGCTACGCAACAAAGGCCAATAGACCAATGGTAGAACAAATCGCTCGCGAGTTTCGCAACCTGCCTCTGCAGGCGAAGAAGCGGATTTAGTGAACTACAACCTCATAACTGTATGTTACCAACACAGTGAACCTGACGCTTGTGCAGTGTGAGAGTCATATCGGCAAACAAACTGTCATTGCAAGAATTAACCCAACTAATCACAATTAAACTGCTGATAGTCCCAATTTACGGGGGGGGGGACAAATGCCCGCTTTCCCCCCCCCTGCGGACGCCCATACACCGTCGTTATGGCTCGAACAGAGTATTGTTAGAATGCGTAGAATGATTGCGCTCTTAACGTTCGCAGACATACTCTAGGGAGCGCCTTTAAAATCAAATGCTGAACGCTGTGAAAGGAGTTAACAACATTGCTAGCTCACTGCAACGGAAAAGAGTGAAAGGATTATTTCACACGAGGGAAATATTCATTTGTGCGTCAATTTTGCTAAGCCATTCATCTTCAGAGGTATCCACAGAGTGAAAACCGGGTTGTTCTGCAAAAATAACAGTGTAAGCTTCAGGTATAGGTGGCTTATTTTTTATGTCATGGAACCAGGGGTGCAGTGGTGCTAAAAAATAAATGTGAGAACGCACCCAAAAAACTATCTATTTTCCACAGAACTTCAAATATCAGTAATTACTCGCTTTCATTACACTACAAACGAAAGCATGAAAAAAATGTGGGAACGCGTCCCACCCACCACACCCCTGTATGGAACTCTGAATAGTGCCGCGATAAGGTCTGTTTGATTCTTGTCATCTTTAATTTCTGGTTTGTTCCAATGTTTCCGGCGCGATGACCATCTTGTGGAAAATTGTTCATATTTGGCAACATAGCGTTCATGGCATGTCACACAAGTCACTACATGAATACCTTAGCTTGCGCATGTCAGGTTTTGGTTCAGCGGAAAAAAAACTTAAGATGAAATCATGCCAGATGCGGGGCGACCCACGCAGTGTTGTCGCGGGCAGAATATTTTTGCCCACCCGCTGTACCGTATCAGCATTGTGTTCTACTCTTTCAGTGCTGCACTGCACACAGCAAAATACCATGCTTTCTTGGAAGCCATAGGCCTACATATTTTAATGCTGTTTGAAAAGTCAGTGATATCCTAAATAAATGAAGATGCCTTACAAAAATTTATGTCAATTATCAGTCATACTCAAATCTGGCACCTGCAACCAAAAACATAATCAATATTAAACAGAAGAACATGTTGCAGAAAATGATAGAAGAATGAACACACGTAAAAATTTAGCAAAAAATTACCCAATATTCACAAACATATGGTCTTTAAAAAAAAATGGAAAGAGTCTACTGCATTAGTATTTTTACAGAAAATATTTTACCGGTTTTAAACAGCTGCAGAAATAGTCAGTAGTCAACACTGACAATGAAATTGAGAAATATTTATAAATTTATCAGGTTGTTTTCAAAAGAATGCACTTCAGCACAGAAATTGAAACCTCGACTGAAAATTAATGCAAATTAGTGTTTTTTAACCTGTTGAGAAAAACAATGGCATCAACTGATTCAGGAGACAATCGATTTCTTCATCACTCATGCACTCTTCCAACGCATGAAAACACACGCTCAGAAGGAGCTGGTATTGAAAGTGTCCATCTAGATTCTAGAAGCTTAGCAAGTTTAGGGTATATGACACTTTTTGCTCTTGCCAAAACTTCAAAACACAAATATGTGCTGAGTTGGCTCAGCATAGCAACGTCTTTCAACAATTTCAAACTAAAAACGTTACTTTCTAGCTTCAGCTTATGATTGCACAACCTAAAACATAACAGAAAACCAGCAGCCCTGTACATCACATTAAGCTCAACCCCGCGACCAGAGATGAACATGGTTATCGCGCAGCTTGTTCATACAGCTAAACGGAGTTAATTAATAGTGTAGTTAGAAGAGTTTATTTGGTATCCCTGCTAAGCTTGCCCCAGCAGAATACTGCAGTTAGTGGATTACGAATGTACGTGTAGGCCTTGGTCTGTGTGGCGGCCTGGAGATGGCGCCACATGTGAATAAATGGTCACCGGTAGATGGCGCCCATAAGTAACAAGTCACTGTGATAGTCACCGCAAGCGAGCCATCGAAATTCACTTATCCCCATATAACAGTGGTTTTCAACCTGGGGATTGTTTGCCTTTTTTCTAGGGGTCGCGAGAGGTTCTGATAAAAATATTCATAATTACTTCTATATTTTCTATTTCTTACATAGACCACTTTTTGTCGTAGCCAAAACTCTACACATGCAAAACAAAACACCATTTCCTGTACACCAGGCCTGCACAACTCAGAAAGCTCGAAGATCTAAATTATTAACATAAATTTTTGCCGCGGGCCGCAAAAGTCTATTTCATTTTGATGCGGAGATTCAGTTGTAGTATGGAAGAATTCCTGGAACGACAATTACTTATGCGAGTTTGAGTTTTTGCAACATTTTCTACAATTGAGAAAGCTCTCGCGGGCTGCATGAAAGGCTTTCGCGGGTCGTATGTTGTGCACGCCTGCTGTACAAAATTGTTCTGGCCCAACATGAACGAAAACAGCTGCATAAAAGTGACAACAATTTCACATGAAAGCGAAATGGACGACGAACGCCATCCTGACACAGAGACAAGTAGGCTGGTGGTAGCCAACTATTTTCGTCAAACTGTTCTCACCGCAAAGCAAGTTTTTTTAAAAATAAGCCAAACACCTGCTAACAGACTGACACTGACTAATCCGTTTTTGTGGTAACTTACGAACACTTTGTGAAGTAACAATAGCAGTGTTATGCAACTACTATCACATGTGTAATACCATGTGCAGCGTGGGTAGGGTAAGCACTGGTGACACGCCTAGCGATTTCTCAATAGATCTAGCGATTTTTAGGCTCATCTAGTGATCTAGTGCTTTTTCACTGGATCTAGTAATTTTTTTCAAAGTATGTATTTCAAGAAAATCGGTTGTTTTTTTTCTAATTTTTCAACTTTTCAGCCTTTTTTTAAAGATTTTCAGCCTTTTTTAATCCGTAAACAATTGATTACGCGAATTTTTGCTTGAAGATTTGCAGCAACAGAATGAAGAAGTGTTTCTAATTTGAGTTTCTCATTGTTTGCACCTCCGTGTTGTTTAGTGTTAATTGCTGCAATATTGGCCATGACATTATTTTCATTTCTTAGCAGGAACACGGCAATGGAAATAATGAATTACCTGTTAGGTTGATTACTCTTGATACTCGCGGGTGGTGTCATTTTCAGCTCTTGAGAAAAGCTTGAAGATTATTGTTAGTATGAGATTTTCCAGGCTTCAACATGATCCATTTTAACAAACCTGCAAATGATGTAAAGGTTTTTGGGCAATAAAGTAAATAAATAGCCTACATCTTTTCAAGCAAAACTGCTAATTTCGACGCAAAAAATTTAAATCCAGTAATTTTTTTCAGGTCTAGTGAATTTTTTTGTGAACCTAGTGATTTTTGCCGAGAAGCCTGTGGCAGCACTGAGGGCAAGGACCTTTCAATGCACTATGCAGTTAACAACAGCGAGGTTTCGGCACCAGTCGACCAGCGGCACCTAAACTAGCAAAGCCGCGCCGCAGATAGGTATGTGTATCGGTGTTTTGGGCGTGTACCTGATAGCAAGATGTAACAGCAGGCATAAAACTTGTTCAGCAGATATTCCTAACAAAGTGGTTCATTTTCATATTCACATTAAATTTTTCTCAGACTGATCCTCAACAGCTGACTTGCAAGCCCTGCGTTAATTCATGACAGTGATGCCCAACGGGGTCCAGGTGGTCCACCTATCCACAAATCTTTGATAAAACGTTCACTGACCTATGGGCCAGTTTCGACTAGTTGTTAATGAGGTTTCAGAATAGCAAAGTAGCCCATCAGATACTTTTAAAAAAGATGGTCCATTGGCCAAAAAAGGTTGAGACTCACTGATGGATGACTGTCTTGTCATAAGTGAAACACGCACTAGGTCAAATATACCAGAAGAAGCAAACAGACAAACAGACAATGAGCAATGCGTTTCTCACACAAATCCCTGCACCGTCTGCGTCAAAATTTCATATCAACTCAGTATAACTTAATTCTATCATGTCGACTGTCAAATTCATCAACGAAGCCATCTAAGTCTAATTTTCAGCTCGTACTCTTTCAATTGAAAGTAGAGCATTGCTACCCGATCTTTCATTGGTCATGGACTTTCTAAGAAATGTTTTCACTAATTTCATTTTTGAAAAACTTGCATGAAGCGCTGGTGACGGGAAGAGTTACAGCTAATGGTAACAACTTGTATAAACAATCAAAAGCAGCTTTGAAAGGAGCTATAACAACTTAATTGTTCGAGCGATGTAGGCAGCTGAGACTCTTTCCGAAGCAAATTCTTTGCCAGAAGTGTTTCATGTTTTAAATCAATTTAGCAAATTCAATATGCATTGCGAATTCTTTCAAGTGCTCTTCTGATAGAAATGTTTGACCTTGTGGGTCAAACAAAGAGCTGAAATGCTGGAAAGAATTGCTCCCAAACAGGCCCGTAATCAGCTTAGGAAACTAGGAGGGGCAAAGGGTTCAACACATTTTTCAAGGGAGGCGAGAAAAGTTTTAGTGGGAACTTCTCCCCCCTAGTTACGGGCCTGCTCCTAAACCATTACCAAAAGTCATTAGAAAGTTTAATGAGGTTGCAGGACATGAGTGGGTTGACCTAAAACTAGTCACGAACCGGTTGCGTTAGATGCTTCGAAGTCATATGCACAAGGCAGCAGAACGTACGCCTACAGTCAGGATAAATTAACTGACCTCAATTCTTAATGCTGTCGCAAACATTTTGCCAGTGGGACAAGCAACAATCTGCTGACAGTAATATAATCCAGTTCTACCTCACACTGAAATGCACGATAGATCAATCTTCTTATTTCTACAACCGTTTATTAGCTTCGAACTGAGCCTTTCACCACCACGATCGACTAAATTTTACCCAGGATCCGAGCAAGCACTGCTATGTGTCGTCATCAACATCCCCCATCATCCGGCCGTCAAAATCAACAACCCCGCTCATCATGCACTTGGGAAATATTTAATGCAGGCAAGAGGGCTTCAATTAAAATTTTGCTGGCTGAAAGTTATCTGCTGTAGCCTATATGTCAATCAAACGAACTTGATTGCAAAATCAAGCACAAAACTGGGGGGCCAAGCAGGGGGTCAGCAAAAAATCTGGGGGGCCATGGCCCACCCAGGCCCCTCCTTAGAATCGCCACTGGTCGCTGCACAAAAAAGGTTGAAAACCAATGGTATATAAGGATAGTGAAACCTAGTATCAGTAGAGTGATCTCGTCGGGTGAGCTCTATTGCTGGTTGCTTTTGTCACAGGTATCTGCATCGCCTTGAACCACTGAGGCAAGCACAAGGGAAAGATGGTAATTCCGGGCATTAAACTAGCAGGAAAGCAACTAGCAGCAATAGAGCTTACCCAACGAGATCACTCTCGTCGTCACTGATGGGAACTACAATCAACTGTATATCAGGTTCACAAGCATTATAAGAGACCACTCACAAAGATCACCCTATCGAGATCACTCCACTGATACTAGGTTGCATAATATATAGGGATAACTGAATTACGAAAATTTGCTTGTGGTGACTATCACAGTGACTTGTGACTTATGGGCACCATCTACCGGTAACTATTTATTTATATGTGGCGCCATATTCAGGCCGCCACACTTTTCTGTTAGTTTAATGCCCCGAATTACCATCTTTCACTTGTGCTTGCCTCAGTAGTTCAAGGCGATGCAGATACCTGTGACATCTGTAAGCTACTTGTTAACGTTTACTGCAGTGTTTCTCAAGCGGGGTTCCGCGAAACCTTAGGGTTCCGGGAGTGGTTGCCAGGGGATCAGCTGAAACAGACTGAAATTGCCTGGGACGAAAATTTGTAACCACAGTTTTATGCCGTTGTAGCAATATAGACACTTGGATCATTGCATAGGGTTCCATGAGCAACGCAAACATCTGCGGAAGGTTCTGCTGCAGTGAAAAAGTTGAAAAACGGTGGTTTACTGCATATAGGGGTTCCGCAAAACATGAAGTGGGGTTCCGTGAGGGTTCCTCGTTTTTTAGGGGAAATGATTTCTTGGTTCAGTATGTTGATTAGGGTGCATTTGAAAATGGGAATTTTGAAAAAGTTTATGCAATTTTTTCGGCCCATATTTCATGGCATGCCATTGTGATGCGTAAACAAATATGAAAAATTTCAGGTTAATCGGAACATTTCTAGGGCCGAAAAAATATAAAAGGGAATTCAAAATTCCCATTTTCAAACACAGCAATCTGATGATCACATATTTTAAAAATACGACTTGTTTATTTTAATATCCCATTTTTATTCCTTTTATGCTTCCATATGGATACCAGTCAGAAGAAGAGGTCGAAAACGTTCATGCAGATTCATTGTCTGAAGTATTACACGGATTTAATTTTCTTTTACAAGATCTTCTCAGATCTGGCTTCTCACGTCGTGCCTTTCAACAGCTTGAACAACCTTTTGATAATTTTTGTTCAATTTTACGGTAGACAGAAAATCAGAACTCATTCGAACACCGCGTTATGCAAGGTCATGGGTTCAATTTTATGATAGGATTTTCTACTGCGCAGCTTCATAACTGACATTCCTTGGCCATTTACAAATAGACTGATTCAAAAAGTTCGTAGAAATTTTCTCTGGGTCGTCAGCGATTTCAACCACAAAAACCTCGGCTTAAGCGGCCTGCTGAGCTGGTGTCATTTTGATACGTGTAGCCAAAGTAGTTAATTTTGAAGACTGTAACAGATTTCTTGGAATAAATGCTGAGGTTCCTGGCTCTGGCTTCAGAGTTTTAGATATCTATGACTGGGTACCAGCAGGTGAATCACTCTTCCTAATCATCTTGCTGTATTGTCGCATCGCTTTGGTTGCTATTAAAATGACTATCAGTGGCGTTAAATTCTTTTGATTTTCGCGTTACTTCTCTTTTCTCAGAATTTGCGCTCTCTCTTTCAGCTTTTCTATTCACTCTTTGCCTAAGATTATTGTTATAGGATCCCATATTCATTTTCCGCATTACTGTGGTTCCTCCTCGATTTTCGCCTTACTTCCTTCTCTTTTCTCAGAACTTGCACTCTCTCTGTTTCAACTTCTCTATTCACGTATTCCTAAGCTTATTGTCAGAGTGTAGGGACTGGGGTTGTTGGTTATTGTAGAGGTCCCTATTAGTTGAGGGGTCAACCTAGTTGTTGCAGGAGCACAGGTCGGTGTCCTAACTAAGCAACCTGACGTCTTGAAGTTGCCAAGCCAAAGCAAGGCAAATTAAAAGGTTCTCACCACTTTGTTCGCTAATAACTCTCCAGTAGTACTCTTAAGTTGACTGCTTCTTTCGATTATATTAAGATATACAACAAAAACGCCGATACACTTGAGCGTGAAGTCAGAAACACGTAACGTAACGGTTCGATGTAGAGTCGGAATTAGAATGAC
>JGI24158J21664_10013083_pt1 | contig 10962 bp, 5 predicted proteins | sample Ectturendosymbi3_FD_21664 | JGI IMG/M metagenome (IMG submission 21664)
AACAAACAGCACAGGTTGGGGGAAAGACTGCTAAAGCAGACACTTTATCAAGCCCAGTCTACATTCAATGACTGTCAAGTTTCAATATTACAGGTGAATTACAAAACATGAGGTCAAAATGAAACAAAAAGTGTGCTCAGTGTAAGGCCAACTCTCAAAAACATCATATAAATCACGTAGGCTACTGTATGTATTACACTTCCAGGCCTGTGCAATCGGAAGGAGTTTGGTCTAGAGTAGTTGGAGTTGGTAAAAAAAATCGACTCCGGACTGATCTTCATGTCAATCCCGGCTCTGCGAGTGTTCAGTGGTTCTAAGCTCACTGTTTGTTTTGGTTTAGCTACAGTAGTAGAGATTACACCCGTGGTGTGAGCGCTTTTTATGCACATTTTCAAAACGTTTCGGGTTATGGCTGTGGGTTATCGCTTGGGGCAGCTATTTCCAAGGAAAATGCCTTACTAGGCCAAACATTAAGTAACTAACTTAGTTAGGACTACCCATTGAATGACCTACTTTCATTTTACAGTAGCAAATAAATGCTACTGAGACCATTTGAATCTGTAATGATAACGACTGTATGCTATTTACTCCCAAACTGTGATGCTATTGGCAAGGTTAGTGCTACTGAACAACAGAAATGTATGGTAAAAAATCAGTTTAGTGCGGAGGAAAGCATGAGTAGAAATCAAAAAACTAGAAATCAACTTTGCACCGAGATGTCAGAAGACACGTGGAAATCTACCAGTGCGTAGTACATGGGAAACAGACACTAAAGGCCATCGCATCGAAAATGTTGAATTTAACGCAATCAAAATGAAGACAAGGTACCATCGTATTGTACATAGTACATACATACATAATAATAAAAAGTTTACAGGGCCGCATAAAACTTTTGACTGGGCCGCATACAGCCAGCAGGTTGTACATAACTGGCTTAGGGTGTACTGTAGGTTTGGATTTCGGTTTATGGTTTACATTTAGGGTTTAGGTTTAGGGTTTAAGCTTGGGCTTAGGATTACGGTTTTGGGTTTTAGTTTTGGGTTGAGGTTTTGGGTTTAGGTTTTGGGTTTAGGTTTTGAGTTTAGGTTTTGGGATTTGGCTTTGGGTTTCGGTTTCAGGCTTAGGTTTTAGGTTAGGTTTTGGGTTTCGGGTTGGGTTTAGGGTTTTAGGTCATGTGACAAAGACTATGCACTAATCCAAGTGCTTCAGCTTTGTCACTTGATCAATTCAACCAGTTGGTTTTGCTGAATGGCAAAAGAACTCCAGCAGTGCTTTTGCACCTGGTGGCAAAGTAGACACTGTCTTTTAAAATTTTGGAAATGCCAAAACGTTGTGTATATTTTGCCTCATGAAGCAAAATAAACAAATACGATTTTGCATGGGCAGGCCAGGACTGAATCGGACTGAGGATTTTCAAAAATTTTGCATGTCAGGGCTGGATCGAATTCAATTTTTTCGGATCAGGATTGGACTCGGACTAAACAATTTCACAGTCCGCTCATCTCTGCTGTAGTGGTACGCACGAAAAAACAAACGTGTTTAGGCGGTTAACTGCCCAATGAAAACCTACTGTTAACGGCCATTTTAGCGGCCCATGGATGGCCAATGCCATATCTACTTCTGAGTGCTGATGCCTTGGTTTGGAGTGTTTGGACCTGGTGTGTTTTTTAAGTTACTAAATGGTAGGCCTGGTCGTGACTCTGCACTTTTGCAAGGAAGCTTGACTGTGCCCTGGGATGAACCAGGGATGAGCGGACTGTGAAATTTTTCAGTTCGAGTCCAGTCCTGATCCGATAAAATTGAATCCGATCCAGCCCTGATCTGCAAAATTTTTGAAAATCATCAGTCCCATCCAGTCCTGATCCGCTCATGAAAAATAATGAATTTTTATTTTGCCTCATGAGGCAAAAGCACCACTGAAGCTATTTTGCCTTCAGCCAAATATGATTAGTTGAAGACAAAATAGTTGTAGGAGTTCTTTTGCCTCAAGAGGCAAAATAGACATAGCCTTTTGGCATTGCCAAGGTTTAACAAGGCCATGTCTATTTTGCGTCTTGAAGCGAAAGCACTGCTGGTGTTATTTTGCCATTAGGAGAATCCGATTGTTTGTATGACAAGGACAAATGACAAGGACAATACGAGATACACTTGGATTAACATTTAGCACAAAGTCCTTGTAACATGACCTAAAACCCCAATCCTGGAACCAAGCCCAAAACCTAAACCCAGATTAACCTACACAAGAAACCTAAGCCCAACACCCAAAACTTAAACCCAACACCCAAAACCTAAACCCAATACCCAAAACCTAACTCAATACCCAAAACCCAAGTCCAACACCCAAACCGAAAACCAAAACCCAAAATTAAACCTAGACTCAAAACCTAAACCTGAAACTTAATCCATAAACGTAACCCCTAAATTTAAGCCCAAAACCAGTGGTTTTTCAACATTTTTCAAGCAGTGACCCATTTCGCAACTCAATTCAGCCTATTGACCCCTTCTGAAATTTTCCGGTCAGACATAGAAAATGCAGCTGCGATTGCACAATAGAAAATCACGATGTCTAAAAAATAACGTATGGTATCACTGCTTTATAAAAAATCATTTATTAAATTGATGCACATGGCAGCATCAGCGAGGGAGACCCGTACCATTACAAATAACTCTCCAGCACGACTCATTCGAAACTAGAATGACTCCCAAGTTAGCTACAGCAATCAGATATCTAATTTCAAACGCATAACATTCTTCGGTATCAAAAGTTAATCGTGTGTTGCCGAACGCAACAGTACTGTAATGGTTGTAATCACACATAAAGCGTTTTGAATGAAATAGTAGGCTGTCACTTTTGCAGGTAACAGTAGCGCAGCTAGAATGAGACCGAAGAGGCCATGGCCTCCCCCAAAACAAAATTGCTCAGATCTTTGCTGGTACTTTGTATCAATTTTCAGCTGTTAGAAAATAAACGAAAGTGACAGTCGGCTTCAAGACGACGTCAGTGACTGACGACGTCATTGACTGGCCCATCCCGAGAAGAATTATTGACTGCGCTACTGCCAGGTAGGCCTAATCCTATTATTTTCACTACGACAAATAGTGGTTCTATGTACGAAATTAAAAATATGGAAGTAATTTATGAATATATTTATAAGAAGCTCTCGATACCCTAGAAAAAAGCAAACAACCCCCCGGTTAATAAACACTGCCCTAAACCCCAAACTTTTTGTAAAAGTAGCCTACATAAAAAGCATTCACATCAAAGGAGTTATCTCTTCAAGCTAAGCCAAAGGAAATGGCGAGAATAGAACAAATGAACACTCGCACAACAGGCATAGACACTTACCACTCAACTATGTTCACTTTAGGCCTGCTACTAGAACTCAACGTTATATGTGGGGAAAGGTGGATACAGTTCAAATGGCAAAATAGTCTCAGCAGAGCTTTTGTCATTGATGGCAAAATTACATTGCCATTTAGCAAATCTGTAAAATCGGATTACAAAGAAAATTTTTGATACGTTCAGAATAATCACATTAAAACAAAAAATATTTTTTTTCAGTGCGATCCAGTCCTGATCCGCCAATTTTCAAACAAATTGCAGTCCGATCCAGTCCTGGTCCGGCCAAAATTGGCTTCAGTCCTGATCCAAGCCGATCCAGTCCTGATCCGTGCTCATCTCTGGGATGAACTTTGCTCAGTACCAGCCACCTAATGAGTTTCGTGTTTCATAACGGCCATGTGATGTTTACTTGAGAGTTGGTCACGAGTCAAACAGGAGTGTGCACAACAGTGTTGCCCACCTTGCGGTTTTCCCGCCAATTTGGGCTTGTTTTTTTTGTGGATTTGCTGGTTTTCTTGAAGACTTGCGGGTTGCTTGTTTTTGGGCTTGTTTTCACTGAATTTTGCTCGTTTTTTGGGCTTGTTTTTTGCAGATTTCTGTTTTGCGGATTGCTTTGTTTCAAATTTGATGGCAATTTTCTGTTTCAATTTGCTCCTAAAGGCATATTGGGTGTGTTTTTGTGAAAATTTGGTCATTTTGGGCTTATTTTTTTCTGATTTGCCACCATGTTTTTTTATTTAATTTACTTGCTGATTTTTCGTTTTGTTGCATTTTCCTGCCAACGCATGTTCAGTTGGGCTTGTTTTTCGCTGAAATTACCAGTTTTTGGCATGTTTTTCATGTTTTCTTGCTTGTTGTTGCAAAATGACGTGGCATCACTGGTGCGCTAGCAAACAGCCAATTCATTCAGTGTTTGAGGAATATTCGCGACAAAGGATGAGTTTTGCTCCTGTAAGCCCACCTGAGATCCAACTCCAGTCCATGCAGAGTGGAAGTACCCCCTCAGATGAACGTAAGGAAATAGTTCCAATGTCTGCAGACAATTTGCAGACGCCTATAGTTGCTACCTATTTTGAAGAAAGAATACCAGTTCACGGAAATGGTGATGAGAATGATGATTCGTTTCAGTGTGGACGTTTTGTGTGGGATATGCCAAAGTTCAGCTGGAAAAAGTTGTGGGCTTTTACTGGACCTGGTTTCTTAATGAGCATTGCTTATCTCGATCCTGGAAACATTGAATCTGATTTGCAGTCAGGTGCTGTTGCTGGTTTCCAGTTGCTGTGGCTTCTGTTGTTGGCTACTATCATGGGCTTGCTGATGCAAAGGTTGTCTGCTCGTCTTGGTGTTGTGTCAGGATTGCATTTAGCAGAGGTGTGCAACAGGCAATACAAAAAAGTTCCCCGAATAATTTTGTGGCTAATGATAGAAATTGCCATTGTTGGCTCAGATATGCAAGAAGTGATTGGATCAGCTGTAGCATTTTCACTACTTTCTGGTGGGCGAATTCCATTGTGGGCAGGTGTGCTGATCACTGCCAGTGATGCGTTTGTTTTCTTGTTATTAGACAAGTATGGTTTAAGGAAATTGGAAGCATTTTTTGGATTTCTGATCACAATTATGGCAGTAACATTTGGATATGAGTATGTCAAAGTTGCACCAAATCAAGGTGAAGTTGTCTTTGGAACGCTTGTTCCACACTGTTTTAATTGTGGACCAAAACAATTGCTGCAAGCTGTTGGTATCATTGGGGCAGTTATCATGCCCCACAATATGTATCTTCATTCTGCATTGGTGAAGTCACGTGATGTGGACCGGTCAAAGCCAAGAATGGTGAGAGAAGCAAATTTCTATTACTTGGTTGAGTCTACCATTGCATTGGGAGCATCGTTTGTTATAAATTTATTTGTTGTTTCTGTGTTTGCTGAAGCTTTTTATGATACATCGTATGTTTCATTGAATGCTACTTGCCAAAATGCCACAAATGTACCAGGTGCCGCAGGATTATTTCCTCTTAATAATGCATCTTATGAAATTGTTGATAATGTTGACATTTACAAGGGTGGAATTTTGCTTGGTTGTTTTTTTGGGCCAGCTGCATATTATATATGGGCTGTTGGTATTCTTGCTGCTGGCCAAAGCTCGACTATGACTGGAACATACTCTGGTCAGTTTGTTATGGAAGGTTTTTTGGATTTGAGGTGGAGTAGGTTTAAGCGAGTACTGTTAACAAGGTCAATTGCCATTGGACCAACTTTGTTGCTCGCAGTTTTTAGTGATATCCAGCACCTTACAGGTATGAATGATTTGCTTAATGTTCTGCAAAGTATGCAGCTCCCATTTGCATTGATACCAGTTTTGCATTTCACTAGTATGCCAACAATTATGGGAGAGTTCACAAACAGTTTATCATGGAAAGTTACTGGTTTTATCATAGCTTCACTTGTTCTTTGTATAAATATTTATTTTGTCATTGTTTACATTAGTGAATTAAGCATTGTGCCACTTATCTTTGCTATAATTCTAGCGATTGTTTACATGGTTTTTGTAATATATTTGGGTTATTACATGGTGAAAGCTTTAACTAACTTCACCTATGTAAACTCGTGCATGCACAATAAATACTCTTTGCAACAAGATGAAAATAGTTCAGTAAATCAATTTGAAGATGATATAGGACAAACTGGAGTCAATACTTTAACTTAGTAGCATTAGTTTATTTATTGCGCATGATGTTGCATTGCTTGTGATATTGAATGTACTGAGTTTTGTTCAGTCTTTGGGCAAATCAACCTTCAATGTTTTCAGTAAATTCTTGTTGTGCTTTGTCATACGTATGTGCTTGTGATAAAAAGTGAAAATAACGATCCCAAGATTTTGTTACCGTACAAGATGCTTTAACACAATCGTTGTGCTGCATCCAGCATGAGGGGGGTGTACCTACTGTGGTGGTCATCACGACGCATCGTAAATAACTGTTTGTGACATAATTCATTGCAATGCAATCGGCATCGTTCTCTTTCAAAATTTCTTTCATTAGAATTGTTGCAGCCAATCTTCGCATCTTGCTGGTGATTTATTCCATTGTATTTAAGCCCCAGTTTCATTTTGCAATTCTACCTATTTAGGCCACTATGTCAAACCAGTCTCACTTCACCTTGTGCAATGCAAAATATATATACTGTGTGTTTTAACCATACACATAACCATTTATCACAAACCACATGTCTTGTCCATCATGAATAACTGTATCAAAGCTTTCCCAGGCTTTAATCTTTGGAGACCATTTTTGAATGCACTGCTGCAATTTTAAGAACGACTTAAATCGCGTTCAAAAATGTGCTGACAAACTTTGTTGACTTTGACCCATCAGGTTTTGGCATGTCAAAACTTGCTGAAAATGTTAACACCTTGGCTCCGAGTTGGTTTTAACTTTAAGACCTGTGTGAACTACTTTTTTTACTGTCATTTTGCACCACCTTAATTCGTCCACTGATTGCGCTGAGTTGTTCAAATGCTGAAAAGATGTGGCAAGTTTTCTAGTTTGCATTGAAAAAAGTTCTGGATTTTTTTTGTGGGTGATGTCGTTAGTGGGGTAAGTTGATGCCATTTTGGCCCAGGTTACCTGGTCCTGGGCTCTAACTGCTAAAGGGAATTTTTTGACTAAAACTTTAATGGAAATTAGACTCATTATCTGAGTCTTTGAAGTCCTTGATTGGCTTCTAGCATTTCAAAAGTTATAGCCTAAATCAACTTGATTAATTAATAACGTAATTAACAAATCAATTAATTTTTTTTTGTTTTTGGACGTAACTTTTGAACCAGAAAGTCAGGGGCTCAAAAGACTTGGATTATAGCCTAATTTCCAACGAATGAGTCAAAAAATTCCCTCTATTGGTTGATGACCAGGTCACCTGGGATAAAATAGCCTAAAACCTATCCCAATTTTGAGGTCACCCACAAAAAATTACAAAATTGAAAGCTTTCCATTTGTTTAATATGCAAACTAGAAGACTTGCTTCATGTTTTAACAGCTTTTTAGCTCAATTGTCTGGCGAATTACGGTGTTGCAAAGTCGTATGAATATGTGGGCTAATTGTGGGCTTTTAAAGTATAAATACTTTGTACACCAGCACGTAAGGTGTTAAGATGCCAACTATTTTTCTTGTGAAATCATTGTTTTGTATAAGCTATCTCTGTTTGTAGAATGTCATGCCATCAAGTACAAGCAGGTAACTGTTAACCATCCATAGAAAAATATTGTAAATACATTAAAGATATACTAATGTTGTTGAAGCCTTGTCTATGTTTTTGTTGATTCTATATTGATGGTGCACCTGTACTGATCTCTATCTAAATAAATTTACACCTAAATTATGATATACATAACACATCTTATGCTGCTTGTGGTATGATGGTAATCACATTTGATGTTATTGTAAATGTTTTGATAAGAAACAGTGTTCATCTGATTATTTTAAGTCTGATCGATTTCTGTGCTAGTGCATTGTACAAATTTGGTGCTAAGTGTTTTTCTTGGGCAAAATGTGCAGGGGTGCCAAGCAATTTTGGACAGCCTTTCTGCTAGGTTTATTCATGTAACAAAGCATTATTTAAGTGAAATATAAGTGAGGTGCTCCCAAGTAAACAAACATTTACAAAACCTTTTTTTCCTTAGTGTGGAACCCTGGGCCCATTTAGAGCTGCCTCAGTATGCAGAAGAATATATGGGATAGATCACCAAATGGCATCTTTCCTTTCAGTGATGACACAATAGAAAAAGTACAAAATAGCTTGAATTTACACATTCTGTAAGCAATTATTTGTAAAATAAATGATTCCCAGCCCAAAACCATATGACAACACTGAAAACTCACTACAACAATCTGTTGGTCAACACAAATCTCCCTTTCATTCCTTAGCAATCACATGCAACAATTCTAAGCCACTTAGTAGAGATAAACCCTTCAGTAAACGAGTCTCAAGACTTGCAGAAATCGCATTTGTTTCAAAGAAATGTTTGCCTCTGGCACTGTCTAAATTACTTTACCACCAACAAGTTAAAGCTTGATGACAACACTCATCCATTTAGTAGTGCCATTTAGTCTCCTCATTATGGTGTTTTCTGTTTCAGCTTTTTCAAGTAACAGGTGTTTACAATGATTTTAAATATTTCAATGTATTTTTCAAAAAACTCTAATAAAACTTGAACAATCACGTAAACTGACAAATATGCATAAGTTTTATGCCTGTTTTACTTCCTCGTGTTTTTGGAGTTTTTGCAAATTAGTACTAATAGATTTGACTACATCTAATTGTACAAGTATTCAGGCCTGAATAATGGATTTTTTCCTGTGGATGTATAATGAAGGCTTGAGTTTTTCACTAACTTGTTGCCTGAACTTTAAATTGCATTTGTGTCAGGTCACCAATGCGTAAAAAATATAATTTATATATGTAATACAGCTCTTATAACATTTGTTTAATGTTGCAAGACTTGTGTGCATTGTTGTATCAAGTGCGTACTGTCTGTTCTATAAGTTAGGCCTGTGTTTTCTTTATTAGGGTTAACTCCAAGAATGCGGTACATGATTTTTTGGTAATATATGTAAACTGCTTTTGGTATTGGGTCACAACATTATAATTTAACAAAGGGTGTAACACCATATCTCAGAATTGACATGCATGATGAACATCTGGTTGTGCTATGCCTGAAAAAAGTTTTTGTTTTAAAATTGGACATACCCAGGTTTGGTTTTGAACAAATCTATGTTTAAATGTAATGCTAAAGGTTGCTTCAAATCAGGTATATAAAAATTAAAAGCAGCAAAGTGGTTATAGTAGGGTTGCAGAGTTGCAAGGGGTCAGAAATTTTTGAGTGGAGTCAGAGTTGGATTTTTTTGTCCAACTCCGGAAGCCCTATTGAATAATTTTTTACATTGACTTCCAAAGTTAAGTGAATTTGAGTTGTTAGGAAGCAAATTGTTTACTAAATTTGGTTTTGTACAAGGTAGAGTTAGTTTGGCTTTTTTGACTGTTTTTACTTGAATGTTTTGCTTTTTTTTAACAATTTTGTTGGCTGTTGTTTTTGGCGTTTTTTTCTGGGGGTTGGCCTTCTTTGATAAAAAATCTGGCAACCTTGATTGCTAGTCGCTACAAAAGTATTGACAACCAAATTTTATTCATGTTATGCTGAGGAGTCTGAGTCAGAGATTTTAGAAAGGTCAGAGTTGGATATTTTACCTCTGGCTCCACTCTGGTTTCCACTGCGCCAGAATTACGGTAAAAATTTCTTATTTTGTGTTTTAAGGGAAGGAGGATGAAAAAACATTAGAACAGAGTGCCCATGCAGTATTGAAAGTATGCAAAAAGTATTGAAGTGTGAAACAGGTTTTCAAGACCTTGAAAAAGTATTGAATTTGGCCAAAATGTACATGAAGTATTGAAAAAGTATGGGAATTCCAAATTCAGCCATTTGTTTATTTAAATTTTGTTCTTTACCACTAATGACAGTTTTGCAAATCTTGTTTGCATTCAAGTAAGTACTCTCCACGATGGGTATAAGCAAGGAGTCAATCAGCAAAATTTTAACACTTTGAGAGCTGGGGTACAATATATTCGTACTTTGAAATCGGCCTAAAACCAGCAATTGTCAGTTGCCTTACCAACGCCCTAGCTCCTCCGTTGATTGTGCTAGAGAGCTGTTCAAGGGCTCAAACAGATCGGACAGTCTTCTAGATTGCACTTGAAAAAAAATTTTTTGGTTGGGGGTTGCAGATTTTTTGTAAGTTACGTCATAAATGAAGTAGTTTTTGGGCCATTTTGGCTCATGTTGCGTGGCCTAGGGCCCAACCGCTAGGCCAAAGTATATCGCTGAAGTTTTTATTGGAAACTAGGCTCGAGTCTTTGATCGACTTTCTAGCGTTTCTGGTTCAAAAGTTATGATCTTAAATAAACAAATTAATTAATTAGCTAATTAGTCAAAACATTTTATAAATTAGATCATAACTTTTGAACCCAAAGCCCCAGCAGGTCATCCAAAGTATCAAAAGACTCGGATTGTAGCCTAGTTTCCAATAAAAACTTCAGCGATATACTACCGTGTAACGCAGGGGTGTCAAACTCATTTCAGTTCCAGGGCCACTTTAGGAGTCGGGGTAGAACTCATTTTGAGCACATTTTGTGCTACTTTGCGAAGTAGCACATTTTGAATGTGCCACTTAGCACAGCACATCGTGAATGTGCTACAAGCACAATATGAAAGTGCAGGTAGCACATTTCGAAGTGCTTTAGCACATTTGCAAATGCACTGTTTCCCACAGCTTGGTCAGAGGTGGCACATTTGAACTGAGCCATGTCAGGAATTACAATGAAGGTCATCAGTGGCATTTGGAGCGGAGATTTGGAATAGGATCAGAGGTGTATAGGACTGATTGGACTTTCGGATCAGATTTTGTATGGATGATTTTGGTGTTTGGATCAGATTTTGCGAAATATCTGAAGTTGCGGCATTTGCAACCATGTGTTGTTTCACGTTTTCCCTTAGCCTAACTGAGGCCCATAACGCCCACCAAAATTTTTCCCCAAAAAATTTTTGAACCCCCCAAGTTTTCCCCTCCAAA
>JGI24158J21664_10013084_pt1 | contig 10961 bp, 6 predicted proteins | sample Ectturendosymbi3_FD_21664 | JGI IMG/M metagenome (IMG submission 21664)
ACTCATCACATACTGTATAGGTGGTCACATCTGGCCAAACAGGTTTTGCACTTAAAATTGCATCGAAATGTTGACTTAGAATAGTGTCCAAAATTTGGTGCACATCAGGTAACCCTGGGTAGTATAGTACCCATACATCCTATATATAGGCTTCCAGGGACATATTTGTAAAATAACTCTGAGACTATTAGGAAAAGTCATGGAAGCACAGGTTTCTAACATTTTTCTAAGTATATGAAATCAACAAAAAAACAAGTCCCTGGGGAATGGACCATCCACGATTCCTGAGCAGGGTGCAGGGAACACTGAAAAATTCTGTAACACATTCTGGCAAATTAGAATTCTCGCCTCGCACTTCGTGCCGTTCTCCGGGATCTCGCAATCCTTGGTGGGTTTAAATCCCTCAAATGTGAGGTTTAGCACATATACGCTCAGCTAAGTCCGCTTGCGTTTTATTTACACAGCAAACCAACAGAAACTTGGACTTTTAGGGAGCTTACGCGGTGCGAACTTTGGACGGCACGAATCTATTCGTTTTTGTTTGACATTTTTAATGAATGAATTGAAAAACTCAGGTTTGATTTCAACGACCCAAAGAAATTTCAGCATCAACGAGAAAATGTACAACTTGCAAAGGTTTCATTTTATAGGGCTTTGCGTAAAGTCTTACATTTCTATGGCTGTTTTTGGTAGAAAGTGACAAACATGTTGGCATATAATGAATGATAGTAATTTGTTGGACAAATGCGAAATTCATAGAAGTAGACAGAATCTAATTCTTCGGATTTCGATTCCATTCCAAGTTTTATGATACGTAAAGTTTTCGACACAGAACGAGTACTGTAGACTGGAACTAAATAATCTTGGTTGACCTTTTTTCCGTTGCAAGTTTGATGGATGCAGTTCGATGTTAAGGGAACGGTCAGCGCTACGATTTTTAAACAAAATCATGTTTTGTGAACTTTTTTCACGGGTAGCAAAACCACTAGTTCAAATACACCGTTTCAAGGAGCGTTATGTTACGAAGGACGAGAAACATAACCACGAAAAATACAGTTGTTTTTTGCCCAGGCCGCTAGTCCTGGGTAGTGAAGTGCCCACGCGTTTTCGACATACGAAAGAACCAACAGAAGAGTACTTACCACAGGATAAGTTCCAAAGTTCGCTTTGCATGCGTTGGCGAAATTCACGTAACGTTGCTCCAGCGTAGGATTATGCAGTGATCGGTTGCCTGAGTTGTTTGCAAACATACTGTAGCTGTGAGCGCGACCACGAAAGCGTAACAAGCAGGTGACGCTACACTTCACTGTCCGACGTCAACGGACCATGTTTTGCAGAGCCTCTACAGTTCAGGGTGACGAAATGCAAGCCACTTTCTCCTTTAGAAGCATTTGCGTGCCAGCAATCTATATCGATCGCGTGCGCGACCAAATGGTGGCTGGTCACTGGTTGAAAGTTTCTTCGACGACACCCATTTCAATGTGTTTGCACAAACCACGCTTATTGTTTATTGGAACAGTTTTAAGAAATGCTCTACTTCGTAGCAAACAGACGACCTCTTCGTAACGAAACAGACGAGCTATTCGAAAGACTCTAATGTTAAAGTAATATACGATCTTTCTCATCAGATCTTGGCACCGGTTGTAACATAGTTGTCCATTGTTCAAATACCATTTCAGAAAGATATAACGAACGTTAAAGTAACAGCAAAACTTTTTGCATTAATATCTAATCACTAAAATACATTGTAGGAAATAAAGAAACTCGCGCAGATAACGTTAAAACATCCATTGCTGATATGAAGTTCGCGAAAGCTTGTTTTAACTTTGCAAAACTTAGCATTAATCTATAAAAATACACAGGCTTTTCCATTCGTTCCAACCAGGGTTGCGGAGTCGGTGTTGGAGTCGCAAGAGTTTGGAGTCGGTGTCGGAGTTTTTGTCCGACTCCGGAAGTCCAACTGGATCATTTTTTATATCACACTCCCAACTTGGGAATTCCTGTTGCAATGGTACAATTTCTTTTGAAACTTTTATTGAAACGGATACTTACTTCTTGCTGTGTACCACGATTTCAATTGATTGCTAGTTGCTACGAAATTGTTGACAGCCAAACTTCATTCACTTTACGTTAAGGAGTCGGAAATTTTGGAAAGGTTGGAGATTTTACCTCCGACTCCGCAACCCTGTTTCACACGGGATTTCCGTGTAACGAGTAATACGAAGTATATCATATCATGCCCATGTTTAATGTCTAGCCTCTATAGATCCGTGGTTAAGCCCCAACCCAAAACTTACCATCAGTCCGGACAACAAAAATTGAGCGACCCTTTTATTAGAGGTCACCTAAAAAGGAAGACCCATCAACCCTTTTTTGGGGTCTCGCATCAATACGTCACGGCACTGCGCCTCTGCGTCTAATACAGTGCTGCGATCATAGAGTGGTGTTCAACTTCAGAATATTCCTGCTGTATGACGCAGAATTACTAACGATTACAAACTTCAAGTCCACTGTGAGGTTAAGCCTGAGAATTTATTTGTGTTCAAACCATCATAATATATCAGTGATGTTCTACAGCAGGGGTTCTCAACTGGGGGTAAATTTAATGATGCTGTTGTAAATTTTTCTACAGCGCTGGTGAGTAAACAAAAAACAGGGGGTAAATTTTATGTTAGGAAGCTGGCAAGGGGTAAACGGGAGAAAAAAGATTGAGAACCCCTGTTCTACAGATTCTTCGCCTCCAGTAAAAATTGGCTCAAGGTCTATGAAGCTAATCGAATCACACCTGATATGCAGCATGGCTCCGATGTCGGAAGAGCTTCGAGTTGAACTGCCGTTCCAGTGGCGGCGCCCACCACCAGGTTCTCACCCAGAGTGATGCTGGTCTTCAGTCCAAACACGGCGTTCATGCAGCGTAGCTGAAAAAGCACGCGAATGGCACTGAACTTATGATAAAAACAAGGGTCGAAAACCGCCTGAAACCACTGTGCTGGCGCATCACCGACACTGCGCAGCAAATCAACCCATGCCAGCTCTTCATCGATATTTCGACTCCATTTCTAAGAACTTCGACAGAAGATCGCAGAAGTAACCCGAAAGAGAAAAATGAATCATCCGTGGAAATCCTCGGCAGTTTCATGACATAAATAAGCACTTTAATCCTCCAACAAAAGTTATTGTGAAGTCAGAATTAAAACTCGCCGACGCCACATTTGTAAGGCGAGAAACAACAAGCGTATACTAAGGATCGATGAAGCAGCGCACTCGGTGTGTGCTTCATACAACAGCGACCGAAAAACACAGAAAGTGAATCAAATGCAAGTCTTTGTTGAAGAACTGACACCCTCGGAGTCTGAAACCTCAAATTGAGTGTTATGACTAAAGCCGTCGTAACTCAACCAACTTTTTCATGCCTGATTACTTTTTGACGGCTACTTTGCATGGTGCTTACAAAACCGTCGAGACCAACTATTTGTCAAAAGCAATATAAAATCGTCAAAAAATATCAAACTCAATGTTTTCTTGGAACTTAGAACGAAATCAGGTGACTCCATTTCTCTATTATTACTACTTTTTTGTAGAGAAGACAAATACCGCGTGTAATGAAGTGCAACGTGCGTGAGACTATTTCGCTGTATTTGTCGAGTAACCAGTCAACGCTTTGCTCTTGTCGTGGGTCTACTCGTAACGTTCGTTTAGGCCAGCATTACGTTTCAGGTGTCCAGAGTATTTGAACTCGTTTGGTAATCGGTGCTGTTGTGTGGTTCTCAAATGGTGTTGCTCTTTCCATGCTTATCGTTAATTTGCTAAACTTGTAGTGAATGAAAGCCTGATTGCCTACCTTCTTGTAGTCTTTTTCTGCTGTCGGGTTACTGCACGGGGTATGTTGAAATGGCTGTTTTAGCAAACACCCAACTCTGTCATGTCGCTTTTTATTCCCACTGACCATTCTGGAAATATTGAGCAAATTGTGGCCCGCGAGCGCCCCTCTACGGGATTCTGTGTGGCCCCCAATGATGTCAGACACCAATGATGAGTTTCTACCAGCAACCTTGTGCCAGGCTTTGAAAGAATTGTAAAGTATGACTGTAACCTGAAACATTCTTCCCACAAAATTGCTTACGCTGAATTATTAAAATTGTGTATTGCGCTAGATTGCGAATCCGTTTATTAGCCTACATGTTCCAGTATCTCACACCATACTGCCTGATTTTAAAATGTGCGACTCTAATAATTAACTTCTCTCAAAAAAGTTTACCCACAATGCGCCCAAGGGGCATTTGCACATACCACAAACGACCCAGAAAGTTTTCAATATGGGGGATTAAGTTTGTTGAGGGGGGCTTGACATTCTGAAATTTTACAAAAACTCCACCGATTTATAGTGCTTCATAATTTGGGGGGGCTTGGAGCTTTGTTTCATTTGAACACACTACAAACGTCGCCCCCCGTGGCGACAGGACTGAAACGACCAGAACCGAATGTATTTATGTCTGAATTCGGCTTATGCACAGGAACGATTCCAAAAAAAAAATGTATTTCTTTGTTATTGCACTATTCATGGGTTGTTCGTACAAAAATATCGGTTTGTTTGATCAATTTGATTTTTTCAGGTGGAAATAAACGGAACGCCGATATCCGAGGTTTGAATCAACAAAGCCTTTCTACCTGACCACATACACCTAACCATTCTCCAGCATCAGATGGTCACGACTTCGGTAAATCACAGCACAACTACCAATAGTACAGTACCTTCAGCTTGTTGTAGAGTTGCTTATGCAGCTCGTACTCGATGAACGGAAGGATGTCGCTGACCAGGGCAGCGCTCGATTCGCCCTGACTCTTTTTCTTACTTCGGCAATACCTAGCGCACGACGGAAATAAAGTAGGTTATTTATCCATTGCTGCAAAACGTTTTAAATATTCCTACCCAACATTTTGTTTCAACTCCGAAAAACTCAAAATTTTTCTCTAGCGATGAAAAAACTGGTGTGTAGGCCAATAAAACACAAGCACAAGTTGCTTTTCTTTGCTTTACACCTAGCTTGAATGAAGGTCGCTTTTCCGATGCAACGCACGTTGCTAGGAACGTCAATGGTTGCGAAGAAAACACCCGGCACCAAAACGTCAGGATTTGCGGGTGAGGGTTGGAAGTGCATCGGACACACTTGAGCGTTTAGATGAAGAGGAGCCCGGAAAAGGTCGACACCGGACGAACTAGCGCTGTAGAAAAAGAAGCACATGTTCGTTCACTGGTATCTCGCACCCCCTCGGCCGCAATAAACCGCGATGAACTCACAGCATTATGAAATAGAATGCAAGAGCTTTACGTCACTTTTTAAGTGGCAGCGTGGTCACTGGGAGTGTACAATCGATAAACATGAAAATAGTTTCCTCTAATTAAGCCTATTTTCCCACACAAAACCGCGTATTTGAAACACACAAGTGCTCAACAGTAAAGAAGCAACCAAACTACATAATCATAAAAGCCAGACATCACAAAACAATACGCTAATACAAATAAGTCATAACCTCAGTGATGATAGCTTCGATGAAGAATCAGTAGCAAGCTCAGGTTTCTTCTGCGTTTTATCTGAAAAGAAACAAAAACCATACATATATGTATATACCACATATAAGAAAAATGCTGCTCAGTCTCTTCGCAAGAAGCGGTACAGGGACAATGGCAACAAAAAACTGAAATTAAAAATCTGCATCCTTTCTGGAATCTGACCAACATCTGTAGCAGCATATCCTGTTCAAGCAAATCACAGTTAAAACCAAAACGCCTGATCATCTTGACGCAATAATACTTTTTTTCGTTTCTAAATATCCTTCACAAGTCTTTGCGAAAAAGCGGGTACGTTGTGATTGCAATTCATGAAATATGTTTGCGGTTCGCAAAAAGCTCAAGCAAGCTGGCGAACAATTGGCCATGAAACTGACAAGTCACGTGGCAACAGCGAAGAAAGGCTCATAGCCTGGTTCACCACATTAACACATGCGCGAAAGTAGCTTTATAAAAAAAATAAGTTACAGAATTTTTGGTTCTGAACAACCATTATATGGACCACATGAACTCATCACTTACACTCTGTCACAACCTATAATTGCAATTCTTTGGGTTAGTACGAGAACCTACCGTATCCAAAAACAATTCTCACATCTCTTATTGTCCACTCTGTTCATTACAGTAGAAAGACGATGCATTCATGCATGCACGTGAACTTGCTTTTGCAAGATTAAAAAAATAAAAGTATCTTTAAAAATATGGAAGCGTTGAAGTCTTTAAGGCATTTCGTGGTAAGTAGTACTTGTCATTATAAGCCGCTAAATTATGATGGAATGGTGAAAAAACGCCAAAAAGACATCATAATTGACTGTGAAAAGCATATTATCATGGTCTGGTGAAATAACTGCGCGAGAGGGTTTAATTGATTTATTTTAAAATCAGAGGTCCCCAAACTTTTTAGACCGTTGACCCCATTACGAAATTCTTGAGTTTTTGCTGACCCCCAAATTAAACGGCGCCAGCGGAGATTTTTTCCGTTGTGGGGAAGAAGAAAAACTAAAATCTATTAATTAATGCGTGCAATCAAAACAAAATAAAGCACATCGGCACCTTACTGTCATATAAAAATAATGATTAGAAAGGGTTGAATATTATAACTGGAACTTCTTCAACATCATGATGCATGTATATTTTCCATAATGAGAAATGATTTATAGTAACACGCTTAATGGTGAATTTTAGCAAAATTTCAAATCCCACCCCTACAACAAACACGAATTTAAAAATTTTCCCAATGGAAAGAGTTGCAACATCTTGACTAACTCAACGATCTACGCAAATCTTACCAACACTTTCAGGGCGCATGTTTAACCTGTTCTTTACTCAAGTATGCCGATTCGTGCGTCGCTGAACAGCACCCTCTTTTTCAAATCACTTACTGTTTTTCTGGCGATTTGCCACTCATGCAACGTTACTGCGGCCCAGTACTACACGCAACACCCCTGCCTGCAAAAAGACTCATTTCGTACAGGCCATTAGCCGGGAGGCTAAAACAAGTTCAGTGTATTACATTAAGTCATTAAGTCTTACATTAAGTCACGCATGCAGTACGGGACACTGTTTCTCTATTACACATTAACGTGTCTTCAACACTTTCATTTGTTACGCAGAACACTTTCGGTGCCTCTATGTAGATTGAACTTCTGAAATATTATGTAAATACTTCTTCAGTGGGAATTCGTGAGGGAATTATAGTGGATTTCGAAGACAGCGATTTAGCTTTTTCTATGGATTTTCCCTGACTCCACGCCAAATTCAAAAAAGTCTTTTAGTCGGTTTGACCCGATTTGCCCTCTACTTAAGACAGTCATTGGTTTGTTCTTTCATAAGGTGCGGAGTTCAAGTATGACTGTCTCTCGCTTGTTTTGAGAAAAATCAGCGATTAAGTTTCAATCTGTCCATATTTTTTTCGACTTAGAGCAGGGGTCTCCAAACTACAACCCGCGGGCTAGATGCGTCTCGCGAAGCCATTTCATCCGGCTTGCGAAGCCATTTTGCTAATGATGAAAAAATAATATACAGTACTTAAGAAAAATTTTTGATTTGGTAGAACATAACATATCCCGCAACAATCACATTGCGTAAGACGATCGGCCCTCGACATGTTCTGTATTACCTTATATGGGCCTCGGACAAAAAAGTTTGGAGACCCTGACTTAGAGCATCACTCAGCTTTTTTCTTAGTTTCATTGCGCTTTAACAAGCAGTCACGTTTGATTTCGATCAAATCATTTGCCATAAAAGTAAATCAACCGCCTATGTCCCGCGTTGGATATTTACCACGCTTTTGAAGGAGTCATGGGTCGATCCGCCCTCCCCCAGACCCCATTTCGTATGCTTAATACATCACGTTTAGATTGATAAAAACAACAGGCATGGACTAACATGGTCTCCGAACGTCAAACACCATAATCAAAAATTCTCAATTTACAGTTTTATACCATACTTCGCAAAACCTTGTGACAAATTTGACTGCTAGGTTGTCGACGTATTGTGGGAGAGATCGCTGATCTTTTACAGTTCTGCACGTTTTTTGCAGGTTAGTCTATGGAACACTTTTTTCTGTCCTATCTCATGGCAACTTGTAACTATCCCATCCCACGAAATTAGTAACACCAAGTATATTATACTATGGGCGTGTCTACCCTCTCCAGACTCCTAAATTCGGGGGGACACGGCTGCTAAAGGGTCTAATAATGAGAATTGGGTGACCTACTTTTAGTTTTCACTTAAAAAGTGTATTCTACACTGAATACAAAAAAACAGATAACAATTGTAATAGAAATACTCCAATTGTTCGCATGTCATAAGAAATGTCAGCATTCGACTGCAAACCAATTCACTGACGCTGGTCTATTCATTTTTTACCCCAAGGCTTGATCGACCACCAGGTGTCGATATCGACCACTTAATGCATCAGTGAAATTCACAACAACACAAATCTTTTACGAGCTTGTTACCAGTGAAACAACGCAGTACTTTGATCGACACCATGCTTTTCTGAACGAAGAAAGCTAAATGTCCAGCACTGATCGGAAAATACCACGAATTGAAACCTTTAGTACCGGCGTGTTACGTTTTTGATGATGATGTGGCATCTGGACTTAGTGAATTTAAAAAGTTTGCAGTAAAAATTCAGACTTCTTGTTGTTTTTTACAGATTTTATTCGAAACAGTTCGAAGGTTTACGTCTGAAGCATCACGGTGGTACGCTTCGAGGTAAAGAGCAAAATTGAAAAAGAGAATTACCCCTCAACCACTCAACAACGCAAAATGGAAAATGTGGGGTTGGGGCATAATAGAGGCATCTGTGACGAAACAAGCAGATTTAGATGTGACGTAGTGTGACGCACGAAAACAGCCACTAACGCAACAACCAAGCAACGTGAAAATCAAAGCACAACATGGAATATTGCAACCATAAAGATATTAACTGTCAGAGAACAGAAGGTTACCAACTCACCAGGAGAGTGATGTTGTTGCTGAAAGTACGAAGTGTCGATCACAGCTGCGCTCCCTTGAGCTGACAACACAATTACTTCATCTCTGGAATGCAGCGACATGCAATGTACATCTCAAAATTGACTATGTAAAATATTTTTGAAGTGATATGCAATATTCTCATAAGTCATATTAAAAAGATTGGCTAAATCAAACGCGCAAAAACGATAAAATGGCGTTGGTCACCTGAGTTTCGACCACCGGCGTGGCAGTTCATTTGCATTCAAACAATAAGAATGTAGCTTTGAAACTTCAGCCAACTTAATACACCGATGTAGAACATTAGCAATGCTATCTTTGTGGTGTTTTACTCGGCCCAAAGTTACAAAATTACACCATTTTAGGAAAAAACTAGTGGCAGTATTATTACAACATCAACAGCACCACCCCTCGCAGACACAAGAGAATCACTTTGTAGTTCAAAATATGCATTTGATTATCACTGCCTCGCTTTGGTCTTTGTATTTCTTGGAGGCCTAAATTTTCACAGTTTGTTGTATATTTTTTCACGTAAGGTGAAAGCAGCAACGAATTTTCGCAAATAAATAAAAACATTAAATAAACCAACAACTGATCTCTGACTAACATCAAGAAATGGCATAAAATTTTGCTTTTCTATGTTCAATCCGTAATCGGTTAAAGTTTATGCAAAATTAGCCACGCTATACAGTTCCGCCAAAATTGTCCCTATCCTCTGATAGCGCCATGACATCTTCACAGCAAAATCTTGCCACAACTTATATGTAAGTAGTTGCGAAAGAGTCAATATCACTCACAAGCGCATTACATTGACACGTACAACATGCTATGTTTCTTCTGAAACGCATATTTTGTGAAATTCAAAAAATCATATTCACTTCAATTTCTTGCCACTTATTAATCACAACATCTAATGTCCGCATCTTTCATTCAAAAAGAAGTTATCCAAACTATCGAGATTTCGCATCCCGGAAAGCAACATGTGCGACATTGTCTTACACCACACAAGTCGCACATGCGTCTGTGTGCAGAACATTTGGCAGAAGCTGAACAGCTGTGATTGCGAGCAAGAGCGTACCGAACAGATGTTTGCTCAGAGTAACCGATGACGGCGTTGCAACTCAGTGCAAAGCATTGACTCTTCACCTCCTGTCGAAGCTCTCTCCACCAAGCTTCACGCGTTTCTGACTCCTCTAAAAAACAGGTAAATTTATAGCAGAGTTGAGAAAAAGCACAAAACCAAAGATATTTTCTTACCTTGAGCATGCATTTTCTCCAACAGCTTCACCGAGTGGGCGGACACCATTACCGACAAGCGAAGTACAAAGCCAGCCGCATAAGCTTGCAGCGTGTAGAAAGGAAATTCCTAAAATTGAAATAACCTGATTGCATGTAAAGCGACTTCGCTGCGAAAACATCTCCGGACCAACATTAGCTTTACAGCTTCAACGACGTCAAACATTTGTTAACCTTGGTAATACCATGCAAGGGAAGGTGAGCTTGAATGTCTACTTTCTCGGCAGTAAACGCAGATGATTCAGTAGCGTTGTTGTCGATTGACTGAAAAATTGAAAATACCATGGTTCAACTTGCAAGTGACTACGTTCCACGTTCGCATGTAACAAACTGCACGCTGAGCAAACAACACAGAGAATAAAGAGTAGTTTGTTTGATTGACTTCATCGCAACCTTGAAGTAATCCGCGAGCTCAAATTTATTTGAAATAGAGATATAACCCAAAATAGAATAAAAAATCTACAAGGTTTAATTTTTTTGCTAAAACACCCAGCCTAGAATACTCCAAACATTGTTCTGTTATCTACAAACGATCACTTACAGTATTCAGTGGACTTTGCCTTCCGATTGTTGTGAGCATTCTGTCAAAAAATAGGTAAGAAAACAAAAAAAA
>JGI24158J21664_10013085_pt1 | contig 10961 bp, 6 predicted proteins | sample Ectturendosymbi3_FD_21664 | JGI IMG/M metagenome (IMG submission 21664)
AGGGAGGATTAGATAACAGTACCAAGTGATTCTTTGGTGTCTGTTACGATTTTGATTAAACAAACTGACATGCCAAGTTACGTTTTCATAAAAACTTCATGAAGTTTATCTAAAGCATATTGCATCCCAGGAAAATTATGTCATTTCCAAAGTTCAGGAATTTTCAAATTACAGAAAAACGGCTGACACTACAAAAAAACTAACGTCATTTTCGGACTCAGCGCACCAAAAAACATCAATAAACACCAAAAAATCAAAATAAAAAAAACAAGACCAAAAATCTGTTGCCCAGTGACAACATCAAGTTCAGCTTAGAATATTGCGATGACAATGTATAGATAGCACATGAAGAAAACGCTTTCATTACATGCTGCTAGATTGTGAAAAAAATGCAAACGACAAAAACGTTGCGGAAGTACAGTAATGTTGGAAATAGGAATTGCAAGCAGAGGAGTGCTAAGAGACGGCGTAAAGTCGGAGGCATTTGAAAGTGCCTGCTTCATGGTGTTCATTAAAATCTTTTGTGAGCAACTGGCTGTCTTTTGTAAATTGACACTAAAAATGCAAAGAATCGGGGCGAAAAATAAGTTTACTTCATGCACAAGAAATTTCTTTTTTTTTTTAATTAAACAACTCAATATATATAAAATGCAAGTTAAAAATCTCGAAAGCCGCAAATTTGCTGATGATTTGATTCAGTTGAATGAATAAAAAATCAGGGTAACGAAGAGTTTTTTGCAGACAAACGATTTGTACTGAACCTACGGTTGACATTCTCAAATCAGTTACAAACTTGCAATATGTAACCAACGTTTTCAAATTTAAAGGTTTTTTGGGATGTTTCACGGAGTGTCTGTCTCTCAGCACATGGAATGTCGTCGGTTTTGTGATTGTATTTGTTTACCACGGCAATAGGCAACGAATCTCGTGATTGTTACGCTCGCTAGGTAACAATGGAAACCTGAAACTAGTGTAAATAAATCACTTTGCTCATTCAATAGAAACGTTGGACTAAGGTTGCCGTCCTGCGCTCTTGTATGGTCTTACTGTTTAATATAAGAGATGACACAGTGTTCTACCTAAGGTGCGCAATAATACCAGACTATTTGCCTGTGAAATCTCATTCTGGTACACTTGCAACATTCCAGATTTAATATCGTATAACCCTTGTGACGCTTCACTGGTTGCATGCGCACTGAAGCAAACATTTGCTCAGTGCAGAATTTTCTCAGAGGGAACCATGTCCACAAATTTGAGTTATAGTTAACAAAACAAGGATAGTTTGAGAAGTGGAATGTGATGACAGAAATTTACAGCTCTGAGTTGCATTCCTGGTAATGGAAAGTGAAAGCAACATCACCACTTTTTGCGACATTTTTAATATATACCCTGAAAAAAATGTTGAAATCTAATGCATTTAAAGGTAAATTGGTGGCACGAAAAATTTAGCCATTCTCATTAAGGAACTGCTTTATATCTTTCTCATAACCTGGAAAAAGTTCCCTTAGTGCCGGGCCTTTGGAGGTGGAATATTTCATCCGACTCCAACCCTGACGTAGAACTTCAAAATACTTTGACTCCGACTCTAAGCGGCTCAAAAAATTTGAACTCTAACTCGTGCGGTTTTCATCAAATTTTCCCTCTGCAAAGCAGGTTTTTTCAGCAAACATTGCGGCAATCGATAACATCCTTCAAAACTTAGAAGTAATCTGTGATTATAGCTGCCAGAAATACGATGGGGATTCGTTAGTTTTAACTCTTTTTGGGGCATCACTAGCTCACTCCACGAATTCTGGGTACGGTCATGGGCGTCCGAAGGATTTTTTCCAGGGTGTTCAACAATAGTGAAATTACATTTTATCTACTCGAAACTAAAAGAAAAACATTTCGTACTAAAACGTTAATAGTTACATATCAAAATGTAAAATCCAGGAGGGGCGAAAGCCCCCCTACACACCCTCCGACGCCCATGTGTACAATGCACTTGAGTTTGGCCGTATACCTGTGTCAAACACAGAGCAACCCGGTCAGAGACTGTGTTGGCTCAAACACCCGAGTAAAAGAGTTTCCAACCATCGTCCAGCTCCACAGTGTTAGAACAATGACGCTTAGGCAACTGGATGTTAACAAGATCCAGGGAACATCGTTGTCTTTCACGACCAGATCTGCTCCTTCCTTGTGAGACAAGTAATGTTGCAGTTTCCACTTACTAGCTTATGGCAAGACTGCTGTTTGCGCGCGGCTTTCAAGCCCCCCAGAGTGCAAACACTCTGCTCTGCCCCATTCGCCTTCCCGGATGTGCAGCGGGCGCGATGAGGGGACTCCACTAGTGGATAGCTGATGCTCTAATCAAGCTGAACGTCTTGTATGTCTGCCTATATCAAACAGGAAAACTGTATTTCAAAGTATGCGTCGAAAATGAAAAAACTTCGTGCTGAAGTACACCTTGCACAGGCGGCACAACAGAAACCCCACATTGCAACTCAAGGCCGCAGATCACGTGACCTGCCTAACAGTGAGTAAAAAGTGATTGTTGACCAATAGATGAAGTCTCACAAGCACAAAACTATGCAGATAGTGGTTTTCAAACTGGGTTCGATAAAATCCCAGGGGTTCGTTTAGTCAGTTTCTGGGCTTTGGTGTGGGTTCGATGCAGGGTTCAATATGTGAAAGATATGCTTACGTTGTGAAGAAATAATGTTTAGATTTTACATTTTTCAATTACGAAAGGTTCGGTGAATGTACGAATGAAACCTACGGGTTCACTACCCCCGGCAAGGTTAAGAACAACTAAAGTAAATCAAGCAACCTCAAAATGTTTGGTTAGTTTGACAAGCTAAATAATACTTCAAGGACGAACTTATGGTTTTCGTGCAATAAACTCAAGTAATTGGTACTTTTCTGTTACGTTTCGGACGCTATCACGCAGCAGCTACCAAAACGTCGAGCGAGATGTCTCAAGATCTCTTCAATGCAAGGCAATTGCCGATATGCTTTGTGAAGGTGATCCTTGCTCTGCTGGCGAAGTCATCGTTCAAAAACGCTCGTGTGATTGGCCGCGCGGTGTGAAAGTCTTGCCATTGCAGTCGGAAGCAGGAATTTCGAAAATTGCACATTTACATCTCATCTGTTTCCGCAACGCTTCGTTGTTTGTTTTTTTTTTATCTCGAAATCGGTCTACGAAGTGCACGACCACGCAGAAACTTTACCAGCTGAAATACTTCTAATCTGTTAAGTTTTTGCTCCCGCATCTGGGCTTCCCACGTTGCAAGCAAATATACATTGGGAATCTTGACTGGAGCACACTAATGCGATGTTCCCAATCAAAATTGAAATAAATGGAAGAATGGCATTGCAACGAAGATAACTGGAAACCGGCAGTGTCTGCTTATTACACCAGATTACTGATTGCAGTTGTTACCTTCACTGAATAGTGATTATCTTTTGTGTTTCTTTACAACAGCCAGTGTTACTAAGTGTACGTATTACTTCGGCAGGTTGATTGTTGTATTAGAGGCTGCCATTTCTACGATGGTTAATTGGATATCTTGGCAAAATAAAAAAAATATTGAAATGAAACCAGAATGTGAAAAACCGTAACATAACAAGGGGTTGAAAGATTTCGCTTAGACTCTCGAAAATACTTTCCAAAGATATCTAGCTGAAGAGTGACAAAATTCGAGGAATTTTATAACATGTCCTCCCTAGGTTTATCTTCCATAGCTATTCTTTTTACCGAGGATTTCATCCAATTGTTCGTAACAGTTGATAAGTTCTTGTCTATCTCGCTTCAGTTCGTCGATTTCGAAACTGAGTCTCGAGCTTTCCACTTGCAAGTCGTTCATTTTCTTTTGGCAATTTTCCAATTCGGTCTTCGCTTGGATATATTCCTGCAAAAAATAAGAAAAACATAACCCAACGTCAAGTTGTGTTACTTCTATTTACATAAAACAAAATCCTGCAGAACTTTGCACGCATATTTATCCGTAGAGACTAGGGTCCCGTCATAAAAGCAGGAAGAAACAAATCTATAAACAAATCTTTTATCTGACTGTGACTGACTACAGCTCTGCTATCTGCATTCGTTTTCAGGTAACATAAAAAATTTCAAAGTTTAAGGGGGGCCTTGACCCCTATTTAACTGTTAACTTTTTAGTACAAAATGATTTTCTCAGATAGATCCGAAATCATAAAATTTTTTGATAGTGGGTTTAAACGTAAAAGCTTTGAAGATTTAGCGTCGTTCCCACCAAAAATTTGGCTTACATTAAGCAATATCAGAACATAAGATCCTGATGCAAGTTCAAGTAAAATTATATAACAACATGCTTGCGAGAAGGTTTGCATGTGAGAAACAATTACGCACACACGATCTCCACTAACTTTTACTCACTAAAGTTGCTTAATCCGCGGAAGGCACTGATAGGCAGTGGATATGAGTGCACATATCTGACGTTTCAAACTGTTAAAATGTACTCAGTTTAAAATGCGTGGCAAAAAAATAAACCAAAGTCAACGTACTTCTTCCTCTTTGGTAAACTGTTCGTCAAACTGTTCCTTTGATTGGAAATAACTTGAAATTGTCGAGCTTCTTGCTATTGCTTGGAGGCTGGTGACATCATGAAGCTCCTTTTTCCTGCATACAAATAAAAATATCTAAGTCATGGTTCACCAGCTTGTTTGAAAGTGGAAGCTAATTTTAGGGCACCGATTAATAGCTACCAGCTTGATGCACATTTGTGAAATAAGAAACATTCGTTCAATTTACCTTTTATTATGTTTTTATCAATATGATTACTTTAGTGATATTCATCATTCTATGCAAAGGCATTGATCATGTTAATGTTACTAAAGCAAGCCCGCGGTCGACTCAGGTGGTCGTTGTGCCTTGTGGGCAATCTGATGCCCGCGGGACCATGTTTATGGCACCTGATCTAAAATATTTAAAGTGGTGGTCTCACGAATATATGATTTCAGCATATGTTGACCACTGTCCTTGTATGTTGAGTTTTGCATTTATTTTCACTTCCAGCAACAGAAAAGTTTTAGGTTTTCCATATTCTTTCTGGAAGACAAACGTTGGCCTACGTTTGATCGTTCTTTATGCCACAGCACAGTCATCAGCAAGAGCTCATCCCAGTAAAGCAATCCATGCAGTTGCCACTTTCCGCTCAGGCCACGTGGCTCAGAACTGAATAGTTTGGCAGATGAAGTCATTTTAGAAGCATAGATGTTTCTGCCAACCAACGAAGTTTCGTTTTCGCGCTACTGTGCACTGCACGGGAAGTGCAGCCATATTTAAAAATCTGAGAGCGCTTAAAATATTGATTGTATTGCTTGCTTTTATGCAATTGAGTTACTTTACGGAGTAGCTGAATGTCCAAAGCACGTTTTTATGGATGAAACATTTTCCCACGAATCTGACGAGCCTTTGCGACAAAGAGACGGAAAAGTATTAAGTATCAGCATATCAGTAGCAGGTGAAACCGATTAGGTCAGTTACTACTCAGGGATGATTTTGCACAAAATTTAGGTAAAGTTTCTCATGGCAAACAAACATTGATTGATCGTGGGTCATCTTCAGTTCGTCACTGTTTACGCAATTGCTGAAGGCAGAGCCGTATCAGCCGCTCTTCATCTTCCCCAATTGGGGGGGGGGTCACGCTGTCACACGGGGGCCAAAATTCAGTCTCGTCGTCACGTTTTTTTGGGGGCTTATCCCCCCAAACAAAAAAAGTTTCAACCTCCTCAAATTGAAATATGAAGCACTAGAAATAAGTGAAGTTTTTATTAATCCGTATTTTATTTTGTCCTGTAATTTATAGGACAGAGCAGCACCTACCACTGTTACATAGAATAACATCGCCTGATCATTTTTGTAACGTTTGTGAGGTAATAAACATATTTGAGGCTTGAGCGTAAAGCGTCAGCATTCACTACTTGGAGATGGAGTGTTGAACGTGAAGTTAGCCTACATGCCTAGTTGGATACGTCCAGAAGTCAGACTTCCACTTGATCAACGTTTTCTGCGTAGTGATTGTTGTGAAAAAATGTATTATGGCTGGCCCAGGTAGTCTTCTCGTATTTTGTACTGCATAGAAGCAAGATACCTTTGGTGCTTACGACGAAAGTTACACATTTGTTCAGACAACAAGATACAGTTAATAGTGTAGTTAGAAGAGTTTATTCAGCAATCACTGCTAAGCTTGTTTCAACGTAGTGCAGTTACTGGATGATAGATGTTAACCATGTTGCGTCCACGCAGTAGACCTTCGTCTATATTTGTTAGCATTTATAGCCTATTTGATATACAAAATGCTACTGATCTAAACATGTGCCAGTGCCATGCACCAGCAGAATAACAAGTCTGGGCATCAGAAAGGTTTATGCATGCGTACTTCGGCCAGTTAACAGCACGATGCGCATGCCCTAGCAAAATTCACTTAAGCTCATGGTAAAGTTTATCAATTTGCGTTCTAATGAAAGAAAACGTTAATCGCGGGGCACTGCTTTGACCGGCCTCAGGTTTGCTTCTTCGGTAACAGCGTTATCGAAACGGAAGGATAGGTTGGATTCTGATTTCCTTCAAATTTTTATTAACACTTGCATTTCATTACGACATCTCGGAATAATCGGTAATTAAATAAAAACGATTAAGACTCAATTTCTTTTGTTATGCTCGTTCAAAAATTTTTAGTTGCAAACTACGAACCTATTATAGGTATTTTCGGGGAAAATATTTAATAATTTTGTAATGATTAGCACAATTTGCAAATTCCGCGTTGTGAATAAAATGCAAATTTTTATAATGTCCATTCCTTCTGCACAAACATGAAGCCCCCCTATTGAAGACTTTCTGGCGACGGTTCTGCTGAAATTGTGTGCAAGTGGAACTAAAAAATTGTGAATTAAGAAAAAAGAAAAATTTGGGATATTTTGTTGTGAACGGCCTGGAAATGTGCCATAACGTCGAAATCTTGTCTTTAGAGATCACCATTAGGGGAGCCCCTGTAAGCATTTTGGGAGGGGCCCAGAGTTGGGCTGCTACGGCGCTGGCTGTGGGCCTTCATCGATCTGGAGTGGTTAGCAAGTTTTCAGCTTCACTGAAAGGAGCTTTTGGAAGAGCTACATGTTGCGCCACGTGGGTAAAGTACAAAATAACCCAGTGAAACTGCCGAATGTGGCTGTGGCGAATTTTCGTCGTGACATGTCCATACTGTAGTACAGTAGTAGTAGTGTATTGTTTTTTTGTGATGAAATAATGGTTCACACAGTCACTAGATCATACGGTATGGCGTAGCCGGAGAATATAGGCTAATGCAGAAGCTACAGCAGATTTTAAGAGCAAGGTTCTATACAAGCAAAAACATTTACTGGTTCCTTTGTTGTAAAGGATTTCTGTTCTCCCCAGTGAACGCGTACTTCTGCATGGACGTTTGTGAGTGCAATGAACCAGCGAACACAAATGATATGCAACTTTACTGTATTTTCGGGTCACTTTTATGGCCCTCGTGCCCATTGTTTCGCACTTAGTGCGCGCCTGAAAAGTTTTTCCGTGCACTTTTTGCCTAATACTCTCGTTCTCGAGACCGACCGAAGCACTAAAAAACAAACGTACATGCCCGATTATCGGATTTTTCCGCAATTCAAAGCTTTATCTGACTTTGTTTCAGGGTTTTGCAGACCATTTTCTTATTGTTTCGCGTACGACAGCCATTTTCAGGTAACCTTTCGGGAGCTTCACGTTTGGGTTTTGCGGGCTATTTTCAGGAAGTTTCAAGGGTATGCTTTACTGAATTTTTGGACCACTGTTGCTCACCTTCGCTGTTAACTGTCGCGTATGCAACTGCTGTCATAGATTTGAGGTGAAGTTGGCTGCAGCCTGTGCACGTTGAGTTGAGGGTAAAACTCACTGATATCAGTTTGAAGTTTCAGATTAATAAGCTGAGAAGAATAGTTGGGCAGATTGTCGAAGAAACCACCCGTGGCTTTCATATTGATTTCTACAATCTAGTTTAATGTACTGATAAACTTTTCCAAATGTAGAGTTACTGTCTAGAACGCTTTGTAAAAGCTTGAAAATATCTCAGTTATAGGCAAGACGTATTGCAGTTTTATGTCCCTAACTATCTGTAATTTAAAAAAATTGTTTTAATTTACCCTTTTTATTTTGTAATTTCTAGTTGCTGTCAGCTGTTGCCGGAAAGAAGAATTATTTCATTCTACACAAACTAAAAACAAAAGTATAGAAAAGCGTTGAATTAACGGTTGTAGCGATGATGAGAATAGTTGACCGGCAATCACACAGAAGGTTGGTGAGATTGCTGAAACAAAGCCAGCCTGTTTTACGAATTTGGTATGAGGCTGAAAAATCTAGAGGCCTTGGTGAAGGATGAAAGCATAAGCATTGATATTTTTCCAGGTATATTTTCTAGCTGTTTCTAAAACCAAGCAAACAAATGCGCACATCTGTACCATGTTTAGTCTGACACTCACATTTTAATATCAAGCAAATCGAACTCCCGTCTTGTTGAAGCAACTTCCGCTTCTAATTCACGTTGCTGACGTAGCTTGTCGTCCAGGCGAATGACAGCATTCTTTGTTTCCAGACCAATGATAACAGGATTTATCGCTTGGAACCTCTTCACGCATTCTGCTACGTCAACTTCCTACAAAACATTTTAACTGCAAAAATCAGTCGGAAAGACATTTGCAAGTATACGTTGTTTTTGATTGTGCACACACCAACAACCTAAATTAATTTTGTACTTCACCTTCAAAAAGTTAAATACTGGTTTTGTTTATTGCTGATAAGTTGGAGAGACATTTATAAATTCAAGCCTTTGATTGAGCTCTTGTGATGGTCAACAGTAGGCCCAGCAAAATAATTGACTCATTTGTACTAAATGCGTTTTTATCATTGATATCTTCATTGCGCAAATAAATATTGTGTGTAAAGGAAAAAGATGAGCATGAAACAAATAGCAGACAGCAAGGAAAAACTTGTAACTGAGACACAATACGATATTTTAGTATTGTGGTAGTGCTGTGTGGCAACTTAGCTACATGTTTTTCTTGTTTAGATTTGCAGTCCAAGGATGCCGGAACAACGGTAGGGCAGGGGCGCAGAAAAGGGGTTGAGGGCAATGCTAACTTATTAAAAACAAAAAAAAAACGTTAGCAATTACGCTTGTGTCTGTTCAGCAACGATGTTGACCTCAAAAATAATACCAGAAATTATACAGTAGAAAATCATTCTGAAGTTTCTGGGTGCATGAATAGCTGCAGTAAATTTGTTTCAACTCGGGCGTGATAAATCATGAAATTACCTATGTTACTGTAGTTTTATAAAAAGGCACCTCCGCCCCTGTTGCCTCCCTTATGAAAGGGCAGCCCCCGTCATGCACCCGTTCTCTGGTGTCCCTGGACACACATCCATATGTAGCTGACAACATTTGGTGAAATTATCAGCTGAAGTACAGTAACAGTTAAACAATTCATATGAAAATGCTCACAATCATGTACTCATGTCCCCTGATGAACAGCAAAGGCACTACGTTTTCAAGATAAAAAAGTCAATTTTGTAGTGTTTTTTTAGAATACCGCATTATAAGCAGGGTCTTTTAAACTATTCAATGGAGCCACTCAACAAGTTACATTTCATTCTCATGCAGGGGCGCGACCAGCTCTTCATTTCGGGGGGGAGGTCAACAAAATTTAGATAAACTTCTTTTCGCAACATTTCCAAAAATGATAACTTTTCAGTTTTAATCAAGATGTATACCGAACAATCAGGACAGAGTAAAAATTAGTAGCCTAACACAAACACCTGGTTCCATACTCAACTAGTGCAGCCACGGCTTTAGTGTGGCAGATGTATAGGCTACTAGTGAACCTGCCTAACTTTTTATCTTCTTTTAGCAAATTCGTTCTAGCCCTACTTTTCTAGTAAGTGTTTGAATTTCTATCACAAATGAAGATCCCAAATTTGAGGGATAGCCTATGTAAACGGTAAGGGGATCTTTGAATGCTACCATTTCAGGAAAAACGGATCAGGTGTCTTGTGTCTTTATTGCATAACGGATCAGGTGTGTTTTGGGCAAAACGGCTTTTTCTGGCATCCACGAGTTGTGTGAAAGTTTTTAGAAGTTTAAGGCTATGAGCTTTCAGGGCTTTCACTAGTTGTGAAAGTTTGGGTCTGGTAAAGCATCTTTGAAGCCAAAGTGGTGTAGCAGGTACTTGCGTTCAACACTTGACCAGCGTATGACACTTTACCAAACCCTTTTTCCCAAGCCGTGGGACTGGTGCCAACCCAGGAAGACACTAAAACGTGAAACAGACCTCACGCTAAATTTAATTAAAAGGTATCAGGTTTCGAACTCAAAATGCAACTAAAAAAATCTACTATGCTTAATGGTGATTCATTTTGTCCCAACAAAATACATCATAGAAGAACAAGCGGTTTGACGTGGCCACAGACTTTTTTATAACAACCAACATGTCAAGATTTCTCTTATCACTTTGAAAGTTTCAGCAGTACCCTGGGGGGGATGAGGACAGATGCCTTTACGTGGCCCTCCCTGTTGCGGGATTTCTTGAAATGCTCACCAAATCTGTCACCATGAGAGCAACCACTGCGACTCGCGCTGGATGCGTTAAGCGTAGGATGCGTCAAACAACGCCCTCCTCAGGGCGCGGCAACAGAAATGCTGCCGAAGATGACCCACGACCCAATATAATCCAGCTGAACACCGAGGGGCCCACTGACAAGCTCTCCGTCATTGAGCAGCAAGCCTATAAGAACAAGGCTTTCATCATCGTCCTACAGGAGACCCACTGCATAACTGCAGACAAGCTAGCGATTCCCAACTTCTCACTAGCTGGGTCAACCCTGAGCAGGAATCACGGCCTTGCCACGTTTGTCCACGAGCGGTTGGAATGGTCACTGGTCGATCAGTCTC
>JGI24158J21664_10013086_pt1 | contig 10961 bp, 5 predicted proteins | sample Ectturendosymbi3_FD_21664 | JGI IMG/M metagenome (IMG submission 21664)
TTTGAACCCGAAACCCCAGCAGGTCATCCAAAGTATCAAAAGACTCGGATTGTAGCCTAGTTTCCAGTAAAAACTGCAGCGAAATACTACCACCTAAAGGTTGGCGCCCAGGGCCAGGCAAAGTGGGCCAAGGTGGCCAAAAAGTCCTCCACTTATGACGTCACTCAAAAAAAAAACCCGCACCCTCCAGGCAAAAAACTTTTTTTCGAGTGCAATCTAATAGACTGGCCGATCCGTTTGAGCCTTTAAACAGCTCACTAGCGCAATCGGCGGAGGAGCTAGGGCGTTGCTAAGGCAACTGAAAACTGCTGTTTTTTTTTGCGAAAATTGCCAAAACCAGCCAGACGCCAAGGTGTTAAAGTTGCTTGTAAAGGTAAGCCAAATATTTTGTAGAAACTTATTGCAAACTGAAAAGGAACGAATCGATTTTGTAAAGAATCACAGCTTGTATATGAACTAAGACATAACAGCTTATAAATAAACTAACTAGTAACTAACAAACTACAGCATACCTTTGAAGAACTACCTCACGTGGTAGTTATTTAATGATGTTAGTGAAAAGACTGTAGTCCTGGTCAAAACTTATAATGTGCAAAATAAAGTCACGATCTGTTTAAAGGTCAGTTGAACAAAAATATAAACAGACGAACCATGAATGTACGGTGGTCACTGAGCAAAACCCGTACCTCATGCCTCATGATAATAGTTTAAAGTTCAAACGTGCTAATTTGGCTGTTTCACAATCTGCAACTTCAGTGTTATCAGAATTAATAATATTTGAATGCAACAGCAATTCCAGGCTTTTTAAAATACCCAGATTTGGCAGTAGAAAATAGCTGAAAAAAACAAGTTTCGGGTTCGAGAAAACCCGGGTTGGAAACACTAATATCTTACCAGTTGATTGTGCTAGAGACAAGGCTACCATTGATTTGGACTCAAAAATAAGGACAACCATAAAAAAATGATATTTATCAACATATATTTTTATTTTAATGTCAGCAAATGTGTAAAAGTCATGTAAGAGATTGTATTCATGCACTTTGTGAGCAAATAAAAGTTATTGCGAAAAATAGTGGATGAACATGTAAGCCTCATACAACCTGTCAACATAAAAAGAGAGAAAGCTCATTTTGATGTGGTGGTCCCAACTTTTGGCCAGTAAAGTAGAACAAAATTCTGAATTGTTTGTTGCTTCATGTCGCTTTGTGACTGAAAATAAAATAAGGACGCAAGTCCAAAATAAGTATATTTCTTAGAAGTAAGTACAGTGACAATCCTCTTGATAATAAAGGAAAAATCTTACAAACAAGGGCGGTATGATAGCCCTGGCTAGAGCTGTTCAAACTGTCAAAAGACTTGGTAAGTCTTCTAGTTTGCAATGGCAAAAAATTTTCAGGTTTTGGGTTTCAGGTTTTTGGTGGGTGATGTCGTAAGTAGAGTAAGTTTAGGCCATTTTGGCTAAGGTCATCAGGCCCTGGGCCCTAACCGCAAGAGATAAGTGTTTCACTCAGTGTTCAATAGATACTAGGCTAAAATTCAGGCCCTTTCAGCTTTGATTGACTTTCTAGCATTTCTGGTTTAAAAGTTATGGCCCAAAACCCCTCAAATAACAAAAAAATGTTTTTCACCCAAATTTCGGTTATTTTGCCATAACATTGGAAACCAAAATGCTAGAAAGCCAATCAAAGGCTCAAAAGATTTGGATTTAAAAGCATAGTTTCCAATAAAATCTTAAGTCAAAAAATTCCCTTAAGTGGTTGGTACCCAGGGCCCAGTAACCTGGACCAAAAAGGTCTTAAACCTTCCCCACTTATGATGTCACCCACAAAAAAAAAGTTCCAAAACTTACAAATTTTTTTCAGTGTAATCTACTGTACAAGACTCACTCTACCTTTTTAGGGTTTGAATAGCTCTCTAGCTCAATCTTAGGTGAGTTGTGGATTGTAAAGTGGTGTGAAAATAGCAGCTCAATGCATGATTTTGAAGTACGAATATATCGTACACTGGCGCCGAAGGTGTTAACTTGATAGGCCAGTCAAATTGGGAAAAATAGTTGGACAAAATTAGTAAAAGCTGAAAATTAGTATATATCCTCCCCTCAACAGCCATGACAACATACGAAAAGTCCCCGTGTATCCTTCTTGAGCTTTCATCGCTATGATGTCACAATGTCAATGATTATATTAATTAGAAAAAACGGTTCACACAGAGATATAATTTAGTATATGACAGTATTTTATTTGATTAATGTTTTTATCAAACGGCTATAACATGCATTGAAATATTGAGGCAAACATTAACGAACAAATGAGCATGAAATCGTAATGTCATGAACTCGTTATGATGTCATCGTATGATTGCATCATCATGGAATTACCTCATAGCTGCGATTATAGTTTTTTTTTACTGGAATTTCGATTAAGAAAAAATACTCATACAAGAAACCATTATGCAATCTAGGATAGGTGCTCCACACAACATAGGCGTAGCCAGGAGGGCTTAGGGGCGCATGTCTCCCCTCCAGATTTTTAGAACATATAATCAATTTGTGCCTTGAGGCGGTTTCCCAAACAAAATGGTGTCATTTGCCTAAAATCAAAATTTTGCCCCCTCCACATTTTTGGGTTGGCTATGCTCGTGCCACACAACTTGGGACTTGAGTTCACAATACATATGTAGTACAATGTATTTCAGTTTGAATCAGACTGTGCTTATATGAAAGGTTGTAAAGGGGATGTTCGTCTTTGTTTAGTCCTATAAACCACCCTTTGTCGTGCAACAAGCGTGATCTGTATTAGCGTTTTTTGGCAATTAATCATGAAATCGGCATAGATGGGTTATTGTCAGAAATATTGTACTCAGCGACGTAGCAAGGCTAAGTGTTGCCCAGGGCCGACCACGAAAGTTCCGCCCCTTCCACACCTCAAATTTGCTCACAACAATGCACAATGAAAGGCGATCATGTTTTGTGCTTGTTAAAGATATAAGGGATACTAAAGCACTTTGAACACCAAAATCAAACGCTTACAAACTAAAATAAGTCTTTTATACATTCATTATTATGGCTCTTGCTGTAAAAATCGTTGTAGGCAAATTTAAGCCACCAGAAGTAATTGGCTTAACTTTGAATTGTTTGCAGCTTTTGCATGTTTTATAAACATTGGGTGATAGTTGGTGATAAAAATATGGGGAACAGTTTTCATTGATTGAGTATTTTTAAAAATTTCTTTTGGTATAGAGCAGTTTCCATCCTTAATGTGATCACATGTACAAAGATTTATGCCTTGGAAAAAGTGTTTAGCTTAATTATTGTTACCATCGCTAATGCCAAAGGCTGTGTTCATGGTTGTCAGAAAAATTTTTACAGGAGGCGTCACCAGGGGATTTTACCAAAATTTTTCCAAGAGGGGGCCAAAAGTGGTGAAATTTACTTTTTCCCACTTGAAACTAAGAAAACAACCTATTTAGTTGAAATTTTTTAAATCCAGGGAGGACCAAGGTCCCCATGCCCCCCTTCCGATGGCTGTGTTGCTGCTTCCCATGGCTGTGTTTGAATATGCAACTAACAACAAATTTATGTATGCCTTATTTCTCTTAAGTTGCGATGATAAAAATATTTGTTTCTTTTGCAAAGCTAACAGGGAATGTCAATCTTTTAAATAATAATAGCAATCGCTTTATTTTCACAAACACGTTAGTTGCATTGAACAGATGCATCATTTCGTCACCGGAAAATAATTAGCTCAAAGGCCAGCGAATCACCCCAAAGTCATCTCTCAGGCAGTCGTACTGGTACAGAATGTAGTGAGAAATTGTTTGAAGAGTCTCATGTGAGCTAGAAAATGTTGGTTGCAGACTGAAGTGAATGTTGCATGTAAGTATTCATTAGATGTGTTACAGTGTTCATACAAGAAATACTACCATAGAAAAAGATGAAACGGTGTGCAGAAAGATGTTCACTTCAGAAATTGATATGCAAGGGTGAAAAAGGTTTTACAAAGTCCATTATCTTTTGAGAGCTTAACACTTTGAGAGCCGCCTGGTTTTGGCGATTTTCGCAAAAAAACAGCAGTTTTCGGTTGCCTTACCAATGTCCTAGCTCCTCTGCCCATTGCGCTGGAGAGCTGTTCAGTGGCTCAAACGGATCGGCCAGTCTAGTAGATTGCACTTGAAAAAAATTTTTTTGCTTGGGGGGTACGTTTTTTTTTTGAGTGACGTCATAAGTGGAGGACTTTTTGGCCACCTTGGCCCACTTTGCCTGGCCCTGGACGCCAACCGTTAGGTGGTAGTAGGCTGGCTCTCATTGTGTTGAGAAAACGCCTCCGTTCACATAAAACACTGAAGTTAGCGTCTTTGATTTAAAGTAGGTTGTTTTGTTTAATGTTTTGCATAGGGCTAGAGACTGCTCATAAAGGATACATTTATACACAGTTTGAAAATTTTTCAATCCAAGTATTTTGGGAATTTATGAAATTGAAAAAAATAACACGAAAAATAAATGCGTTGTCAAAAAAACGTTTCTTATAAAATGTTATTTGAGAACCCTGTGCCATATAATATGCACTTACGAATTACAACACAGCCTGATGTTTAGGAAATGGTTGATAATTTACTGAACTCATCTGGCAACCTACAAAGGAAGCAAATGCTGTCCTCATCCATGCTAACAGTGTTTACTTTTGAACAGTGTAGGAATTATCAATTCTCGACATCCCTGAAAAACATGGAAAAAATCCAGGTTCTCTGATAGGTTTAAAAAAAATATGTACCTCAATACTTCTCCAACGTTTGGATTAAAATCCTGTTTATTAATGGTTGAAGACAGTCTTTTGCAAAACTACCAATCCTAAAACTAAGTACACAATACTGCTGTTTTTTGTCTTTGGCAAATATATATTTCGCAGATGATTTGCATGAAAATGTAACTTTCTAACATTATGAACTTGCATCTTTAAATTTTTCGAAATTTGCACTGTCTGTTTCTGAATACGTTGCAACCAATGTTGCGACAAAACTTGCATCTTTAAATTTTACACTGTCAGTTTCTGAATATGTTGCAATTAACGTTACGACAAAAAGTTACCTTTCTGCACGAAACGAATCATGGCAGCACACATGCAGCTTTTAAACACTCATTGTTTCCAGATAATGATCTTTCTTACAGTATACCACACATGGTAAAATGTTGGACAGAAGCAGTTAACAATCTTTCACGGTCTCTGGAAACTTGCACAATGCTAAAGATCATTTTATCGAAGCTAAAATTTATAAAAAAATATCAGAATCAGTGATACCACATCAAACTCTGTTTCAGCATCAAATTGGCTATGTCTAGCATCTAACATGAAAAGCTCTTCACACAAAACGTGACAAATGTCACTTTCTTTTTTGAAATATTTCCATATACAAAATGTAAAGAGAAAAATATGGGGGGACATGGCATATTATATCCCCAAAAAAATTGTGGGGAATGTCCTTTGTGTCCCCTACCTAATTTCGCCCATGAAGCTACTTGTAGCACACAACACAGTTAGCGATGAACAAGTGCGAAACACTATTTTCAACATCCATGACACCCATGGCATCATAATGTTGTACCAGGAAAAGCTCATGGGACACATGGGGACTTTTAGTATGTTGTTTAGGGTGGTTCAAGGATTGCATTTAGCAATTTTCAGCTTTTTACTATTTTTTTCCAATCGTGGCCAAAAAATGACCTAATATTATTGGAGTATATAGTACTTCTATCCACCTGCTTGCTACCTAATACCACTGATATTTTCTGGTAGCATGATGCTGAACACAGAAATTTTTTAAACTGCAGGATGTACTTTAAATGATATTCTATAAATTTTAGAAATCCCTTGGTCCTGATGTTTTAAATTCTGAAATCTTGCAGTGCTTAGCAAACTAACAGTCACCAAAGGATATGTAAATTCAAAGTTGATGTGGCAGCGTATGCTACCTTTAACGTACATACTGTATGTGTGATGTTTTAATGATCTGTATCAGTTGTGGAACTTCGCTTGCACTTGGGCCATTATTTGTCTGCATGCTTTGGGCTGTGTTTGATGCAGTTGTGAAAATATTCCTGTCTGTAAGCTGTTGTGTAATTTTCCCTGTGATTAGAATAACTTTGTTTGTGCTGTAAGGCCAATTAATCAACAAAGCTGCCATGTAATTAGTTCAATCTGCAAATTCGCCAGTGGATGTTGAATTAGCGTGGTTGATTTTAGCACCTTGGCCAAAGGTGTTAACTTAGTTTTCTGGCCATCACCATGGAGACAGTTGCTCAGTTAGATTAATTGCACCACAGGTTTCCACACCTTTCTGCCCNGTGCACTTTACACTTCTTTCAAGCTGTTTTTTATTGGCTGAGAGATTTCGGTAATTTTTTGCTGAGACATTTTAGTCACAAACATTTCGGTCATTTGTCTCAGTTGTATTAAAACTCGCCATAACAGTGTTTTTTAGCCTATATTTTCAAACATTCTGACCGAAATGACTTTTTTTGGTTATTTCAAAAACGTTTCAGACTATGACTGAAAAAACAGCTTTCCAGTGAAATATTAAGTGATATAAATCAGATCAGTAGAGTTAAAATTTTCACACTCCGACTCCGCTCCTGTGTCTGGCTTAATGACTCTTGCTCTAACTCTAAAAAATTTTGAAACATCAACTCCAACTCCTGTTAACATTCCAAATACTTCCAAGTAACACATATCAAAAAGATAGTGTCTATTTTGCATGCCTCATGAGGCAAAATATATGCTATGACTATTTTGCCTTTGGCTAAACACAAATGGTTAAAGTAGTCATGTGAGAAGCACAATACAGAAACACACAACATGTTGAGGTTTTGGGGTTATGGTTTAGCCCAGTGGTGCCCAACCAGTCAACCGCAGTCTACTAGTAATTGCAGAATGTTCCAAGTCAATCGTTAAGGCTGTTAAAAAAAATTAAGTTTTTTTCCACAGTGGCTTCTAATTAATCGTCTATTAGAATGGTTGTAAAGATTTTCTCTGAGGCAAGGTGGCCCAATAACTGGCACTATGGCATTTCAATCATCCTTAACAACAGAGGTCTCTTGCAGTTGCCGGTCATGTGTCATGATGGCAGGATAAAGCCATGTGCTGGTTACTGGAACTGAGGAAAGCTGTTAGTTTAGTATAGCTATGTCCATAACGCGGTCAAAAGTTTGTGTGGCCCAGCTTAGGTTTTCACATACTGCAAACATGCAAGCAAATCCTACCAAAAAAATGAAGAAGATGAACACTACGCATAACTTATAATCCCTTTCAAATTAAACGTAGGCAATATAACTCCAAAACAATATATATATATATATATAGGTTATCTTTAATCTGCAACTCTCAGTGCAAACATCCAACTTTGTTCAAGATGGCCCCAAAATGAGAGCAGATGTTAGCCTATGCAAGTAGTGTCTGGACTAAAAATCTGCACAATGCAAACAGCTGTTCTACTGTACATTACTTCTTCTAACATGTCAAATCTTATAACTACTGTTTTTTTTTCGCTGAGACATTTCGGTCATTTTTTGCTGCAACATTTTGGTCTTTTGCCTCATAGTTGTATCAAAACTCACCATAGCAATGTTCATTAGCCTATATTTTCAGACAATCTGACCGAAATGACTTAAGTTTTTCGGTCATTTCAAAAACTTTTCAGTCTGTGACCGAAAAAGGGCTGAAACAATGACCAAAAAAACGGTATCACTATAGGATGTTTTGGCACACTGCTACTTTATAGGCTGTTTTGTTGACCATTGTTTTTTGTCATGTGTCTTGTGCTTTTGTCCACATCATCAGCTCAACTCAACATTGTCATGGTTGCTGCCTGGATTCCTAAATTCTGGAACTGCACTGTCTGTTATACATTGTATTTCGCATAGGCACTAACTTGTAAAACCATCATTTGTGGTGAAATGCTCGATATTCCCCACCTAGTGTTACGCTATAGTGATATATGACGACATTGGTAAAAAATCATGTCTCAATAAATAACATTATGTTTTAAAACAACAAGTAACATTACAGAAATTTTAACAGGTCCCTTAAAATTTTTGATTGGCTCCTGCGCAGACCTTAACCTTGACTCTGGTTCTGGCTGTTCCTTGAACTTGAATCTAAAATACTGACTTCGACTCCTGCTCTGGTCTAAAATGCAAACGCTGGCAAGAGTCCACTCTGGGACTCCTGCTCCGTGGTCACCTCTGATACAAATCTATAAATAAAAACAACATCAGAATCCTATTCGATAAAGCAGCTTGTGTGTTTAACTGAAGTGTAATCAACCAGCATCATCTATAGTATCTTTACAAACTGCAGTTTGCGTAATGTGTTTCAAGATACTGACATGTTTTTGCCACACTTGGAGTGGCAATGATTGAGGGTGACAGCTGCCACACCCTTTGAAGCGGTGGTTCCCAAACTGTTGTACGTGTACCTGTAGTGGTATGCAAAAGCCTTCAAGTTGGCACACGAATAGACCTACTTTCTGTTTTTCTTCACAAAAAGATATATTCACAACTATAATTTGTACCTGTCGGGTTCTGTGACTAAATTCCTGAATTTTTGTGTAGCCTACTTCCCTTGTTGGTTTCTGAAAATGGCCATTACCACAGCCACTTCCTTCATGTTGCATTTGTGTCAATTCTAGTTTTCCAAACTTTTGATCGAATTATATTTGGCACATTGACTTTTCCTGGAACAAGGTGGTACATGTTGACAGTACAGGACCAACAGATGGTACACGATCAGAAAAAGTTTGGGAACCAATGCTTCAACCCTTTCAGTCCCACAAAAGCCCCAAATCTTGCAGAGCTTTGCAATCCTATGACTCGCCAGGCGATTGAGCTAGAGAGCTATCCAAACCATCCACGGATTCAGCAAGTCTTGTAGTCAAAATAAAAAAAACAAAACGTTTTGTGTTTTTGGTGGGGGGATTTCTGGATGTGATGTTACAAAGAAGGCATGTTTTGGAAATTTTGGCTGGCCCTGGACCCCAACCAATTGACCCACTCTTTTGGCTCAGAGTTTTGTTGAAAACTAGGTCAAAATCTGCATCTGTAGAGACCTTGATTGACTTGCTAGCATACATGTAGCCAAGATTAGTGGTCAAAAACTCAGTTTTTGGCTTAATTCAAAACTTTTCAGAAAAGGCATAATTTGCCCTTTCAGGGCAAACTTTGGCCAGCCATAACTCAGCAGCAGATTGAGCTAGAGAGCTGTTCAAACCCCGTAATGACCAGTGGCGTTGTGTAGTTTAGAATAAAATTTTTTTTTTAAATTTGGTTAGGGGTTTTTGGGTCACTGGAATCATGACAGGGGCATGTTTTTGGTTAATTATATGACGTCATCACCCGATCCCACGTGCCAATATTTTGGCTCGCAGTATTTTTGGATTCTAGGGCAGAATACGTGTTTTTAGAGCCCTTGATTGAGTTTCTAGCATTTCTGGTTCAAAAGTTAGGCCAAGAAACAGCTAATTGGTAAGGGGCTTTTCTCAATACTTTTGGGGGATTTCCCGAATTAATTTTACGTTTTTTTGGCCCTAATCTTGGAAACAGGAACGCTCAAAAGCCGTTCGGACCCTTCAAAGTCCCGAATAGTAACCAAAATACAGCTAAACTAAAAAATTGTATGTCATTTAAATGGCTCCTGTCTTAAAGGGAGGTAGGGCAAAAATGCTGACATCAGCAAAAAATAACATAAACATCCTATCATTATATAAGCATTAAACAAACGTTTTTTTTATTGTAAACTACATACCTTCACGAGTGTTTAGAGGGATTGAACAGCTCTCTAGCTCAATCTGACGGCGAGTTGTTGCCAGCGGTGAAATGCCCCCAAGAGTGACTTTTGAGGGAGCAAAATTTTGGTCAATTTTTGGTTTATGAGCCATAATTTTCGCTCCCGATATTCTAGAAAGTCAATCAAAGGCTCTATAGACGCGGATTTTGACTTAGTTTTCAACTAAACTTTGAGTCCAAAAATGGCCCATTGGGACGGCGCCCAGGGCCAGGCAAAGATGGCCAAAATAATGCAAAAACACCCCTACTTGTGATGTTCCCCACAGAAAAGCTCAAACCCCAAACGAAAATTTTTTTTGACTACAAGACTTGCTGAATCCATAGAGGGTTTGAACAGCTCTCTAGCTCAATCGCCTGGCAAGTTATAGGATTGCAAAGCTCTGAAAGAAAAGCGGCGCACGCGGGACTGAAAGGGTTAAAGTACGAGTGTTAATTTCTGGGAGCTGTTACTTTGAATGCAGTTTTGGTGTGACTGTTGAGAATTGGTTCTGAGACAATAGTGTCAATGGAATTTGATGCTGCTGTGCTCTTCTAGGTGTCTAACATACAAACTTGATTCTATTTACAGACTTGTAAGTATTTGCAATAAATGTGGCTTTTCACAGGCTTACCATGTTGTACAATTTGCCACATTGTAGTGACTTATGGAGTGCTGCAGCATTCACCACATACAACATTCATTGGATAAAGAATCACTTTTATTTGAACAGAAATATTTTGCAACAACAGGGGTACAACCAGGGGTTGGTTTCCCTGTCATGACAGGTCCTTCATATGATTGTTTCAAAACAACCACATCACTGCCTTGTTGAAATAGTGCCTATGCAGTAACCTGAAACAGTCTGTGTTAATGAACGTTCAGCATTTACATGTGCATCAAACGACCAATGCCTTGCTTAACACTTTGGCATCTGGCTGCTTTCGGAGATTTTCAGAAAAAAATGCCTAAACGCACATGGCTTTGTGTGGGAATATCTCTGCTCCTGTTTAGCGCCGGGTTGTATGTTTTCTTCTATAAAGTATGAACATTTTGTACAAGTCTCTAGCAACCAGAAACATATATTTATAATGTTCGCTGACGTACGGTGTGGTCAGGAGAGCATTTCAAAGCAACCATGGTATATTTTGC
>JGI24158J21664_10013087_pt1 | contig 10960 bp, 5 predicted proteins | sample Ectturendosymbi3_FD_21664 | JGI IMG/M metagenome (IMG submission 21664)
TCCAACCCTATGTCGCTGCCATATTTTCCAACCCTATGTCGCTGCCATATTTTCCAACCCTATGTCGCTGCCATATTTTCCAACCATATGTCGCTGCCATATTTTCCAACCCTATGTCGCTGCCATATTTTCCAACCTTATGTCGCTGCCATATTTTCCAACCCTATGTTGCTGCCATATACTCGCGCACCACAGTTAAAGAACCACTGCTCTAGATTAACGTGCATAGTGAACAGTTACAGAATTTTAAAATTTACATTTTACATTTTTGAGTTCAAGACAATTGAAAAGCAATTAATCCTTTTTGTTTCTGCACACTTTTCACCTTTTATGTAATTCTTTATAAATTCAATTTCGTTTCTCAAATAAAAAAACAATAAAGAAACAAAACAGAAGAGATGCTAATGAAGAAATGACAAAACGCTAATGTAACTAAAAATGCATTTCAGGTTCTGATAAACTTTGATAAAAGCCTCTGTAGTTTACTGAAGGAATAAATTCTAATATTTCAAACTTTCGGAAATCCACTCAACATGAAAGGTAAGCAAACTGTGAAAGATTGAACGCATTGGTATTTTAATACAAGCATTTGTCTGCGCTCGTTTTTTGCATGTTCTAGGTCATAATTACTTGCTAGTGATGCATACTAATCTGTTGACTGGTTGTTCAAACTACAAGAAACGATTTCTAGTGTCTAACCAATAAAAGCCTAATCTACGATTTCAAAACAGAAGCCAGAACCAATGAGAGCAATTGTTCTACGCTGTGACCTTCATCATCTCACGAAAGATAAAGCACAATTCTACGACCTCTGAATAACTCTCATTTTCACTCTGAAACTAAACTAGCTCACCAGTTAGCCTTTTTTGGCCAAATGCAGCAAAGATTTAGAGAACGGAAGAAATGTGAGTTTTAGACCGAAACGAAAAATAACATAGGGACCAACAGCTTTCAGTTATTTGCACAACGTGTTATGCAGTGACTGCAAGTGTTATGTAGCAATAGCCTGCTGCGCTACATTTGATAAATACTTTGCGATTTCCTAGACATACTGCTTCTTTACAAAATATAACTGAGCTCTCAGTTCCACTCATCAAACCCTGAAGGTACACCCATTAGGGTCTAGCCATTGTAATCTACTCTGAATCCCCAGAAATATTACGAACATTCCTTCTTGATTTCGTTTACGGACGTGAATCACGAAAGTCTTGCCATTCAAAGGAAAGAATAAAAAATCATCGACTTATGAGTATAAGAGTGATTTCTTGCTCATGAACAGAGCTAAAGCTTTTTCCCAGCGATGCATTGACCGACGCAGTCTGAGCCAGTGGAGACCGAAAACTTCGATAACAAGACGGAGACCTCATTAAAACCTCACGACTGACACCGAGACTTCATCAAAAGTTCTGAGACCAAGACTCGAGATTTGAAATTCGATACCGAGACTGAGAGTCGAGATTCATAATTTGATGATTTTTCTGAAACATCTCAGTAAAATATTGTCACCATTTCTAAGTTGATTTTTTTTGGATTTCTGGCATTCTCCCACCTGTTTTGGTTGCTTCTTGCCTGCAAATGCAACGAACAAAAAAATCGTTGAATTATAGAAGTTTTACTAAGCCATTTATTTGGGACATTCACAGTCTCAAGACAACAGGCTGTGACCGAGACCTGTAGCCTTTGAGACCGAGACGAGACCTGAAATCTTTGAGACGGAGACTCGCAAAAATGGGTCTCGAGACGAGACACCATTAGTAGTCTGAGCTGTTGCAAATTCAAACATAGCACTTTATGTTCAATACACAAAATATAACCAAAAATTGCGCCACCAATAGCACCAAAAAGCAATTTTACACGCTTTAGTATGTTGACCACCTCATCCACAAAGCTATTTCATTCCTCAATTGTCCTCGACATGTGACTGGATGAAACTGGGTATGCTAGGCAATCTGGGCTGTTGTCCTTCTAGGGGTGCTGAACCCGCTTTCCTCTCTCAGAAAAGTTCCTTTGGTTCACATTTTCATCATTGTGTTGAATCTAATTGTTGTAGATTATTTGGCCGACTTTAGTTTACTTTTTGCAGTTCTTTGGAGCAATGGAATTCCAACAGTAAATGCAACATATTCTAAAGAAACTTTGGAACGCTAACGAAGTTTCTTTACCTTCACCAAAAATTTCACTTATCCTTCAGCCGTTTCTACAACCTCAATAATAAACGCTGTAACATGAATCGCACAGGGCAATGCAACTCTTTCAACAGGAAAATTTAAATCCTATCGTTTGCCTCTTTTGTTGCGCTGAGAAGGGTTGGATTTTTCTTAAAACTAAAACTGTGCAGTTTTTCACAAGGCTAGCCCAAGCTAACATGGGACAAAACTCTAATAGTTGTATACGCCCCCCCAAAAAGTTGTGCTAGTTTTTGTCTTGGAAAACCAAACCATTACACTAGTTCGAAACATGATTGTTTGCTCCTTGACATGTGTTTTGCCATGAATGGTTTCTACCTGGATTTACTGTTGAGTATGATAAGTGCATGGACATGTAGTGTGTACACAAGTGATAGATTTGGCAATTCTGACGAAAATGCTGAAGCAATGTTAAGCAACAACATGTTTTCTGTACTTTGATTGTAACAGTGCAATTTTGGTCAGTTTCCATGTTACCTATCACAAAAACGTTGTGTAACTATGGACGTTTTGGGTGTGATATAATGAAAATTTGTTTTTAGAGAAAAACACCTCTTTATGGTTGCTATCAATATAGCCAGCGAACGTCTAATCAATTATTGCAAAGATTAAGCAACTGCATGTCATAAAATCCAAGTTTTGTTGTCAACATGAATACCCACTTTATTTAATTATTGAACGAAAACGAAGGACACTAAAATGATAGGATTTCGAAAAAACCATGCATTTTGCTTTACTGTTTATTTGTTAAATGCACTGCTTGCGATGTGTCTGCTTTGTAATACTTTCACTTTGAATGTTCCAATCATTTCATTGTAAAGTGATATAATAACACGTTTATTTCGCAAACTATTTGACAAAAGTTTAAGGAATATTTCATTCAGGTTGGCAAACAATGCTTAGATTAACATTTGTACGTGACGAACTGTCGCCAAAAATATTTGCATGTGGCAAGTTACTAGTGAAGCGTGTAAAATTCCAGATACAAAAACTGCATGTGTGCTGAAGTTATATCAGATCATATATGTTTTGGTTGGTTTTGTTCAAAATAGTTCTACAATTTTTTGTTGAAGTAAGCAAAACGATCGTGAATATTGAATTTCATGAAATGAGAAACGTGTAAACTCGTGAAGAGACAAGTTGACATTAATCAACTTTTACATAAAAAACGCAACGAAGGGCATAGACGTCCATCTTTTTAACGATTTCATCAATATAATGTTGTAGGCGATTGTGCATAATTCATATCCGTAGTGCGTTTGGGAAATGATTAGCTAGACATGTTACCCTACAATGATTACGTTTAACTTACATTCACAAAAAAATCATTTTTTTCCTCTGTCTATAAAATAGAAAGACAGATATTTCCGTACAGAGGAGAACACCAATTATTTTCGCACAATACTGGAAGCGGTCATACTTGAAACTAGCCATTCTTAACAAAACCATACGCTTTAGCCAATTCGCCAGGAAATTGGTTTGCAGCAAAAATTGTCAGGAAAAGACGAAAAGCTGACAACATGATATGAAGAAAAGGTGAAGCGGCCAATGGCCATTTTGAAACCGTAAGGAAGCATTAAATTGGAAGTTTCAAAAAACAGCGTCTGTGCATTAAAACGCTTCAGGTAATGCTTTCTTTACAAGAGCATTCTTTGAAATTCTGCAATCTCTTGACCTGAACGTCTAGAAAACTTCTCATCTTAGCTTAAATCTCCAAAAGTCCCAGGAGAGTGCCTACGCCAATGGATTTCCCACAGCAGTTTAAAATTCCGAAACATTTAATTTGCTTACAGCTTAAACTGTGCTGCACAGCAATATTTCCTCACAATAAACGTCTCTGCAACATCGTAAGTGGAATTAGGTTGGTTTCTAAAAATCTCAAGCAGTTTTTGTAGTTTCAAGAAGTACGGAGAGAGCATGATGATCTAGCTTTACTGAGTTGTGGTTGACTTGTCTTAATTCTCTCAGTAATTTCTTTCATCTTATTCTATCACCCAAGTTCACACCAAAATTGCATATAAATTTCAGAGTGTTTTCACTCCCTTTACAAAATTGTGCACCTCTCTTGACTTTTGCATGGTAGTTGCTTGTACCTTTATCTCTTTCCAACGCCGTTAATGATTGCTAAGTTTTCAATCTTTCATTTTTCAGTTTGGAAAACCAATTTAAAGTGAAACCAGGAAAGAGACACATTTTCTTGTGGATGAATTTTGACTTTATCTAAAAATTACGATAAGTTCAGTATGAGACAAAAATTCTGCTTGACGAGTTGAATTAAAAAAAATTGCGTGTACATTTCGCTACTAAACCCTATTGCACAAACTAATTTTTCAATAATTTTTCAAATTCATTAGCACTTTCCAAATGCATTTCATAAACCAGAAATCTGTAAAGTCGAACCACATTTGCACCTGGCTGTTTAAGCAATCAGCAAAAACACAAACAAACTTCAACAATTTAAACAATATGATAATTGCTGAAGTTATGGAAAACACTCTGAACATCTAGGCTGGGGCAACGGTGAAAAATTCACAGCCAGCATCATGTGAAAAATGCACTGTAGTAATTTCACTTGTAAAAAATACAATGCCATAATAAGCACAAAGTCAAAACTATAAGAAATTTTTAAAAGTGTTCGAGGAACATAGTGATTTTTTGAATCATTCGTTAATGTGTTGACAGTTCAGGTTTGATGTGGAGGAAGTGGGTTGATCAATGCAAATTACCGGAATGAAGCAATATATTTTTTAACGAATTAGATGCTAATCAAAAATGTTGCTTAGATATTTTATACATAATATTATGTTTCACGACAGCTGTTGCACATCAGGAAGGTGAGATTTACCAAAATATACAACAAAATACCATCGAAGAAGAACTGCAAAGCAAACGTTCTCCGTAAATACAGAATCCAGCAACAAAATCCAATCATGGTTTGTTTATGCTGTTCTTCGTGAAATTTCAACTGTTAACAAACATGAACAAGCAGATTTCTTTTGGTGGAGTTTAATGTCGTCGGTGCAATTCTGAATGGGTAAAATTAGTAACATTCAGTAGAATCTGAACTTTGCAAATCCCCACTTGGATCCAGGGGCGGATTCAGTCAGCAAGGTTAAGGGGGGTGGGGCGATTTCAGTAATATTTGGTAATCAGGTCTCATAATCAGCTTCCCTACTGCAAGACAGATGACGTAGACAATATTTCGCAACACTGCTGTGACAACATAAAGGACGACAATGTGGCCTTATATTAAGTGGAGATTTCAAATGGTGGCCCAAGTGTGTCATAACCCACCAGTACCGTGCTTACTTTCACGTTTAACTTCGTTTGGTTGACATATACAGCAGACAACGTTCAGCCAGAAATGTTTTAAACGATTATTTATAAGCCTTCTACCTACATTCAGTATTTCACAAATGCGTGATAAGCTGGATTGTTGCTTTTGATGACCGGGTGGTGAGAGTTGTTGATGACGACACATACCAGTGGTTACTGGTATTCTGCGTGAAATTTTGTCAGACCGCAGTCGTGGTGTTGAAAGATTCAGTTCGAAGCTAAGAAATAGTGGCAGAATTGAGAAGATTGATATTCCATGCATTTAAGTGTCAGGTGGAAACAAATTTTTGTGAAAGCATTAAGAATTGGTGTTAGTTAATTTATACGAATTTGTTCTGACTGCAGTCGTGTGTTCTGCTGCCTTGTGTATACGAATCCGAAACATCTTACGTAACTGGTTCGTCCATAATAGTAAAGCCACAGCAGTGACCCCACATCAAGCGAATCAATCGCGATTTATTGCGTTAAGGAAACTAGTTTCGTGTGTAACACATCGTCAGTCCTGCGCAAAAGTCGACATAGAAACAAATAGAAAAACTACGTACTGTTGCTAAGATCAAAACTCAAGATTATAAAATTGAGCCCAATTAGCACTCCCCCACTAACCACAGCTACAAAACTGTTAAACAAACCCAATCGCAAACGGCCATTCAGCACACTGATTGACAAAAAATCTATCCGCGTTTCGCGTGTTTTTTTGTCACAGACGATCACGTGGTTTACAACAGACCGTAACGGGCAGTGGAAAAAGTCTAGGAAGACATCGAGTAAGGACTGACGATGTGTTACCATGCCGGAGGTTCCTCAAACAGCCTGCTGCAAAACTAGAGCCTGTAATTATTGTAACTGGTTCGTGACTTCAGTTTTAAGTTTAATTACACATATCCTGGAACCTCATGAAACTTTGTAAGGATTTAATGTAATGATTCAGGGGCAGTTCTTTCCGAATGTTCAGCTCTGTGCCCGGAGGTCAAACATTTTTATCAGAAGAACACTTGAAAGAATTAGCAAATGCGTATTCAATTAGTGAAAATTATGTAAAACATGAAACACCTTTTGCAAATAATTCGGAAGGGGTCATAGCTGCCTACATGGCTCGAACAATTTCTCTCATTTATAGCTTCTTACGGTGCTGCTTTTGATTCTTCATACAAGTTGTTACTATTAGTTGTAACTCTTCCCGTCACCAGCGCTTCATCCGAGAGAAGTTTTTCAAAAATGAAATTTGTGAAAACATGTCTCAGAAATTCTAGGATCAGTGAAAGGTGAGTAACACTGATTTATTTCCCTTGAAATCGTACGAGCTCAAAAAATAAGATTAAGATGATTTCGTTGATAAATTTGACAGTGGACATGATAATCGAAGGATTAAGTTACATTGAGTTGATGTTGATATGAAAAAGCAATTCTGACGTAGACTGTGCAGAAACTTGTGTGAGAATCATATTGATCATTGTCTATTTGATCAAACATCGGCTAATGTTATCAATTTTTAGAAATAAAAACGTTTTCATTCCACAGGAAAGCTTATTTGTTTCATGCAGTTATGTGTGATGTGGGGTAACGCAATCCATGCACAGGACCACATTGAGATTTTGGCAGAATATCCACCTCTTTTCTATATTTCCTTGCGGTATATCGAGCACACCGCTGTCTTCTTTTCCTTTTCACTGGCAAGTGGTCTCCCACGTGTGCTTTTGCGGGTGCAACATTTGATTGTCTGCCAACTGAGATCGTGCCACAATAAATGTTTTCTGCGGGAGTCCAACACTTTTACTCCATAGTGCAATTTTGAAGCAGCTTCCGGATTGTAGGGTTGTTGAAATGGAACTTTGAAAACAAAAGTTTGGAATCGCCCCCAGCTATTGTATTTTGGATGGATCAACTTTGTTTTCACAAATCATACTTTTATTATCGTTCAAAGACAAAGCAGTTTTGTCTTTCTGTGTAAATTTGATGTTTTCGAGACCTCATTACGTTCATTTTCCTTAGTTGTTCTTTTTCTGAAAACAAACATGTTTTATAATCTCAAACTTTATCGTTTTATTTACAATAACCGTTTTGACCCCTTTGCAGTTTTTCTCTTCGTTTCTCTCATCCCCAAGTTCAGAAATTATTTTTCGAATTTTCTTGTTTTTACTTGTAAAATACTCTGAGTTTTTGTCAAAATTTGAGGTATCGAATTTTGTTTCTAAATCGTATTTTACATTTTGGCAAAAATAGTTTTATTTTGATTTCATAGCACAAAGAATCCGTGTCGCTAAACAAAAGCTTACATTCATTACCATATTTTTGTTTCGTATGATGGTATAGTGAAAATTATACATCAACTTCTTTGATATATCCAAAATCGCCGCACCGAGAAAAATCGATTTGCTGAAAACAACTTGGGTTTTTTCAAATGAACTCCAACCAAATTTTCATGAAAAATACAAACGTTTTCAAAATTTGGTTTTGAAACTTTCTTTTTCAAAGATTTTTTATTTTTTGCAAGACAAAAATCGACTCGAGCAAAGATATATTCGAGTGTTTCACGGTAAATTCCGTTGTTTAAAAGTTTGGAAAAACGTTTTTCAAATTCAGTTGCGTCTTTTCTTGCACGATGTTTTGTATTTTGTTCAATGTATATGCTTGCATAAACTTGGATTCCACAAATTTAACACCTTTTGGAAGTTTTGTTAATTTTGATACACGAAAAGCGAAAGTGTTAAATAGCCTTAAAATGAACATCACGGCTAATGAATAAGAACCTGCAGTATGATCACTGCATTTGCAATGCACTGATGATCATAACACGAGTTATCGAAACGTTTGCAATATGTTGTTTGTATCGTTTTCATTGGCCATGATTTTCATTATATTTGTTAATTTTACACCAAAATTCAAGTATTTTTTCGAAATTACGTGATGTAAAACATATTTTGTTATTCAAATTTGGAATTGATTTTTTTACACTGTACTTTTATTTGTCCTGGCATCTGTGGGTATTCGTTAGAATAATCGTGAAGATTTAGAAATATTTCTAAAATACTTCAAGAAAGTATCTGCAATATTCTTAAGTTTTCTTTTTCATTGTCATTTTCGTCCAGTATTTCACAACTCGAAAAATGTGTATCCCAGTTTTCAAGCTGTTTTGAATTTATTCAGTACAAAGCAGTAAGTTGGCAAATTTTGACTCATAGCCCAAGAATACAACGCATTTACATGCAAGTAATCATAAATTTCGATTCTTTGTTTGGAGCATGACTTTTTTGATATTTGTTATTACTTTTTGAAAATTTTGTTGTAATCATGCTCACACCTCCGCAAATTGCACGTCTAAAAAAATTAACATAGAAAAAACAGTTGTCAATTCGAGCTTTGCTTTTGATTTTTTCAAAAAAACTGTCCCAGGACAATCCAGGTGCTGGAACGTAATTTAAAGGGTTTAGTCCGTAATTTTTTATCGAAATTACAATAAAATTCTCATAAACATCCGCAAGAAGCAGTACATCAGTTTTCAAGCACAAAGCATCGTATTCTCGTAATTTTTTTCATTTCAAAGTTTTTCCAAATTTTTTGAGCTTTATGTAATCTTCATCATAAATTTCAGAATCGTTTAGTTTTTAATAAAATTCTGTTTTTTCAGGAAGTTTGGTTTCATTCAATTTTTCAAACTTAGTAAACCAGTCATGAGGAAAAATCCCTTTTTTTATTAAAAGATTGCAACCATCCCCAAATACCCGTTTTATGTGACAAAACTGGTCTTCACTCAGATTTCCAGCAAGTTCACACAAATTCGCGCTTAAGAATTAAAACAATCGATTTTTTTGGATTTTAGCTTCTTTCGGTCAGAAACATTTTTGTAATCAACATATATTTTTCTTCAGTACATGGCATTACAGAAATTTTTTCCCCAAATTTTACCAAATCTTTGTAAATAAATGTGAAACATAATTTTGAAGATTGTGAAAAACAATCGGTTTTTCTTTTGGTTTTTGAAATTTTGAATCCAACAAAATGTCGCATATTGAAAATTTAATTCATCTTCGTCAGCAGAGGCGGAGCTAGGGGGGTGCCAGGGGGGGCCACTTCCCCCCAAAAATTTTGCCTGGCCCCGCCAGTGCCCCCCCAAAATTTTCCGCGTGACGTCATGTCACTGGAGTAGGTCTCTTTCTGAAAGTCCTACACAGACCATTGACAGCTCCCTTGTTGCAAAACTGGCCCCTCCAGTGGACCCCCCAAATGAAAATGTCTGGCTCCGCCCCTGTTCGTCAGTCATAAATAAAACCGACGATTCACCCCACCAAACTTTTTGTATACTTCTTTCAAATTTTTGCACAAATATCTCTGCAATATTTTCGTTTTGTTTTGTGTTCAAAATTGGTTTAAATTTTCTATTATTTCAAACAGGATAATAAGAAACTCTTGAAGGTTCGTGTGTTTGGTATTTTTCTGTAAAACTTTTTTAGGATTTGGGTGACAACTACTAATTGTTTTTGTGAAACACTCAAAATCTGTGTAAATTGCAATTGGAGATCTTAAACGATTTTCAAAGATTTTAAAAGTCAAAATTAAAATTTTTTTAACTTTATTCAGGCAACACACTTTTACAGGTTTTATTTCCTAAACAAATTTCTTGATGATGGTTCAAGCATTCTTTACCAGAAAAACTGTTTCTTAATTAATAATTCGCTAATAAATTGCGCAGGGACCAACAGTAGTAATTTCACAATGATGTTGAGTTTTATCCCTCAAAATCGCATTCATTTCAAAACCCGAAAAAACGGGTTTCTTTCCCAGCTACCCGAAACCCGGGGTTTAAAACTTTTCCCCGAATTGGAAACACTGCTCTGACTCGAGTCCCGAGTCATTGATTGTGATTGGAGTCGAGTCATTCTGTGAAAAACGTGACTCGAGTCGATTCGAGTCACCATTTTTCTCAACGTGACTCGAGTCGGCTCGAGTTATCAAAATTCTCACACGAGTCAAGTCACTGACTTGAATCACGCTATCATTGATACAAAATTCGAAAAGTTTTTACACAACCACAAAAAAGCGTATTTCTCTTGATTTTTACACGGTATTTACATTTACCTTTATCTCTTCCCGACGCCGTTAATGAGTACTAATTTTTTACCGTTGTCTCTTCGGTTTGGAAAACCAATTTAAGCGAAACCTGGAATTAAGCACAACTTTCGTTTGAATGAAATTTTATGTTATGAAACAATAAGGATAAGTTCAACCTAAGACAAAAATTCAGTTTGAGGAGTTAAATTTCCAAACTTTGCTTAAAACATGAGCTACCTAACTCCATTAGACAAATTCTTCAACTGGTATCAGCATTTGCCAAATACGTCTCTTAAACCAGGAAAACTTTAAAGTCAAACAATGTTTGCATTTGTACCTGATTTAGGCCTAATGCAATCAGACAAAAACACAGTTCAACAACTAAAACA
>JGI24158J21664_10013088_pt1 | contig 10959 bp, 14 predicted proteins | sample Ectturendosymbi3_FD_21664 | JGI IMG/M metagenome (IMG submission 21664)
TTTTATTTTCCTCCTGAAGCCTTATTGTCATAAACTAATTTAGGGGTGCGTGCTCATCTATCGTAATGCTGAAGCGGTACATGCCCAGAGAAAGTGTGGGACTTATCAGTTTCACCACACATCGATTGAAGTCTTTCAATTTGACAAAAATAACTTTCTCAGATCTTTTGTTGTCTTAGTTACGCTACTGTATCTGGTACAGCTCCACCGTATGAACACCGATAGCACTAAACTATACTATGACAATAATGTTCATCATTTATTTCGACACCAGGTCGCACCATGTACGTGATACCATTCAGCATGGGCCCGGTCGGCGGAACCATTTCGAAGAACGGCGTCCAGTTGACCGACTCCAAGTACGTTGTGGCAAGCATGCGCATCATGACCAGGATCACCCCCTCGGTTTTCAACCTGATTAACAACGACAACTATGTCAAATGCCTGCATTCGGTCGGTTGTCCGAAACCGTTGACACGTAAGTGTGGTTCGAGCAGGTAGTTGTTACCGACCTTTCGCTCTCTGGTTGCTGTCTTCTCTTTTGTTAGGGTGTAGGGAGTATTATTTGCCCAGGTTTGTTCGTACTCTGGTGATGTTATTTGCTTTGCGAAAAGTCGCGTTGCCGAGTTTTGCTTAGCGGGTGGGGTGGGGAACAGAAGAATTGAGTGGAGGGCACCTTATTCGGAAAAGAGATCTCACAACCGCAAACCCAAGCTCAACAGGCCCTACTGAGAACGACGCTGTCATGCGGGATCTGTTGAGACGGATTTAATTGCACTGAATATAGCGAATTCGAATTGCTGCCTGCAGCTGGGAGCGTGCGATTACCACTGTTCTTCAAACACACGTCTTTAAATATTTCCTGATTCGATCCACAGGCGAACTGGTCGCAGACTGGCCCTGCGATCCTGACAAGGTCCTGGTCACCCACATTCCGGCCAAGAACGAAATCATCTCGTACGGCAGTGGTTACGGTGGGAATTCGCTGCTCGGCAAGAAGTGTTTCGCGTTGAGAATCGGATCGACGATCGCTCGCAGCGAAGGATGGTTGGCGGAGCACATGCTGGTGGGTTGGTGTTGTCGTCACACTGGGTGTGTCAGGGGCGTTGCTCACTTTGAGCCGTTGCCTGCCGCGAAAAGTCACGGTGCAGTTAGAGCAGGCGATTGCAAGATCTTTCGCTGGGCCGTTGCTAAGAAAATTACCATTCCTCAACAGTTTTACATGTTTGTAGTTTTTTTGTTTGGCCGTGAAATCGTCATCAGGTTGCGAAACAATACAGTTATAATTTTTCGAGTTCTTCCCTGCAGAAACTCAAAGAAGTCAATGTCTCGGCTGACATGTCTTAATTTAATGAATGACCGTTGTCCTAAAGCAGGGGTTCCCAAACTGGGGTACATGTACCCCTAGGGGTACATTTGTTAATCTGAAGGGGTACATTTAAGGTTAGCAATAGAAGGGAGAAAGTATGTTTATATATTTTCCATTTCAAATTATACATATATCAGTGAATATTATTTTCAAAATTCGTTATATGCTTATTGGCAAATATATTTTTATTTTCCTCCTGAAGCCTTATTGTCATAAACTAATTTAGGGGTGCGTGCTCATCTATCGTAATGCTGAAGCGGTGCCCAGAGAAAGTGTGGGACTTATCAGTTTCACCACACATCGATTGAAGTCTTTCAATTTGACAAAAATAACTTTCTCAGATCTTTTGTTGTCTTTGCCTTGTTCAAGTGAAGAGCAAACCGAGTTAAACTCACTTTCATCGTTCGCACGCGGCAACACCCTGCAGTGTTTGTTGCAACGTATTTGCATTGGCACGGGACAGTTGACCGAGTGACGAGCTGAGCAGGGCCTGGCGCTGCCTGGTTTTGTTTCTTGGTAAATTTGTTCAACGCTTTTTTCGCCAAGAGCCCTTCATGCAGCGCTTCGTTGAACTTCCAGTAGCGCCGGTTCGGCAAGAGTACTTCAGCAGCTACTTGAGCGCAAAACGCGTGGCGAGCGCTAAACTTTCAATGACTGCGTTCAAAACTTAGGGGTATTTTGTGCCGCAGACCTGACTTAGACGACTTCAACAACGTGCTTGTGGGAATGATACAGCTTTGCTTTGAAGCAACTACAAGTCGGACGTGCTGTGCTTGCTCTGTGTCAGGGGTAGGGAACCTGTTCACTATCACGGGCCGCGTGAATTGTGCATTATCGCTGGTAGGCTGAAAAAATCAATAACTTTCATTCAAAAATTCTACCTTTATATAAATATGAGGAAGAGTGACATCTCTTGCCTCACTAACTACCTGTTTATTATGGATTTTCGTTTTCACGCGATGTTGTACTCTAACTCGTGTAATTAATATTCTGATGCAGACCCTATCAAATGTTCACGCGGGCCGCATTTGGCCCGCCGGCCGCAGGTTCCCCACCCCTGTTCTATGTTCATTGCAAGTTGGGCTGAAACAACTCTTCCATTCAAACAGTGAATGTGACTTCTGTTGCAATAACAACGATTGTTACGTCATCATTGCAGATCCTCGGCATAACGAACCCCGAAGGCCGCAAGAAGTACATTGCCGCCGCGTTTCCGAGCGCCTGCGGCAAGACCAACCTGGCCATGATGGAGCCCACCCTGCCCGGTTGGAAGGTCGAGTGCGTCGGCGACGACATTGCGTGGATGAAGTTTGACAGCGCCGGGAGGCTGAGAGCGATAAATCCGGAAAACGGATTTTTCGGCGTCGCCCCGGGGACGTCGAAGAAGACGAACCCGAACGCATTGGAGGCTTGCATGTCCAACACAGGTGAGAAGATAACGCTAGTGGTTGATTGACGGGTGCCTCTGTGTGAAATGCTGCTGCGTATTTAATTTATTGTGTTGGGTGGGTGATTTTTTGCTGAAACATTTCGATCATTTTAGCTGAGACATTTCGGTCATTTGTCTCACAGTTGCATTAAATCTCGCCATAACAGTGTTTTTTAACCTATGGTTTCAAACATTCTAACCGAAATGACCTAATTCTTTTCGGTCATTTCAAAAACGTTTCGATCTATGACCGGAAAAGAAACAGGTTAGAAGTGCATGATTTGTTATGATATCGGTGTGTACCACGCATTGAGGTAACGTTTTGAAACAGCTCCCACGCACATCCACCCCCTTCCTTCTCCACAGCCGCTTAATGCAGCTGATATCATTGTTGTTTGCTCTGTTGTGATGTCTGTGCATGAAACTGACCCAGACTTGACTGCGTTTTTTTCCAGTTTTTACGAATGTCGCGGAAACGTCGGACGGCGGAGTTTATTGGGAGGGTATGGACGAACTTCCGCCGCCAGGTGTCACTATTACGTCGTGGAAAAACAAACCGTGGACTCCAGGTTATTTCTTTTTCATCCTTTGCATTTATGCGAACCAAGTTATTTCGTCAAACATAAGAAAATTGTTTCGGCAATCTATCGTTGAACACTTAGATGTAAGCAACAAAGTCATCCCGAAGTGTTCCTACACTTCTGACCGGTCCTTTATTTCATTTCAGGCTCGGATGAACCCGCCGCTCACCCCAATTCGAGATTTTGCGCCCCAGCCAGCCAGTGCCCCACCATTGACCCCGACTGGGAAAAGCACGATGGGGTCCCAATCGACGCCATCATGTTCGGGGGCAGACGCCCGGAAGGTAGGAAGCGTCTGCGGTTCCAGCAACACCGACTGAAAACAATTTGTTTCGCATTTGGTTGCATTGACTGAACTTATTTTCATGCATTTCACGAAGTTTAAAGAGTAATTTTTGTCCATTACTTCACCCTTTCGTTGTTTTCCCGAACCTCACATAACGCTTCCCGTGACGTACCTTCTCAAGCTGAACGTTAGCGCCACGCTCGTGGCAGCGCGTTACTTCTCTCCCGGTAGTTGGTCGCGTTCAAGGCCGCTTCACCCCCTAATTACGTCGCTGCACCCCCTTATTATCCGAACTTAAACCTTCGTCGCAGGTGTTCCTCTTGTCTACGAATCATTCGACTGGCAACACGGGGTCTTCATTGGCGCCGCTATGCGGTCCGAGGCCACGGCAGCCGCTGAACACAAAGGTGAGATTGATCGAGCGTGACGGTGTAGATCTTGGTCCGGTGGTTGCGCGTATTTTTTGAAACGGCTTTTGTGACGCAAGTGATGTCGTCATAGAAATAGCGACTCGATTTTCTGCTTTAAGAGAAAAAGTGTCGCCATTTGCTGAAAAACTTTGACTGTGACGTAACAACCGAAAGTCACGTCGTGTGATTAGGATGTTTTTCAAGTCTTGTCACTTTGTTTTCATTTGGAAACCCGGATTTCAAACGATGCATTTTCTTGCAGGCAAAGTGATAATGCACGACCCATTCGCGATGCGTCCTTTCTTCGGTTACAATTTCGGAAACTACCTCAAGCACTGGCTGAGCGTGAACAAGGAGGGAAGACACATGCCGCGAATCTATCACGTCAACTGGTTCAGGAAGGTGAGGCGAAGTGTTTGAAGGTTGGATTTTACATGCAGGGCTTTTACTGTTGCATGCTTTGGTTGGAAGCGTCGGGATTGGTCTTCGTAAAATTTAGAGTAACTCGAGGCATTGCTTTTATTCAAAGATGATGTACCCGTAAGTCATGCGCTACAAGCTGGAAGACGTTCTACGCATAGGCGTAGCCAAGGGGATTGAAAGCGGTCATTCCCCCAAAAAATTTCTAGCATATTTTGTGCTTCAAGAGACGGTGGTCCAACCAATCTCGCCTGAAGTTAAAATATTTGGTCCCTCCCAAAATTTTCGGCTGGCTTCGCTAGTTGTTCTAGACCAGTTTTTCTCAACTTTTTTCCTTGACACACGTTACGCTTTCATACGCATAAACAAGCACATATTTTTCTTATGTAGTGTTTTTTCTTGTATGCAATTCAGTGAGAAAGTTGCTGCTGAACACAGAAATTGTTGTATTTCCACCAAACTACGTGGCTCACTCGGAAACTGCACTATGCTTGAAAAACACTGTCCCAGGCATAGAATAAGAAATGTTCTGTGAAACGCAGAGTTGGTGACTTTTTTCTTGGTTCAGTTCTTCCTCTTAGCAGCGTTTTGGTTCAACGCTCTCTAAACCGTCCGCACCAAACAAACTTTAAATAAATCGTTTGAGATGGTACGTTTACCAGACCTTTGCGATGTCGCAAATTTAGTTTTGTTTCGTCAAATGTTCGCCACCTTTTATTTCGTGGCTTGACTGTCGCTGAAATAAGACATTTGACTCCGCGCAGGCGAACGGTAAGTTCATGTGGCCCGGGTTTGGCGAAAACTGTCGCGTGCTTGAATGGATCTTCAACCGGACCGACCTCGCGCACGACGATCACTCCCTAGCGGTAGAATCTCCCATTGGATTGTTGCCAGCCGAGGGGGCTATCAAGCTCGCCGGTTTGAAAGATGCGGTCGACATGTCCGGACTGTTTGATCTGCCGCGGGACTTCTGGCTGCAAGAGGTGACGGCGATTAGGAAATACTTCGACGAGCAGGTGAACGTGGACTTGCCCCCCCAGATCGCGGACGAGTTGGACAAACTCGACCAGCGAGTACGACAATTGTAAGAGAGCACAATGTGACCTGCTTTCCAGCGAGTACCTCCGCAGAGCTGGCAATTGATGCGGTCCACTGCGCATAACTGGCACGAAGCTACGCTTGGCTGGTTGGTACCTTTTCCAGTCTTGGCCACTGCACTTCGAATTCATCCGCTTTTTACAAGGTGTTCGTCCGCGTTTGGACGAGAGAGTAGCTGCCACTGTCGATGTGAACCAATAGGAGCCGCGACCCAGACAGGACGTTGCTCCTTCGGTTTGGTGATGAATGGATTCGCGTCGTTTAAATTTCAACCAATCGCTTTAATCCGCTGACACGGGGGCCGAAACCACTGTCACGCCTAAGTGAGTGGCTCAACGAAGAAGAAACCAGTGTTCATTGGTGTTTGTCGTTTTATTTGGTGTGTTTTGCGATAAGTTTTGTTGATACCGTGCCGCACGTTCGTCGCGATTGCCGAGGCCGTTTGCGACGCAGTCACTGCGCGACATTCGACGGCGACCTGTGAATTTGCATCGCACCAAGGCCGCTTTGCTTTTTGCTTCTTCTTAGCCAAAATAGATTCGCCGACGATGACGCTGTTGCGTTGTAGCAGCGGCGCACATTCACTGCGGACGTTAATTTCTAACTTGCGTCTGACGTCACTGACGAGATTATTGTTTTTGTTGCTCGCCGGCTTTTGGCGCATGCGCCGACCGTTGCGCCTCGGCGACACCTGACAACAAAGTCGTTTGTTTATTTGTGTACAAATATATACGCAGTGACATCCGCAATGGCTGGTCGTAGTCTCTGCATGAATCGCAGTCCGTGCGGAAATTTCATCCCCGATCAGGGTTTCGTAGAAAATGTGACGTCTGCTGCAACGTACAATTAGTTCATCACCTGTCCATATATCAGCTATGTCCAACCCACGACCGGGGGATGGGTGGGCGCCCACCCCTGGTTGCGCGCATGCTTGCTACAGTGTGCGGCAAGCCAAATGGCCATGTGTTAAATGAAATTAGCAAAACTGCTTGACATGCCGTAATCGTCCCGCTAAGATAAGATGTAATAGCTGAGAAACAAAACATCAGCAAACGAAAAAACGTGACAAGAGGACATCCCACAAAAACTGCAGTGCAACATTGTATTATAATGCTGCAAAATAATGGCAAAGCCGATTGAAAAAGACAAATGGGCTGTTGAGTCGGAGCCCGAGCCCAATCAACTTTTGGATGATTGCAGCTGGAGTCAAAGCAGACACTTTTACTTGGTGGATCCGAAGCCTGAAATTTGGGTTCCGTTTATACAGCCCAGGTTTTTGGGGTAAGCGAGCTAACTTAATGCGGGACGAGCGTGATTTGTCGTATATCTACATATTTATCCTCGTTAGCATGAGGGTCGAAAGGGGTGTGCAGGGAGACCTTGGACTCACTGGAGTTTGAAATTTGAAAAACGTTTTTCTTTCAGTTTTGCGTTGGTAAAGTAAAATTTCACCACTGTTGGCACCTCTGAAAAAGTGCTTACAACCAACACCTGGAAAAATTCCTATTTCCCTCCCTGGAAAATCCATCCGACATCCAAGCTCGTTTATGTGTAGATCAGGATTTCTCAAACTTTTTGCACATATCCCACTATCCATCAAATATATCATTTTTCGACACCTCATCTATGCTGGTGTATTAATACAATTGCACAAATCCGACAATGGTTTTCAGTTTTCGATGGACCAAATTATTTTGGAGCTGGAACCAAAAACTTTAAGACGCCTAGCTGGAACCGTGCCCTGCTTTAGGCTATCGCAGCCTAGGAAACACAAAATGCATTTGCTAAGAGAAACTTATTTTTCTTGTTTTAACGTTAGCAATGTCCTTAAAAACTTTGTCCAAGTTTAAGCCTCTGGTTTTTCGGATTCAATGAACACAATCGTCAAACTATTTAGGCGCTCTTGTTGGATTGATGATCTCAAATAGGTTTTAATTAGTTTCAACTTGGAAAACTCCTTTCTCCACATGTCACGGTCACTGGGATGGCCAACTGTAAATCTTGAGGGCAACAAAAAAATTTGGGATAGAGTCTACCTCATCAGATCCTTGCGAGGGAAAATGCATAGCGCTATTGAAAAACGACTAAGCAGCACAAATTTGCAATGAATAATAAACGTAACTTTCAAAAGACAAGTGGCGGAAACTGTTGCAACAGCAATAACCTGCTAAGTGCGAAACGCTTGCAACTGAAACAAAAAGCAACCTCAAAACTTAAACCCTCTCTTCTTTAGCTAGCTACTATTGAAAACACTATACAACACATAGAAAAACAAGGCCCACTGTTACGATTCCACAACTAATTATGACGAATGAGGATATTATACAACCGCGCAGTTCACTTTGATTTGCGTTGACAACTGGCCCCACGCATAAAAACTGTGAGGCCGGCGCTGCACACGCAGCTTCAATAGAAAGGGCAACATTGCGTATGTTCGGAGCCGTAGCGCGGGGCCCCCATCGGCGCGGGGCCCGATTGGAAGCAATCGGTTAAAGGTCGGCACGGCTTTCAGTACCACCTCTAATATTTTGTGTAACAGACATCGTTTATGCAATAAAATAAAACGTGTCAATTGACTTGTGGTAAAATGTTTTGTGCGACTCTCTAACCAAATCGTTGGTCTGAATTTGGCTCTCAGCGAAATGGTTGAGAACCACTGTTGTAGAAATAAAAAAAACGTTAACTACCACAACATCCTACTTTCTAATCAGAATGATAAAACCGGGTCTGTAGTAGTGTAGCGATCTAAAAAGAACTGAGCTATAATGTGTAGGCATATAATAAAATATCCATAGCTTTTGCAGTTTTGTAGTCATGCTGTTAGCAGGGAGTGTGCTTAAGATATGATACCATTGCAGATTTAAGCGTGAAATGCACAGCATGCCACTGTAATGAAGGAATTTGTATTAGAAACCCTTAGGCTTACTAAAAAGGTTTACTAGATTACTGGCAAAGTTCACCAGGAAACAATACGTTTACAAGCAGTAGCATAACACGAAAGTTATTAATAATTGGCAGCAAACTAGCATTGCTTTGCACAGCAGTACATTATCAGGAGTGTATAAAATACAATGTAAACAAATGTGGATTTTTCATCTGTGGAAAAAAATCTATGTTTTCAGCACGGTAACCATCAGTCGCATTTTATCCTAAACTTTGCGTGTTAAATTGTGGTTTGCTTTGCGATTCATCACTGCTTATTATGAGTGCAAAAGATAAGAAATCACTTCAGCTATATTTAAAAAGTCAAAATGTTAATTTCTTGCCAGAAGTCATACTACAGTATTTCTTTGAACAAAGGGCTTTTAAACACATATCTGCAATTGTGCTAATGCAAATGTGTGCGAGTCGACTGTGTTTTGCGCTCTTTGCATGGTTTGCCCGGGCAGAGCTGTTAGCTGGAATCGTCAAGGCGGCAACAGGCAAAGCATGCAACGAGTGCAAAGCATTTGGTCAACTGGGACTAGTCTGTTTTAAAATGCTCGGACACAAATGCAGTTTTCCAAACAGCCATTTTCTTGATTCTGGTCGTAAGAAATAACAAAAGGTTCTCAGGCATTGACGGCAAAACCGCAGCGACTGCCTTTCCAGAAATTTGTAATATTACCGTTATCTTGAGTTCAGATGCGCAACCAGGGGGGCGTATTTGGGGCATTTGCCCCCCCCCCGAAATTTGGAAACATTGCATAGCAATTTTGAATTTGCAGAAACTTTCAAAGAATAAAGGTGAAAATTTATATTCTAATCATTTTTGAGAAAGGTCCTATTTCAATTTCTCTTTGTCCTACTGGTTAATTGTCTCCTTATAAAATTTTTTTGAAAGTACTTTGCATCAAATTTGTTATCGTGAGTTAGCTTGCACATAATGTAAACCAAGAAACCTCACTGGTAATATTCGTTTTTTTACTTTACACGCAAAGTTAGCGTTGACAAAAATTTTTGTTGATGTACATTCAAACCTGACACAACCCTACCAGACGTCAAGAGATTGCTTTTCTTTCGTCATCGCAAACTCACAAAAATTGTATAACTGTTATTATGTCTTCATTTCGTCTCTGTCGTTAAATTGTAACACGAAATAAAAAAACAGCTCAGGAGGGTAAAATGCATCGCTGCATTTCCAGAGCTGGATGTAAATGCGTTGTAATCCACCACCAATTGTTGGTCGCAATGACTGAAGGTGTAAAAAGATTTTAGGTAAGTTTCACGATCTGGGCTCCATTTCAGCCTCGGCGTTGCACCCGCACTTCATGTTGGTTTGGTCTGAGTGCCTGGATGGTTTGAAATATGACACAAATGAAATGGTCCGGAAAGCAAAAAATTATGTGGATTTTCTTTTGGGAAGGTAAAAATGTAAACCTTCAGGTTGCGGAGCCTGTGACCTGGGCATTTTGCGAGGAGCCTGAGCTCACTTTAAAACTTAGGAGCCGGAGCTATGTCTATGAGAAAGCTCCAGCTCTGGCCAGAACCGGATTAAGGGGTAGGGGGGCCCCGGACAGTTTTTACTGGAGGGCCCCTATGACGAAATTAATGACGTCATCGTTCGTAAAAGTAAATGTTTTCGCTGATTCGCAAGGTTCCCGTTTGTTTTTCCGGTAATCGAGAGTGTGCTTACTCAAATTTACATACAGTTAGCTGCCAGAAGAGAATTTATGATATAAATACTAGAACTAGAGTCTATTTTTACTAAGAAAAAATATTTCACAGGCTAGAGAGTGACTCGGCAAGAAACAACAGTCACCCCAACATTAAAGCAGAACCCAGAGATTACAAATAAAAAACCAGAAAAAGAATGTCAATATGGCCATTCAGGCTGAGTGTGAAAGTTGTTTCCAAGGTAATGTCTTGATTTTCACCTTCATTTTCAGATGCTCTGGTTAACGCCAGTGCTTTAACGTTGCCGCTTGAAAGTTTTGCTAGAAAAAGCGATTCAGTCGAGGGGTTTTAGCAAACACTGCCAGATCCTTGCGCTTTTCATAGCTCCTGATGGCAGTGCAGATTTCGACATCGCTCAAGCTAAACACTGTAATCTCGTTTGCTGCTCTTTCGTCCTACGAATCGACTGATTAAAACCTTTTCTGACGGACCACGCAGTAACATGTGGTGCAACTGCAAATGGCTTGAATAACTTCATATGTTGATGATGTAACACAGCGATAGTAGCCATCGGAAGAAAAGTGCGTTTCCACCACAACGTCACCCTTTATGACGAAACAAAGGTGCAGTTCGGCTGCCGCTACCTCGAGACTTCATCAGAAATTGGGAATATTGATACCAGTGTTGCCACTTCTGATATTTTAACATGACATCAGATGTCATGTTCTCAGATAAATTTCTGATGCCTGATGTTTTGGCGACAAATCTGA
>JGI24158J21664_10013091_pt1 | contig 10959 bp, 6 predicted proteins | sample Ectturendosymbi3_FD_21664 | JGI IMG/M metagenome (IMG submission 21664)
ACCAAAAACGAAATCAGCGCAAACTCGGTCGCTTCGAGCACAAACGAGTAATCATTGGACCAACGCTCTGGCCATTTCTTACGCCAATCCGCGCCGCCAACTTATGCGCGTTCTTGCCGTAACAAGGGAGAACAAAAGTCGGTAAATAGAACTAGATGTGTGGTAAGAATGGGGTCAAACAAGTGGGCAATGCGGAATGCTTTGCCACACAAGCTGTCCGCAAAGCTGTCCATAAAATAATAAATGAACATCGCAAATTGACAATAAAAGGGGGATAAGAATTGACGTCCGCATCTGTAAGAGCTTTTGAGACGAGAATAAAGCGAAAGCCAATGCCCGAGAAACCTTGGATAAACCTGTAAATCCTTAAGCAGACCAATTCAGATCAATGTGGATTATCGTAAAAGATGCGAGAGTTAATAAAGAAAAGAAAATTTAGTATATTTTATAAAATAGCTGTTCGTCAAAATGTAAAACGTTTTTTGTTTTCAAAGCTAGAAAAAATTTGAAATTTCATAGTTCAGGTTGCTTAAAGATACTGACTACCTTGTGTTGAAAGATACTGCCTACCCTTTGTTGGAGCCATGGACAGAAAGGTATTGCTGATCATTGGTAAGTGTTAACCAACTGTACCAACTATCGGAATATTTTTATTGCACCAACTACTCGAATATTCTTTGTAAAGCGCCGGCAACAAGCCTAAAACTATAGCCTCATTTTATACAATTAGTGCGTTGTGCATTTCGTGCAAACTTCAGTATTAGTTTTGCAAACAGGACCATCATCGGACTTGAAGTTCGTCATGTGGCGAAACAAGTTTGACTGACGACAAGAGCAAGGGCTGTAAAGAAACCAAAGAAATCTTTATTGAAGCACATAGCGAGAATTGGAAGTGTTGCAAAATCGTAACAGAAAGAACTTAAACAAAAGATTTACTAAAAAAATTCCTTTGAAAACTTTGATTTTTAGATTGTTGTTTTTATTACATTAGCACGTTATTGGTTGTCTCCACTGATCAGAAATAGCATCACACTTTACGATATTCATGATGTGATTTGTATACAAGTGTACTTTTTGAGAGAGTGGGAGAACATCTAATCTACTGAAAATAGGAAATTTTCAGAAAGCTAAGTTTTACCAACAAAATTTGGATTTCAACATTACGCAGGTGGTTTTGAATGATTCAGGATGAGGTAGTTGCTTTCGAAATGTTGATAGTAAATACACAGATTCCACTCAAAAGAGACTGTTGCTGAAAACATGCAAGTAAATTGAAATGAAACAAGAATAAAAATATGAACGTCTATTTGTGAGCAATTGTATTTTACGAATCGTAGTTATTTCACTGGAAATACATGTTCATGAGTTTCGTTGTTTGCAGAAATGTCTTGGCGTTTAGAAAATATCCTATAGCTCTCATGCATTCACGTTCACACAATTTAGTTAGAAGTTCACACTCGCTTCATTCATTGTCCTCAACATACTTTTGCAACGAGACACAAACACAAGAAATTAAAAAAGAAAAAATATTTTGAAGGTTTTCATTTAACAATACTCTGGGCTTGACGATCGTTTCACAGTTTTGGTTTATCTGGTATCAGCAAATGCAACCGGCTAACTTTGCAATCTTTTCACCAGCGGCTGGTTTAGTGGTGGCCACAGCGATAGCGGTTGCAATCGCTGTGCCGCTTACCAGCAACAAGAGCAACAAGAATGCGGAAACTGCCAACAGAATTCTCGAGGAGGTTCCGCTTATTGACGGGTGAGTTGACAGACCGAAACGAGTCCGCCCTTGACTGTAATTGGCAATGAAAATACTATTACTTTTTCGGAGATGAAACCTCTGCTATTAGCCAAAAACAAAACCATCAGAGCTCAGGTTTCTAGAAAAAACATGACGTTTGCTGCTTGGCATCAAAGGCGTTTCTCATCTTGTACTAGTGTCGAGAGTCTGTCATGTAATGCCAATCATGCTGATTCTTGCCGCCAATTTCGTTCAACTACTAAAGAATAAAAGTTATGCGTATTTTGAAATGAATCAAATTTTCGATGTGCAATCTTCTTGTTTTCACAATCTCCCCAATTGCTGTTCAACACCTTTCCAATTTGGCTTCTTGATTTGCTTCTTATTGTTGGCACGCGGCTGATTGAAGGTGCACCAAGTGTCAGCGCCGGATTTAGGAGCCCAAGGAGCCGGGGCCCGGGCCCAGGTCCCACCACCAAAATGGGGCCCTCAACACGTTCACGTGTTTAGCCATATGTACGACATGTGCGTGCCACTTAGTCATTTTTATGAGCGAGGAAGGTTTGCAGACGCTATTAAATTATCGGTCGTCCAAACGGCAGTACTTCACTTCCATATTATTTGATATTGTGTCAACACAACTATTACACTTATTGTTTTCCTGAAAGTCGGTCAGGTATCTCAATCTTGTGAATGCAAGGTCAAGCCATGTAGAACGCATTAGCTTACGTCTCTACTCGTTACTAGTAGATTTTGGATCTGCCTTACTCAGATTTGCACAGGTCGCATATGAGTACCATTGTTAAGAACGGCTACTATACGCAGGGGCATAACGAGGTTAGATGGCGCCCGGGGCAAGAAGTAAGTTTGGCGCCCCCATGTTCGAACCTGACGTCTTTCGGGAGCAAATGTACTCTATTGAAGAAAGTGCTTGTGACATTGTTGGGACTTTTCAGCGACCCGCAGTGATTTGGCACCCCCATAGTGACTCGGCGCCAGGGGATCTGTGCCCCCCTTGCCCCCCTTGTTACGCCCCTGACTATAAGTCCTCTGTTTGTAGCACATGTCCACTTTTTTTATGAGAAATGAAATAATCTCCGAGGACATTCAAAAATGTCAAAATATCCTTCTTTTTACATTTCTTATTTTGCATAGCTTCAGTGGCGTAACTGAAGGTCTGAGCCAGGGTGGTAGACTTAGATAAAAGGGGCCCACTGGCCACTGTACGAGGTCCACTAGCCAACACTCAGACAAAACTTGAGAAATGACGGTGAATCCGGATGTGGATGGCCATATGCGTACGGGAAGGCATTTTACTGGGGGGGGGCGGAAACAATTTGCCCTGAAAATAACAATTTGCCCTAAAAATAAACAGTTTGCCCTGAAAGTAACTTTTTTAGTTTGATCCGAATGGGGCCTGAAACCTCTTGTTAATCTTTTCTGTAATGTTGAATTCGCTCATAATGCCTTCGTCGGTAACGTCAATTCGCCCATAACGTTATATTTATTCGGTCCCGATAGCATCTTTTACATGCATTTCCATTCTCTTATACACTGTATTGAATTTTCTATCACCGTTCAGGATTTTTGAGCAACTTGCGCTTGCCCTGAAAGACAGAGTGTGCCCTGAATTCACTGTATTGAATATATATTTTTATCAATCAGGATTTTGAGCAACTTGCGCTTGCCCTGAAAACAGAGTTTGCCCTGAAAATTTTCACTGTATTGGATATACCTATACATTAAGGATGTTTGAGAAACTTGCGCTTGCCCTGGAAAACAGAGTGTGCCCTGAATTCACTGTATTGAATATATATTTTTTATCATTTAGGATTTTTGAGAAACTTGCGTTTGCCCGAAAAACAGAGTTGCCCCGAAATTTTTCAATGTATTGAAATATTTTTTTTCATTCAGGATGTTTGAGCAACTTGCGCTTGCCCTGAAAACAGAGTTCTCCCTGAAATTTTTCAAGCCGGGAGGGCGGCAGCCCCCGCCTCCCGCCCGCCTCGTACGCCTATGTGGATGGCTGAGCTAAACCCTAAATCATCGGAAAATAATCTGAAAAATACACAAAAACAACAACCTACCGAAAACCAAAAGAATGCTAAAACCGAAATGTAAGTTAAGTGGGAGACCGGTTTTTACGTTTAGCTTGCCAAGGGGGCAATTCACCCCTCTGACCCCGTTAGTTACGCCATTGACTTTGATCGATTGTATTTACATACAGTGAGCTGTCCCTATACTCAACTGCAACAAGATGCGACCTGGTGGCGTGGCTTAGTTTATGGGCGGGCCTGCAAGTTGTCTAATTAATCTATGTTTTGGTTGAGTTAATTCTCGGCTGGAAAGGCGGGAATTCTTTCACGTTAATCGTCACATAACAGTGGTGAATCTTTTTTCAATATCTCAATGACGTTGGCATTAGAACGCGGACGTCTGACTCCATTATAGGTAGGCATACCATACTTTTGTGATTGAAAACTGGGATGTTTTTGAATGTTTTTTGCAGAAGAAAATGCAAAAAGTACCGGTACGAAATAAGTCCTTTCAATAACCTCACTGCACAAAAAACACCTCTTCCTAATAACATACTATTGTTACTGAACCAGCCAATGTGCTAACAATCAACCCACTACTGGACCAGTTACCCGCTACAATGACGTAACATAAGAAATACCAAGATCATGCATCACTCTTCACCAAACTGACTAAACAGACCAGTCATAGAATGTTAATATTCGTGTAGGGCTATATGCTGGCTGACTGAATGGCCTAACCGGNACTTTTTGGTTTACTGGCCGGGACAACGCCTGTAAACCGGGACTGTCCCATCTNAAACGGGACGTATGGTAAGCCTAATTATAGGTACTGTACTGGCTTTGCTGATGAACCGTGATGCGATGATCAGTGTACTGTACATAGCTTAGTGTAGTACTTTCTAGTAATCATAGCTAATCAGTAGTGTTAAAAAATGAAGAAATTCGTCAGAAGTACCTCTTTTTCAGAAAAGGACTAAATGATTTTGAAGCTGAGTGATGTACGTGTGGTTGCATTTACCAAGTTCGCAAAAGAGAGTGAAAAGACTTGTGACTTTGTGGATATTGAGCACCAAAAACTTATTTCTCACATCGTAACTAGGTGGCTATCACTTTACCCTAGCTTGCCAGAGATGCTTCAAATATACCCAGCTTCATATTCATACTAAATGTCCATCGGCAAGCCGACTGTTTTCTGAAACGTTTTTTGGAAATTCTCCAAGCGAACTCTGTTTAAGACATTAAGAAATTGGCAATCATTTCTGGTTGCTTTCAATGAGCAAGTTCAGAATATTGAGAAGTCCAAACCATCACTTGTTGAGGTTGTATCGTGTTTCGCTACTGTGAAGGCAAGGATTCAATAGAGACAATTAGATGCATATCAAGCCAAGTTAAATCAGCATTAAGAAAACTCAGAGACTGAGAGAAGGCAAGGATCGTGACTGTGTATTATTCAAGTCAGATGTACCTGCATTGTACAAGTCTTGTGTTGCACATCTGGCTAAATGGATCACTTTATTTCCTGAATTTAAATGCTTTGACTAGATTCCTCCGTTTGCAAACAACTGAATGAGAAAATGTTGAACCATGTGAGTAGTATCTGCTTAGGCCGTGATCTGCTTGATAGAAACGTTTCTATTGATGAAGCCAAACTGTTTGACCAATACCAAAAATTGTTTGAGTTCGTGCGAAAAGAAAATGAATCAAATACAATTTATTGTAAAATGACGGAATATGAAAGATGGGAAAAATATTTTGCAACTTGCAATGCCATTGAATGCTTCAGCGAACTGATAAAGATTGCGGTTTTACTTCAGCTTTGTGGCTCATTACGCTAATAAGGAATGATTTTTTTCGTTGATGCGGCCACAAACCTAAAAGAAAGAGTAATCTTTCTAACTGAACCAATTTTACTTTATTAAACCTGGTGTGCAATTTGAAACAGCTTTCATACAGTTTCATAATATTGTTAAAGGCGATTTTACATTTTAAGAAAATTTAAGGAAACTGCAAAATATTCATGAGCTAAATAGCACGAGTAAATAAGGATTCTGTTTCGTGTGTTTTAACTGAAACGTCGTCCACACTGAACATCTTACTTCATTGCTTAAAACTTATCAATAGGCCTAATTGTTATTTGGCTTGATGAGTGTAGTTAACACACACAAGTAAATGACAGTCGTAAGTTGTCCCCTCTTTTTGCGATGAAAAATATGGCAGCCTTTTCCTTTATCATGAAAATACGGCAGCCTTTATTAATAAATAAACATGGTCAGAAAGGGGATCGTCATCATAACAAGTGTAGAGCTTATCCAAGTGGTCCTAAAAGACGTAAAAAGCAAGAGACAAAAAGGAGAGAGGAACAAGTTGCAGCTAAGTCGAGAAACATTCAAGTTACTATTTTACAGTGGCAGTGAAGTCCAGCGGAGACATTTCTGCGGAACCTGCAAGAGGACAGAATATATCGAAGAACATGATGTACAGACTTAGATCCACGTAACGACGACAATAGACCTGTTTAACCAGCAGTGCAGTAGCAGAAGAACGTCGCTAAGTATCATCGAAAAACACGATGGATGAGATGGCTGACGCTATCACTGGAGGCAACGATATCGGTCTCTGGGCCCTCTGGCCAGGCAATATACCGGAAAAAATACCGGAATATTGGTTGAAATATGAAACAGGTACTTTTTGACATTGTGATGAAAAGTCATTTTTAAAACATGATGTTCCACAACACAGAAAAGACAGACACTTTTCACGGAAATGTACCACAAGTCTTATTCGTCGCCAGATGCACAATGGCGAAGTAATTGACAGAAGCTGGCTTTGTTTTTCTCCTTCACAAACTTGTGTTAAATGTTTCACTTTTAGACTGATGTGCGCGGGTACGACAAAATGTGCGCCATTTCCTTATTAGAAAAGGAATCTTCGACTGGAAGCGCGCTCTTGAGCGACTGAGGAGCCACGAGCAATCAGTGGAACATATAGATGCCACGATTATAGTTAGTAGCGGATGTAAAATCACTGTGAAAAATTGATACAGAACTAGCCAGTCAGGTCAATCAATGCGAACAATATTGAAGATCGCCTCTGCCCGCAACGTTTGGTTTCTGTCGTGAAGCTTATTGCTGAGCGAGGACTGGCGTTTAGAGATGATGAAAACGTTGGATCGCCAAGAACGTTTTCCAAATATTTTCAAAACCTTTTTCAAGCAAAATTAAAAAAAAAAGATGCGATGCTTCTGGTGACCGGTTTTGCAACAGTTTTACAAATCCCTGATCATTGTCAAATACTATGTTGCATCATAGAGTTTTGTTACAGTTGAGTTAACAAATGTGACGTCACAAGATTACGCCACAGATAATAATGATATGTTGAAATACTGGTGACCTCATTGGTCATCCCCAACCTAAACATATTGTATCCGCACATGTAGCCTCTTACCACGCCTGGGCCACAGGACCCCCACCACCTAAATCCGGCGCTGCCAAGTGTTCTCATACCATTCGCTTTTCGTTTTTTATTGCCGTGATAAGCTGCTGATGCAACGTGTTCTTTGAGTTTTCAGTACTTGCAACTATAATTACATATAAACCATTATTTATTTATGATTTCCTTGCTTTCCGCTCTCATCCACAGCTCTTCACATATCATTTGATTTGGCTGGCTCAGCACAGCCAGAGCTAGTTTTCTCAAAACTAATTTGCTTTGAAACGTATTGGAGGAAATTTTGCTTTCAGTCTTTTTTCCAGGTTGTACAATTCTACTAAACGGTTCCGGTTTATGCTCAGTTTTTTCCTAACCTTTTTATAAAATTGTTTACATGTGTGAAAGTCGTAGATGAATATATACCTATGTAACGTCTATACGCCACCAGAAATACTTCGTGATTTTCGTAAATTGAAGAGATTTGGGAAAAGAGAAGATAAAATTGAAGCAAGTTTGAAACTAAGTCAATCCTTTTTTAGCCTGATAAAAAAATGATCATCAATTTTGCAATTTCACTGCGTCGATTGCAATGCGTTCATCCCAGTGTTTGTCGTTAACCTTATTTTAATAGCCACAACGATTGGACATACCGGCTTCGACTTAATTTGAAAAATAAATTGCAAAACGTGGATTTAAATTCGGATCTAACGAAAGTGTACAACTACTCGCACACCGATATTCCGAGGATAAGAAAAGGAAAGTTAGGTGGTCAGGTAATGTTTGATTTTATGTTTTTTTGTTTTGCCCACTCATCAGCATATGTGTGCAACAGTAAAAAATAAATTAAGATTGTAGGTTATCGAAATACTTTTTTGCAGGGAAGGATCAATTACAGAGTTTAAACTTCATGTCGAAAGCCAAATCAGTGGAAAATGATACGATTGAAAAAATGTTATGCTGTGTGGGTTAGTTCAGAAGACCTTAGTTGAAGTGATGACCACATCCATGGCAGGGTTGAATACAGTAGTATAATTGGATTTTTTAGAATATAGCCTTTTCGAACTTAGGATCTTCTACAATAGCGCAACCACAGAACCTTCGTGCAACTGTGAATTCATTTAAGCACGACACACGACACAGCATTTACTTCTTTATGAACTCGGTGTTGCAATGAATAACTTTGAACTACTCTAAATTTCTACGGGTTGGTCTGGTTCTCAATTTGCTGAACGTTATTCCAGCACCGGAAAAGCCGGATACTTGGACTCCAAGTATTGGTTATTATGTCTCCATGCCAATATTACATCATACCAATTTCAGCCTAACCTGTTGGTAATTCAGCCTCAAGTGCTAGCAGTGACTGCAATTCTCCACCTTGTTGGATGTCAGTAGGTTCGTGGTGGTACGGTGAGCACGGGGTGAAGGTGAAGTTCTGAGAACCTTTTCTTCTACTTTACTCTTGATCTGAATGAGGTACATAAAAAATTAACATGTAAATGGTTTGTGTCCTCACAAAGTAACTTAAAGTGGCCTGATCCTGTTTGAAATAACGTTATTTGAAGAATGCCTGCAGCCACGTTACCAAACGGTGCACGGTGGCATTTCTTGGAGATAAAATATTATGGAAATAGTGGTGCAGGACAGACTAGAAAAAATTTGTTCTTTGAAGGTGTGCATCGCTTTGTAAATTGGAATTTCTCATTTGTTGGGGTCATTGTTTATGCCAAAACATCCACCACAGGGATTACCTGTTATTGTCTCTAACTTGAGAGTTTGAATTTAAGACCGCAGAAAGGCTTACACGCAAAGTTGCACACTATAGCAGCAGGAAGCAATAGAACGTACTCGACGATATCACTTTATTAATAGCTGATTGCCATATACGCTCATAAAGGTACTATTCTCAGCGTGATTTCTGTTCGCGGTGCCTCAGTTGGTTCATCTAATGTCGCGACTTGATAGTCCAACACTCCAGCTATATTGAAATGTGTTTGTCTTTATCTCCATAAAAGTAATCAGTAGCTACCTGCACACCCAGCGGACAGTTAATCTATTTAATAACGCAAGAATACTGGCTGTTTGTTTTGTGCTAAACGTGCCATTTATTGTTAAGTACCAGATTAAAGTTTAAACCAAATTCTAATGGTATTTGGTACCAGGTACACCGGAGAGCGGGGCATTGCCCCCTGCCCTTTCAAAGGTAGACAACGGTGGTGGAGGTGCCTTTTCATAACAGTATCATAGGTAATTTCATGCTTTATCAAGATCGACTTGAAAAAATTTTTATTGCAGTTATTTGCGCACCCAGAAAATTCCGAATGCTTTTCTATAATTTCTGTCATTGTTTTTGAGGTCAACATTATTGCTAAAGAGAAACAAGCATACTTGGTAACGTTATTTTTTCTTTTTTTTATACGTTTCCATTGCTCTCAACTCTTTTGCTTTCCTGGATAATTATGGTCGGGCAGACGAGACATCCTAAGCTACTGTACCAACGGAGTTGGGATGTGGATCTCTCTATTAGGGGAGAAAGTGGGTCTACATTCAGGGCTTTACGAATTACAGAGCTGTGTCGCAAAGTGTCATACCATAAACTCTTCGCAAAAAATCCCATCTCTGCCGCTTCTGCTTGAGATAGCACTCTTTTGGCCACTACCTAAGATTTGTGTCCATAGGTGAGGGTGGAAACTAAGATCGATTTTAAAATGAAATCATAAATGTGCTTGAAAGCTCTCTTGTTGTAATGTATAATCACGGAACGATGAAGATAACGTATACTGCGTTTGCTTCAATAGTCCGTCCGTGAATCGTGACTAAAACCGCAAGAAAGTTGAACTCCTCAACCTTTTGCCGTGTGTAGCCGCTTAGTTGCAGCGTACAATGACGAGGGTTTCTGGAGTGACACAGGCTCATAACCAGCTTGGGACAGCATGAGGCCAAGAGTTTTCTGAGAGGGGCCCAAATTTTTGAAACTATGTCCAATAGTTTTAAACTATATGTCCAACATATTTTTTCAGGGGGGGGGGCGAAAAATTTTTCAGGGCTTCGTCCATCCTGTGCCTCCCCTAGTTACGGGCCTGGAGTGAAATGCGAGTTTTAGCGCTTTTCTATTCCAGCTTGATTGCATGCAGCAGCAAACTGATCAAAACAGTGTTGATGGCCCAATTCAATGCAAGCCGCACTAAATCGTAGATCCTGCAGCTTCCTTGATATCTTCGTCGACTGTAGCGTGACTCCCTATTCTATTCATATAAATCACGGCTGGGGAACCTATTACTATAACGGGCCATACTTTAATTTTATCGCATAATTAAAAACAGAACACAGTACACATATCATTGTTTACATAAGTAGAATAAGGAGAGAAAACTATGATAAGACCGAGAAGGAGATATATTTTAACTTTTTGTGATGCAATGTTGTGCTCTATTTGGGTAACAAAAATCTGACGCTGGCCACATTAGATGATCAGGCAGGTCGCATGTATAGCCCTTGGGAACCAGGTTCTCCACCCCTAACATACACTATTACTTGAAAAGACGTTTGGTGGTACAGGACTTGAAGATGGCGTGAAGTAAGAGATTCATCCCAAAGCTTTTCGTCTGACACTCTTTGAGGGATATCGTCAGAATGAAGTGGAGATACTACCAAACTGGTTTATATACAGAAAAGAAGAGATCTCATTGGTTAAAGCAGTGGCCAATAAGAAAGAGTTTAGGAGATAAGAAAAGGCGAGTTGTCATTGGT
>JGI24158J21664_10013092_pt1 | contig 10958 bp, 8 predicted proteins | sample Ectturendosymbi3_FD_21664 | JGI IMG/M metagenome (IMG submission 21664)
GCAAATGTTGTGAAAACGCAAACAGCAACATATTATAAACACGCGAAGAGGAGATATGGTTGAAAATGTTGGAGAAACACTGTTTTGACAATTCATTATCGGTAACGCAAATGTCCCGCTTTCCTAATTTGGGGTGAACTTGTAACGACCTACTGTAAAAACATTCCAAAAAACGGTATTTCCCTCAATAACCTGGGTGACATTGTACTATGAGCAAAAAACTTGAGAAATATTAGCATTTTTGCAAAAAAACATCGAACAAATAAAAAGCTTTTCCTAAACAACCAGCGTATGACTTAAAATTTCACTGCTGTTTGTCACGAAATCGTGCAACAAAATAAAAGCATTGCATCCGAGGACGAATTAAAGAGATCGCTTCTTGTAAAAGGACATAGAACAAAGCATCAAAGCAGGAGCACAGGTAGTATGTGATGGAGCCAACTGCTTACGCCATGCAGTCTTCGTCATGTTCATAGAGAACATTCTAACAAGAAGGATAATTAATCTCCAGCATCACTTTGATCGCTGTAATGCATGGATCAGTTGCCAGGAAAGTTACGAACCGAACGGTGATGTATCTTCTTCGATTCGTTTAAACTCATATTCTCCTCTACCGTCCATGTGCAGATAATACTGTGGAAAATATGAAACGAATCTATTTCGACAAAGCAGTCGTTTCGTGACGTTGATGTGACGGTTCAAGACAATGGCAAATAAGAGTTAGTGGTGAGATTTTAAATGACGCTTGCCAAGCAAACTGTCTGCTGTCCCAAAACCTAACAACAGGATTCCATTTTGATAACGGTATCAATATTTTATTTTACTCCATTCATTAATTAATAAGCGGCGGCGAAAAAGTTTTTCACAGGCAATAATAATATTTTCAGTAAATTCACAAAATTTCACGTCGCAAGAAAGTCACTCGTTGAAAATCAAACGTAAAATATTCGATTTGAGTGTTTCTTTCCTGACATTCAAATCAAAACTATCGATCATAACCCCCATATCAGTCGCATCGATGCTTCTTTTTATTTCTATGTTTAATGCAAACAACTTCAACTTTGACAGTTAACCAAACTTTCTTCCAGGGCTTGGTCATTTCACAGCATTTGTCAGCAGCTTAACAAATAGGCTTGACTTGCTTAAAACAAAGTATGTTGTAGGTGACGCACACCAGCTAGCAATAGTACATACCAGGAAATTTATTGGAATATTGCATTCGCATTATCCATAGATGGACAACAGGACAAAAGCAGATTTTAAAAAACTATCTGAGGACGGACGATGCGATTTTTACGTGAAATCGAGTTTCTATCAAAAATTTTTGCTGATGGATTCAAACCCTTCATCTCTGCGGAGACCAGTTCCTTGAAATAAATGTAAAAGAAATGATAGACTTTGTTCAGCACCAACTTTCATATCGGACAGTAGTTCTTGTTTTAGACAAAGGTGGCTTAAAAGCGCAGTGATAAGATTCGAAACTAACGAAAATTTTCAAAACAAGCAGTGCAGACATACAGCAAACAATCACTGCACACGTCACTTACCTCATGATGACGCCACAAAGATTTTCTGTGAGATACTGTGAACAGGGTAATCCCCACCTTTTTGCAATGCTGGTACATAAACCCCTCGACATCGACACTAACGGCGCTAGTGCACTCATCAAGGATCGCGAATTGAGGTTTATGGTAGAAGAGTCGGGCCATCTGGGGGAGAAAAAAGGGCCAGATAGGACGCGGCTTGAGTCAAGGAAAAACAAAACGGAACGCGGTTATAGTATAAAAACAATTGAGACCCGGTCGCAGCAGGTTTCACCTGTGACTGATGCAAACATCAGCATAGTTGCTAGCAACGACATAGAAGACGGAAAGCATATCGGGAGTGTACGGGAGCCCGAACCTCACCACCGGTACCACCTGAAGTTGATGCTTGAGGCCAGGAAGCATTGATTGTTTCACAATGTTTCAAAACTGGAAAAGCACATCCTCTTGCCAACAAACCGCTGATGGGGGTGGGAGGTACAACAGGTTGCTGGTAAGTTCCAGAAAATATTTGTTTGGTAAATATGAGGCCGATTGCGGCGTGTGCGTAACCACGGCCTACTCAAGATACGATATGGCCGGACATTTTGCAAACCATCGCTAACAGGCCGATCTGGTTTGTTTCAAAATGCAGGTAAACTCGATTACATAAATTTAATTGATGGCTGCAACAATAATTTTGTTGGCACTGGCGGTTTACAGGACTTTTTTTAAAGATTGCCATGTTTTTGTTTAACCATGCACATTGCCAAAAATAATCCAAAGCTATAGTATGAAAGGATTCGGGCAAATGTGAACCGCACTGTCTAAAATAGTTAAAATATACATAACAAATATTCCATGCATATAATGATGGTTATTGAGGATCTTGATCCAGGGCCAGAGGCCAAAAGTTCATCGTCCACTCATCTTAGGCGGAGTAGATTCAACAAAAAAGTGGACGAAGTGTCATTACATTTCTGGTTATCGATGCGAGCCGTAAAAAGCTTTGCGTATGTTTACGTCTAGGCCTGAATAAGCTACGAAGCCTTTATTTACCAACGCACTAAAGCAACCTTTTAATACTGCAAGGAAAGGTCTAACAAGTGGTGACAACGCGCCGGTAGAAGACGATCGCCACGCTTTGATTATAGCGATAGACTTGACAACCACCTTTCACAAAGATTTTCTTGTGGCATGCCACGGACCCGCCATTGCTTTGAGAAGCACCCCTTGATTTTACTTTTAAGATAACTTGACGCTCATCTATTTTTCCGAGCATGACGTCCGTCAAATAAAAATGAATCTGTTGAAAATGAAATAAATGACAGAGAACAACTACAATGTGGTTGCAGTCACGCCTCATTGACCACCAGTCAATTGGTTGAACCATTGATTTACGACTTCCTGGGTGACCCGTTGCAGTACTTTTGGACAACAGATAAATCCCAGGGTCCAGCCTGTTGCTACTACACATTATCTCCACAAACTAACTATAAAAACGAAGCAAACTCCTGCTCTCTAACAAGGTCGACGAATATTTAAACTTACAGCCATTCGCTGCTTCTCGCCACCACTTAAAACATCCATCCAGTCCTGGACAGAATCCCAGCCTCCCTCACGTTCGAGGATACTCCCCAGTTGTACCTGAACATTGATGCGCAGGTACGTCATAAATGCGCGTACCGAAGTGTTTGATCAACCGCGTCGAGAAAGTAAAACACCTTTACAACGAATCTCAGAACATACTGGATACCATCGTTTGCACTCATAGTACAAACTCACACACAACAGCCTTTCATTATTTGACTCGCACTTTATCGATCGAAATAAGGACAAAAGTACAGTTTGATCTTGATGCAAAATTCATAATTTGATTTATTATATCTACGTCACTAAGCAGCGCGTAAAACATTTTCATACACACAGACCTTGTTGAGGAAACCTTCTAGCGCTTTGTCATCAAATCCCTTTCTCTTCATCTGTTCCTCGGTATCCGGGTAAATAACCTGGTCCCGCAATGTACCCAGGGTCATGTAGGGGCGTTGGGGTATGTAGAACAGCTTACTCCTGTGTGGTTTGACCAGGGTGCCTCCGAACAATGGCCACAACTGAAACATACATCATAATTAACTTGGGCAGTAACAAGCTGTAATACTATGCAGGATCGTGACAAAATGAAAGTATCGCCAGCACGCGCTTGTAGCCACCTGCAGTCCAACCGTCTTTCCAACCTTGNATGGGGCAACATTAGCAAACTCTAACAATGAAATCAAGCGTGAAAGTGGCTTTGTCGACAAACAATACAGCCATTCCCCACCGCTTCTTCACGAACGCTATACTCATGATACATTCAATGTTTCAAATCACAGCCATTCGTGCCCTAACCTCTCCAAGAACTCGAAACAACGAACTCTTGCCGCATCCGTTCGGACCACAAATGATGACGTTGGTGCCTGACGTCACTTCGAAGTTCATCTCTTTGATTAATATGTCGCCGTTGGGTGTCACCAGAGGAACTTTTTCGAACCTTTCATAAACAAACAGTAAAATCAGATCGAAACATGAATCGATCCATCGTCATATGCAGGGGCGGAATGGCTGCATCCCTCCACGAAAAATGCACAGCGAACGATTCTGTCTATTTCGTCTTAATTTTGTATAAATTATCGACTTAGAAAGCATAACCTTTTGACTGGATCCGATACAATTTGATTCAACATTTCATAGAAATCCAACAAATCAAATGTTTCGTTGTTTTGCAGCTATGCCGCTCGTGCAATGGCTGTTTCAGTAGACTTAATGATTTGGGCGGCTTGAGATTTGTCGCTTAAAATTTCATTTTACCAACTCAAAACTAATAGAAAAACATTTTTCTACTGAAAAATGGATGGGAAAATTAAAAAATCCAAGGGGGTCAATGCCCCCTGCCTCCTGACGCCCATGAGCTTGACCAAATGCGAAAATCCTTTCTCTGACATGTACTTAGTAGTCACACTCAAGTGCACCAGTTGTTGCAAGGCTTTTAATGCATTTTCCTTATACTACGCACATTCAAACAAACCAACCCAAAAATCCCCATAATAGAGATGTGTTTTGAAAGACGTTCTGATACAATCATGCTGAACTTACTCTGCCCTTCCTATAAAATCTGGTTCTGTAAACCAAGTGCTTTTGTGCATTTTTCGTAGACCTTCTATAAGTATTACCTGAGATATTAACGCATATTAGATGTTGAAATCAATACCAAAGTGGTAACAAACAAATATCACAAACAGGCTACTCCTGCACTTCGACTGACAAGGCCACTCTGATTAGTGTTAAGATGTCTGGTTTTCACTAGAGATTGAGAATAAAACTTTCGAAAGTACTGCGGTTCTACCAGATAACCTTTGCACAGGAGTACAGGACACCAATGCAGAGCGCAGCAGAGATTCCATCTCTTGAGTGAATAAAACATGGCATCTCTCAGTAAAATTTATTCCTATTGATATTATGTCACAGAGGCAGTGACTTGCATCGTAGTGCGTTTTGTCAGAAGTGATAAGTTGCCGACTGCTTTAGACGTAAAAGATAGAATGCTTGAAGTTTGCCATTTTATTCGTGATTGGTGATATGTGTTCTGTGAAAAATCAAGAACTAGAGGCAAAACTTATCAACAGAGAATTCATTCACCCCTGCAAAACTTCAATCACCCTTGGGTGAACCATTCACCCGGATAAGAAGTATTAGGCTAACCTATGAAGACTGAACAGTTGCGACATTGTTTCACATACGGTTCTTGATGAAGAACCCAACCTCTCATGGCTTGTACCTCAAACATTATCAGTCAACATCAACATCCAAGGCAACACTCTGCCCTGCAACCCAACTTAACTTATTTAAGGCCTTGAAAAATTGGTATTTGTGTGAATGTTTCAAATATTCTATGTTGAATTCTAATTCACATAGGTTTAGCTGTCATCATCGCCACAAGAATCTGAACTTTACTCCTAATGGCTTTTGTGATTTGCTTTAGCTGCAAACATGCATGGATTGATACAACCAAGTTGTTTGGTTGCATTAATTCAATTAATTGTGCATATAAAACTGTTCGATTTCACAATACTCTTTTGGATGTAGCACAGCCTATAGTACAAATTTATTAAGACAATTGTATAATATTTTCAATTTAGCTCTCAGAGGTAGTAAACTGGTAGCAAGCACTTTTAATCACGTTAAGTGTAGACTTACAAAGCTGAAAAATGGTCAGATAATTACAAAACTTGGAAGTTTCGTAACGGCAAAAAATAGCAGCTGGGGTTGCAAGTGCACCCAAACAATTTTTGATTTGTCAAAAACCTTGGGCAAAGAAGTTTGACGTTTTAAAAATATACTAATGAAATTTTATTTCTTTTTATTGAATGTATCAATGAAAGTTAATTATGTCGTAGAAAACAAATTAAATATTCATAAACTCAATAAACTGTTTCTAGTAACATCATGTTTTAACATGAGTTGATGAGTAACTGACTCACTTGAAAGTTTGATCAAAAAGGCAATCGATTTACGTGTTATATTAATCGTACACTGTAAGAATCGAGTATTCTGTAGGGCACCTACTTCATTTGAGTAGAGCCTATGCCAAGCCAAGTACAGAAAAAGCTGTTTTAAGGTACGGTGTTTGGATGAACAAACACATACAGCTTATAGTGTTGCATGCTGCCTATACGTCCTCAACTAGGTGTTAGGCTTCTTGCTGACAGCAATAGCTGGAATGTGAATGAAACGCCAAACCTCAGAGCTGCGATGCACATGCTCAATAGTCAGCCAGCTGGCTTCCCACAATTTTCTCGACAGCCTAGTGTACCTTTTTCAGTTGGGTTACAAGAACCAAATTTAAAGTGCCACATTTTGTATTTTTATGTCTATGGTTTGGTAAAAAATAAAATGTACCAGCAGCTACAGAAAATTGTAGGGAGAAAGTTTGCCGCATATTTTTGGGCAAAATATATTTTGCACCCGCAAAAATTGCCTGATCTTACACCTACGGCATCTATATGTTTGCTTAACGTGTCTGACACATGAGAATACTTTATTGTCGGCCTAATGTTTGCAATACAAACAAATTGCAAAGAGGCTGAATGACAAGATTTTAACACACTGTAATATTGAGATTCATCATACAAATGCATCATTTTTGAAGTTTTACTATGCTGAACTTGAAATGTTTTTGTCTTGAAGTTACTTGTATTTGTAACTTAAAGTGTACCATCTCTGGCTACAATACAAAAAGCTGGCTTGCTAGTTTCGACAAGTAGTTGTCAAAATGAACAGTGGAATCAAGTATAGCCTTAATGTTCCAATATCTTTCTAAAGATTTTCTTGCTTTTTGACATCCACACAGAGTTAAGGCTCTAGTAGAAACGCATTGCATTACTCCACAGCTTGCTTACAGTAGTGACTACATGCACACGGAAAATCCCGTCAAAGCACCAAGACTGGTGTTCTGCTGTTGACGAAGTTTGTTTGCTTCTCACAGCGTAACCGCGGCACCAGTGTTGCTAAAAATTAATGATTTAGAATCAGAACGAAAAGTTCTGTCGATGCGAAACAAAAAATTCATGTCACATGACGTTTGATAATATTTTTGTGCTGGCTAATAAATGCTGTATACTCTGGTAATGTTGGTGGTATTGAGTTTAAATCTAGTTGGCAACCGAGGGCTTCAGAATACTGTCCATCATTTCTCTAAGCCAGACTGCAGTCGTGTACTGATGAACTGTTTGAGGTTTGGAGTTCGAGAATGTGAAGGCAGAGATCATACTGGTAAGCTTCTGCAGAATATAGAACTTGCGCAATTTACTTTGGGTGAAAAAATGGGAAAAAAGGCTGTTGATTACCAGTGAATGGAGTTTATGAATTGAAAGATGCTTAGATTGAATGCTGTAGTATATTAGAAAGCTATAGCTCATAAGATATGATATCATCTGCAGCTGGTACCAAAAAGAATGTTTAATGATGTTGACTTCAACTTTTAAATGATATTTTGCTCCCACGTAATTACTCCTGCGAGATTACGTTTCCACAGCTTCAGACCAGCATATGCATGTAAAGCTAAAGAAGTGTTCTACAAAATTCTACTTCAGCAAATCATGAACTTAGCGCTCAGTATGATTCTAGAACAGCATTTGATTTTGAGTGAAAAAGAGACATGTTAACAAAACCACAAACTTCAAATGAAGTTTGTGATGTTTTTTACTGCAGTGCAGCTAGTGATTTTCACTTACCCATCATATCGAAGCTGCGAAGTCACTTTTACATCAAAAGTTCTGTTTATGTAAATGATTTACCAAGTAACGCACTTGCTCAAGCAGTTAAACCTTACCCTATGCTGGTTAAAGAGAAATAAAAAAATGGGCTTACTATTCTTTGTATGAGAAAAGATTTGTGGATTTTAGAGAAGCTTACGGACATGTTGCATATGATCAGTAACAATATTTTGCAATCAACCTTTCCTGAGGTTGTCAAGCTTCTGAAAAATTTGAAATAACTCCAATGTCAACAGCTGTGGTTGAGCGGTGCCTTCCAACTTTGAAAACAACAAGCTTTTGAGCAGCACTATGACTAATGACAAGTTGTCATCAATTAAGAAAATAAGATGACCGACAACTTACTTCACTGAACACATCATAAATCATTTTGTGACAATCACAGAGGAGACGAACGGAATTTGCTTCTAACTAACAATGTGTTCTCGAGATGCCATCAGCATCTCAACTTTTGATTCTCTACAGTTGTGAGTTCACGTTTTTTGCAGCGTTGAAAATTATTCATGTAATGCAGTGTTTCCCATCTTTTTTTGGCTAGCGCCCCCTTTTCTGACAAATAAATTTCTATCGCCTCCCTACCATGCCTAGGACACATATCAACACAATTCTTTCGTATTGTATATTTGATATGTTTGAAAATGATTAAAACAAGAATGAGTGCAAAGATGCACTTCACTATAAAACTTAATTTAGTAAATTAACTCATTTAGCAGTTGGAAACTGTTAGAGTCCTTGATTTGGAAACTGTTTAGTTCATGACGGGCTCAATTTCGTTTGATGCAGCATTAAACTTGGACAAGAAGGTGGAGATTGCTGGTGTTACAGGCAATTTTTGGCCTGCAACAAATAACTGCTGTACAGCGGGCTAGGCCTGGAACCGTCATCACTGTACAGCAGGCTAAAAGCTGGAAGAAAAGACTGCAACATGGAAAACAAGTCAAAGTTCGAAAATGCACTACAGCTCCAAGCCCAGCCACACTTCCGATCATCAAGCGATCACGCAGCTAACCACATCCGACCAGCGTACAGTCATGAGGGCAGTCACAGAAATCGTGACCAGACATCTTGTGACCACCGATAAAGACAGTCACGATTTAATTATAGGAGTGTCCATTTTAACCAATCAAGACGCTTAATTTAATGGGGATTTCCTCACAATTTCAGTATAAAAAGGGCTGATTTCGCACCCAAAATTTGGGTTGGAACTAACTGCGTTTGCGAACTGTTCCAACCTCTTCGGGAGTTCAAACTCTTAAAGTTTGGCTGCAGAAGTAAAACTCTCTGCCTCTTGAGCCGTAAAAGGTCGATCTAGAGGTTAAGTCACTGGAGTTCATATGCTTGGCCCTTGCTCCTGTTGATCAAGAGTTTTCGAACTGGATAAGTCCTGTCCAGGGTCTTCAATCGGTCAAGTCGTGTGGCTTGTCCGGGCGAAGCTCTGCTATGATAGGCAATAAAAATGGGAATTGTCAAGTCAATTTCCACCAGTTCCACTGGTGAAGTCCTAACAGGATTCTGCCGGTCAAGACGTTGGCTTGTCCGGACGGACCCCTGTCAAAATGGACGGTGAGAATCGGCTTGTCCGGGTGAATCCCTGTCAGTTTAAAAGTAACTTGTTGCTAACAGATTGAAATGAGCTGACGTGACTTGGCAAGTTCTGACTTCGCCGACACGACCAATCGAAACGCGACTACTGTCAGCAACGCCGCGATTCGCTTTGAATAATGATAGACTTCCTTTGAAACATTTCCAACAACACTAGCTATGAACAGGTCTCAGTGTTGAAAGTAAAGTATAACAGTCAACAGACTCTTAGGCGTACATTGAAATGTATGAAGTATAAGTTAAGAAATAATTTTTTCTGTTATGATTGACAGTTGCATGAGTGTTCTTGTTCGAGAAGTGTACCAAAGCAAAGTCACATACTTGGTGAGTACCATTGATTATTTTATTATGGTGACCTATTCGTAATATCAATAAAAGTCGATAAATGAAACATAATTTGTATTTAGTGCCGGTAGCTTAATAGAGGAGTATCAGATGTAAGTCGGTACATTAAGCAGACGAGTATCTGTGAACATGGACAGTGATACAGTTAAGATTCGAACCCACTTAATTAAACGACTGTACCTAAATAAGGTTTTGTCTTCCTAACATATAGTAAAGACATAAAACCCTTTACACTGATTTGGCTTTAATGAGGTTAACATCATTCCCCTGCAATTGCAAATTAACTCCATTGCACGTCGTGAAGATATCTGTGTATTGTGAGTGACAGCCAAGATACTGTATCTATGACACCCTTTGGTAGTCACCTTCTGTGTGCAGCAACAGGCGTACAAACTCTCTTCATCATTATCCGAGTGCACCACATTGCTTAAACTTAGCAGAACACTTCTAAACCCTTTGGTATCCTTTGATCAATCCATTTGATAGTCTGCCACATTTTAGTAAATTTTGAGTTCGAAGCAGTACAGGATTGACTTTAATCTGCAGATTTTAGAAGTGTCTGAACTTAGCCGTGACACTTGCAGTCGTCCACTGGCACTACCATCTCTCTCTCGCTGGATTTCCTTGGCGCTGCTCATGCTAAACTGCGTTCTGAAACACACTTTTGTTTTCCGGAATCTTTTCGATTCCCTTTAGGTAACTTATTCTTGTTAACACCCAACACTATCTGTAAAACATACAAATTGCTTTTCTGCTTTCGAGTTGAACTCGTACAAGGTTGTTGTTACATTTGTGATCATCAAACCAGTCCATCCAAAATTAGCTCACGCTTTTGGTTACAGGCTGATTCGAAGTGCAAGCGTGCATTCTCAAACCTGACCGGTGATAGTAGCTGTAACGAAACGGGCATTATTAAGTAGCAGTTTACCCATGCCAAGAAGTACAGCTGACGAAATTCCAATCATAATCATTTCATTATAGAGGAGGACAGTTTTACTGTGCAGCTTACCTTTAGTGATGGAAACTGCAGTTCATCAATTTATCTCCTTGCATTTCACCTCTGTTTTGTTTCCAAAACGTTAAGTTTTTGTTTACAAATTACATGCATACATGTTTGTTGATCATACTGTTTTTTATGACATTTGGTCACTCAAAGTTAGTAAGACAACAGAAATGT
>JGI24158J21664_10013094_pt1 | contig 10957 bp, 9 predicted proteins | sample Ectturendosymbi3_FD_21664 | JGI IMG/M metagenome (IMG submission 21664)
CGCAAGAACTTAACAGTGTTAGTGTAATTCAAACATATGTAAAGCAGCCAAAGAACATATGTTATACCGACAGGGAGACCGAAGTCCTAATTTCATATATCCTCTGGCGCAGAGTATTTGCTCAACTGGTGCATAATATAATTAAAAATCGTCGCATAGTATTGAAAAGAGAAATGATTTCGCACGTTGTCATTCTCGTTTGCAAAAAGAAAACAAAATCTGCCGTTCCACCATGGCCGCGCGACAGAGTGCTGAAGCCAAATGCCTGAGACGACCTTTATGCCATTTTCAATATGAAAGTGACAAAATAATTATTTACATTCCCCAGAAGTTGCTCCTTTCTGCCGAACACAAAGCGTCCCCTCTTGTTCCAATTCCCATTTGATTTCAATGTGACGCATGTTTCCGTCCGTCGGCGACACGGTGAAACAAACAGCTGCGAAAAACAGGTTGTAACCAGTGAAAACAAGCTCAATGTACGGTTTGCACCAGGCAGGCTAAACCTAACACATACGATTCACAAAGCGTTACGTTTGCTGTCATCTTTTTGGAATAATTCAAACATACACATATCAGTTTTCAAGTGACTTCTCTGCAAATGTGAGACAAGCAAGGAAACTATCGGCAAATTTTTAGCAAAAAATCTATCGCAAAAAATTTGCCGTTAGATTCCTTGCTTATCTCAAATGTGGAGAGTAGTTACTTGAACAAACGATTCACTTCGTGAACTGATGAATCGGACGATGTATGCGATGCATATTTATTTTTTGGGTAAGCATTGCATTTCTTTCTGTTTTTCATTGGACGCTTATAATATAATAAATATATAATTAGCCGATCAAGCAACATTCGAAATAATGAAAATAAATCCTTTAACTTACCTGAAGTAACTGTATTTGACTTTCGTCTCAAGAGAATTTTTCAGGGACGTAAATTGCTTTTCTGTTTGCAACTCATCAAACAGGTTAAAATGTTTGTGTGTTTTAAATGTTGGGGCAGACCTTTACTTCCACCGTCAGTAAGTATCCATTGTCACACAATGTTGATTGAACTACATACTGTTACCGAAAATACAAAAAAAACACCATTTATTCTCAACTTCGCGACCAAATGGTGACGCAAATGTCTAATTCATAACGTATGTCGCATATTGCCTAAGGTGAATGATGTAAAGCTTTCACTGAGGCCATAACGTCGTTTCAGTTTCTGAACAGGAATGAAAAAAGTTTTCTTTTGCAAAAAATCTAAACTCTAAGGTTTTTCTCTTTGTTTCATTCCGTGAACAATTCTCGTTTATTCACAACGCGCTGCTAGGCCGACCCAATTCCACTTAAACAGCACCATATAACGACTCCAAATTCCCCAATAATTTGGGCATCAACTCTAACCCACAATAGAAAATTTTGAAACTGTCGAGGGGTGCCCGACGAGACAACCTGTTCAACAGTTTTTTTTTATCACAGCGCTTTAACTTTAATTTGCATGAAATTGTCTGTTTGCGCAAGTAAAAATCAACTCAAATCAATATACCTGAAAACTACAAAACATTGTATGTAGAAAAGTTAAGTCAATATTTTCTGGTGACTTATATTTGTCTGCATCGAATTTTGCTTCCATTACAGACGCATTACTCATTTGAAATCTTACACTTTGAGCAACAGATTTTTACCAATTTTTATTAACGAACTATTACCTTAAACTAAAAGTAACTTCAACATAGGCAGGACTGCAACCCAAATGATCCCTGGTCCTTCGCAGCCTCCCACTGCCCCATAATTTTATGAATCGCTCTCCTTGGAACTTATAGCAGCATGCAGTGGTGCTACCGTGCTGGCGCCATTTATGCGCGTGCTATTTGCTAGTTCCACATATCTATGTTTGTGTCCTTTCAAAAGGAACCGTATAAGCGCCATCTACGCGTGTGTTCTTTGTTCTTTCATCTACATGTGTGCACGGGTGGCGAAATCTGTTTCAAAGTGGGAGAGCACAAGTGCACATCAAAAAACTATGGAAAATTTTTGTGATTTGCATCGGCTATTGTGACGTCACAAACATTGAAATGAGACGTCTTTAACGTTTGTCAGCATGTTTAAGCAATTTTATGCAATGTTTTATAAGCCCTCAACGACCCTACACCCTATCTCTATCTACGCTACACTGACTTGAGCACATAAATGCAACTACTTGTTCTTAGTCTTACACAAAATTCATTTACATGTAAGTACACAAATACAACATGCACAAAGCCATGGGAGCGTCCACATATTACATCATATCAGATAGGGGTGAGAGTGGCTTTCAAAATGATGATAGGGTAAAAAATAGATATCTAAAATTCTAATGACGGTATATGCGAACGCTCCTTAGTAACAACAGACGTTTCTGTGCTACGCTACAAACTTCTTTCTACAAAAGTTACTTCTGCGATCATTTACAGCTATGAATTCTGTCAGTATTGTTATGAGATCAACCTGATCTATTAAGTGTTTGTGAATGTGCAAAAACATCCTGTGGTTCAAGTGCTCTTGGCTAAGTTTGTTTGTCAAGTAGTTCTTCAGCGGTCAAGGTATCAGGTACAAAAAACGATTATATGTTTGTCATTGGTACTGTCAAGTACAGCCGTAACAGTCGTGCAGTACTCCTGAAAATTCCCCTTAGGGTGGGGGTGACAGCTTTGCTGACATCACGTACAGTTTCGAAGGTATAAGGTATAAGACGATGATATGTTCTCCAAAAGTGTTAGTTAGTTACAAAGGCATCAACATCTACGTGGCCATGCAATTTTAGATACCGGAATGCAAAGACAAGATAGCATTTGCAACAAGTTGTCTGTTAGGATACCAGTTGTGTTGTCAACGCAAAAATAAAAAATAGCTTTTCAGTGTTGCCAATGCGAAAANAAAAACACAATTGAAATTGATCTGTAAAATATTTCATTTTGCGTATAAGATTCAGCAAAATTTCACTATTTGGAATTGTGTTNAAACGCTTGAAATTAATCCAAATTACACCAATTTTTCGATGTGGTGGCAGGAAATTTTTCCTACACACAAGCATATAAAATTACACCGTTTATTTAAAAAATGGCGTAGTATTTTTAGACCATCTGGCAACGCTGCTCGACAACACCAATGCGGTAAGCAAGTCCAAGTAGGGTGACCAGATTGTGCACGGTGTATTCTGCCAAACATTTATAAAATCCTGCCAAATTACAAATAATACATACAGTAACAAATAATATTGCCAGAATACTGCCAAACGTCCGCAAAATGTTTTTCATTAAACGATTTACTTTAACAATGAACCGAATAATAATTGTGTTACTTAAACTTATTTAGGCGAATTTCGAACTTTGAAAGTGGGGTGCCAGGCCCCTCNAGAAAAAAGTGGAGGAGCCTAGGCCCCCCGGTTCCGCCACCTATGCCTGTGTTGTTAGCGCCATGTGTGCGCTGTACTTCGTTGTGGGTAGGTGTTAAGACACTAAAGAATTAACTTCTTGATTTGTCTTGGTCTCGCCACGCGAGCACAAGAGCTGAAAACGGACAGTTACGCAACCGACGGTTGCATTATTCCAGTCAATCGCTACCAGAACCGTTACCATAACAACTAGACGTCACTGGAAATGTGGCCCAAGAACGTCCGGATTTTTAAATCAGAAAAATCAAAGGCAAAAGCGCATCACAAGCCAAATCTGGATCTGGGAGCCGTGCTTATGTTCACAAGCTGTTATAAGCACCTCGCAACAAACAACTGATGGCATCAGGTGCTGCAGTGTCAAGAAAAAAATGCGTTGCTAAACCGGAAAACCACTTCCTCGTTCGCCGCAGCAACCTGCTGATCACCACGCGCCTCCGCTTTCCGCAAACGCGACGTAACAAATAAACAAACGTGAAAACCGTTTTGCGCAGAGAGTGTTCCAAATAAGTCTGCAAAATTCTGCGCTGCAGTGTAGCGATTCGGATGCGATCAGTCGTCTATTGCTTAACCTTTCCAGCCCGGGTACCCCTACTCCTGAAGATATGGGCTTGGCGACCCCTCGTGTGTGTTTATGTTCCTAGTTAAAGTGGTGGTCGTTGTTGTTTGTGCATTTGCGTGTTAAACGAAAAAAAATTGCCATTCCCTCTAGGGACCCCCAGATTTTTCACTGAGGGCCCCGTTAAGAATCACTGGTCTATTTCCACGATTGAATATCCAAATAGTTCGTGGGAAGTTTGCATCAAGCTAAGCGAAACTGGACCCTGTAGCTTTTTGTTCATTTTTCCACTTATTGTTGCTCGCAAACCTTCAACGATTGGTGACTGATGGGGCGCGTCGAAACGTGTTCGTGTTTTGCGAAAGGCAGTAGATTTTCAAAAACTGTCTATCTTGCAAATGGGATTGCACAAAAATACTTCCAATCTCAAAGAAACCGATCAGTTGGGTGCACATTTTTTTGTTTTGTAGCAGCCGGCGTGTATAAGCTATATCTTGCAAATTACAGTCGCCGCGTTGCCAATGAGTGGAATGCAAAACTGCGAAGAGTTTTTGTGGTGAAGTTTCATGACCACACACGGAGCGAAAATTTGGAGCCGTGTTTGAATGTAACGATTTATGAACTAATCCATCAGGTAAGTCTAAACCAAAAACTTAGATTTTTCCGCCAAACACGTCAAAAGTTTGTTTTTCGCTAAACCAAAGAAATTTATTGTTTAAGCAAAAGCTTTCAATAGATGGTTAATTTGGCGAAACTGTATTAAGTGTTTTATTTTTCAAGCTGTTGAAATATATATATTTCACATGTTCCAACATGACTTGATTCCTATTTTTTTATCTGTGATCGTTTGGATGCACTGTTATCAACACGAAAGTCAAATGAACTCAACCTTCCTTAGCTTCTTCGCCAGGTCGGAAAGCATAGCATTGCATGCCGTTATTACATTTCGCCTTGCACTCCCCTGATTGCATTTCCTGCACACTTTGCACAAAAAATCAATTAGTTGAACATGCTAGAAGGGATTTACAACCCCTAGAAGGGATTTACAACTACGTTGTGTAAGATTTTGCGAACACTACACGCAAAAATGCTGCTAAAAATAGCAAAAAATCACGTTGGAAAACAATTCGAAGCTTTCGTGTCGGAACGCAATTACTCACTTTGACCGAATTGAAGAGTAACAACCTTGAATCCCAGCGGTCTCTTCTCGTTCGCCATTGGATCGTCAATACTGGTAAACGCTCTGTTGTACAGAGTCTCATTAACAGAAGTCCATGTCTACAAACAAAGTTGCAATATGAGTTTTGTTTGTCATGGAAATGTGGGGTGTGCTCTGCACCAGGGGTTTTCAACCGAGGTTCCGAGAACCGCGTGCGGCTCCCAAGCACCTTTTGTGCGGCTCTCACCAGTCGTTAAAAAAAACTTCTAATATTTTGTGTAACAGACTCGTTCTGTAATAAAACAAAACGTGTCAGTTGACTTGTGTCAAAAATTTTTAGTGCGGCTCTGTAACAAAATTGTCGGTCAGGATTTGACTCCCTTCAACGAAAAGGTTGAGAACCACTGCTCTACACACAAAATCCTGAAACTGCGTTATGTGTGGGCCGACCGATGCAATCGCGTACTTCGTTTGTAAAATCAAGCACTCGCGCTTTCTTTGTGTCGCATAATGCCATCGAACTTTTCTTGCTTGTTACATTAAAAAACATATGGCTAGTGAGTGTGCAACGCACAGTCCAACCTGGATAATAAGTTATCAGTAGTAAGCATCTGCAAAAAGCTTGTGACGTTCTAGCGGTTACGGTGTTTACGTGTTTCGCTGCGGTATTACGTTTATTTTAGGTAAAAGAAAGCAGTTTTAATCCCAGTGTCTTGCAAGCAATGATCAAATGTTGCGCATTACTTTTCTGTCACTTTGTGCGGGTATATTAGTTATGCAGCGAAGACTCCGCAAGAGTAAGTTACTGAAACCAAATACAGCGGCATTATGCACAAAACAAAAAATAATGTAATGAGCAAAAACAGCAACATGTTTTACGTTTGTTCGAAGTACAACCGCGGTTTAAAACAGCGTTGGCCAGACCATGACCAGCTGTCTCGTCCAATGTGGATCAAACTTTTTAAGGTAGTGACCTGGTTAATAGCTTTCCGTTTCTCTTCATCAAATAGCAACGGTGTGCCGTGATACCTCCATGTCACCTTATGCCGAAAGCAAGATGGGGTGTGGGTATGATTTGTAAAAAATTCATATTTTGTCACTCATTCAGTTAATAGCCATTGCCTGAAGTAAAGCATGAAGAATTTACAAAAAAAAAAGTTTGTAAAAAGTATTTGGACATAGAGCAGATTGGTGAGCGCCAAGTTGATTTTAGGGTACAAAACGATGGTTTTAGTTTATTTTTTGTTTCCTTTGTCATCTAAAACCAAAGTGCTATATTTTAGGTCCTAGGCTTATTTGCTATAATGACTATTAAACAATAAGACCATTTTTCTAACAACGGTCGGGCAAATCGATCAGGCATATCCATAAAAAGTGCTCTGAAACGAGTTAGCCTTTTAGACAACTTTGCATTGTAAGGGATACACTGAAGTTGGTCATCACGTCTCAACTTTTTCTGAATTCTGAACCCCAGAGAAATACCCTGCATGTAACTGAAAGCGGGCACAGCTGGCGTTTGGTTTTCATGCAGGACGTGATGACCTGTGTTGGGTGCGGCGAGCCAGGGAGCTACGGTTCGAACCCAAGCTCGCATTTCTTTATCGCGGTGTTGGAACTGTCTTGAGCTGGCTTGATTGGATAAAAAATGTTGTACGACTTTCTTCGTCTACCAATTTTCGACTGTTTAATGCGCCACAAAACACAATGACGCAAAACAAAACACAATTTCATACGACCAACAGAAAAGCCTAGTTTTGAGCAACTGAAAAATTGTAATTTTTGTTTCCTGACAAACTTCAAGATCTTTCAATAAACGACGGACAGAAACACACATTAATGTTGTAATTTTATCTCGCATTAAGGATTCTGAACATTACGGAGGTTGATTCCATTAATCTGGCTGCGTGTTTCCACCGTTCGCGAGTTTTTTCTGACGTAACACATCAACTTCCGCGTGCATTGCGTTCACGTCACGACGTGTTGTGCGCTCACAACGCTTGAGACGATTTACACCGACCATTGCTGCGATACTTTGCGAGGAAATTTTTATCAGGTTTTGGACTTGAGTCTGAATTCTTGTCCAACACTTTTCAGCAGTGCTGCAAGCAATTTTTTTCGAAACTCAGGTTCAAGTCATTTGTGATCGCATGTTTACACCTGTGATCAATTGTTACAGTATATTAATCAAAATCGACGGGAACTATCCGTCGTTGCCCTACCCTGCTACATGCGCATTCAAAGACCGTCGTTAAAAATTGGAACTATACAGTAAAAATTGAAAATAATGTGCTTTAAAATTGAGAGGACATAAAGAGATACTTTTGCAATAAAGAGTTGTGCTGAGCTGTTAGCTAAATTACAAATATCGCATTGAAATCAGGACTGTTTTTTGGTAACATGTAGTACAAAGCTAATTAACGTCGTTCGTGAAATAGACAAAAGTTCAGGGCATTCCTCGTGGCGCTCCCGGTCAGACCATTTTACAATGCATTACCAGTCCACAAAAGTTGGCATACTGTGTGGTAGTATACATTAAAACTCACCTCACAAGCCTGCAGCGCAGAAAATGATCCTAAAATCAATATGAGAGTGGCAAGCTCAAATCCAACGTGACCACCGTTCATTATTGTTCTCTGCTTCAGACAAGCAACACGAACACACGTCGCTACAACATTTTTTTTCACATTAGGGTACGCTAAATCATATATCTGCCAAAACAAACGGTCAGAGTAATGAAAACGTCGGCCAGACCTTATACAGGGAAAATCGATTTTCGTGACCAAACTTTGGGTTATGCTCCTCAGAGCAGCTTGGCATATATATAACGTATCTGATTGTAACAATATGCCCATTTTATGCAGTACTTTCCAACAAATCAAAAACATTAATTCGTAGGCTAACCTACTACTTGCAACTTTTTGAACCAACAGAAGTATTTTGCCATAATGGAGTGCATACGTATGGAAGCGTGTATTCAAAACCGTGAGGAAAAACTTACTTTTCATCAAGTGCATGAAGACCGAATTAAAGCACGGAAAAATATTATGTTGCAGGCAGTTAGTCGATTGAATACAAATTAAAAAATTAAATAACTTGGTTACTTACTTTGCAATTACATGCCTAAGGGCAGCAGAATATGTCAATCGCTTATATTTAACGTAATGCTGAGTGCAGAATCAACGCCACAAACATTTTCAGCCGACAGCAGGCAACAGCTTTAACAAACAGAGCGAAGCTTTGTCAAAAATGTTGTGGCGTTTTCTTTAGAATACTCGTTTGAAGTCGTCACCAGGGGGTGAAGTAAGGGGACATATGTCCCAAAGTCAGCGTTTCGGAGTCCGAGAAAATCCCACTGCAGGGGAACCTAAAAAGCATAATGACTAAACCAGGATTTGATTTTCGAGCTGGGATTGCTCACCCTCGACCATGATACGCTTCAGCGGAAACTTGACATTTGTAACATTTCTGAGTTGAAGTCATTAACTAAGTAAAACCATTACTTGACAAAATGCACGTAAACTTGTCACTGTTTTAACCACGTGTACAGGGGCGGATCCAGGGGGGAGATTGGAGCGATCGCCCCCTTAAAACCTACGTAAGTGACTTTATTTACAATGATTTTTTACACTTCAGTAAACAGCATTCGCGACACAAGGCTATTTTGTCGTCCGTTGTTTTGTCACAGAAGCATTGTGAAGTATACTTCATCCCTCTTACAGTAACGAAACCTGTTATGAGACTTGACTTCCAAATATTACTGAAATCGTTCCCTAACTTTACTGGCTGGATCCGGCCTTGCACGTGTACGTTGCAAATAGTAGCATCTGCCCACAGCATCCTTGAAACGGTAACGAAGGCAATGTCCCCTACGCTGTTGTTTCGATGAGTTTGCTTGAAGAATTCTGTCGGGCGTAAAAACAGAAACCTCTATCACAACGTGTTGCACTAAATTAAAAAAAACAGGTGTCAGGGAAGTGAGGAAAGCTCCTTTGTATGAAATAATAAAAAGAACAATGTCCAACAAGTTCAGTCAAATCCTAAGGCTAGTAGAATTTTGTTCCCTTAATGCCCCTTCTGCAGTCAACCACTGACTCGAGTAAGGATAGTTGTTTCACTTTCGCTGCGGCTGCTTCTGCATAGATCGAGCTTGTGCAAATTTTACCGTGTGGCAAATTGGGGAAAATGTTTGAGTTTTTCAAACCAATGAACAGACTTATATATATACGAAAATTAGCTAGAACATCGTCACAGAAGAATGTCTCGTTTCACGTTTCTGTAGAGAGCAATAGTTTTCGATGCAATAACACTTGCATTTAATAGCTGGAATATCTGAATACTGTCGAAAGGAATATCTGAATACTGTCTGTCGAAAGGAATCAATCCTTTTACTGCTAAGAATCGGAAACTGAAATCTTACAGGGTATACATTTCGCCTACTACGTAGGCTTCATCAGCTCTTAATCAAATACAATAGAATCAATATCTGACTACGGTATCTGTATTTACGTCTTATTACTTCGTGATTGTTGGATTACAGTTGTAGTTGGGAATTCTTGTGTCAAAAGCCATGGAGTGCCCAAGACTTTGCCTAATAAGATCTAAGACCCGATCTATTTTTATCCACCCCTATAGACCAGGGGTGTCAAACTCGAATGGGGATGCGCGCGAAAGCTTTTCATATAGTTTAGTCTCGAGCCATACCATGTATAAATCGTTTCTGTCACTGTAAAAAATTTACACGAACTTGCTTATTACATATGCAGAGCGATGACGAAAAATAATCGAACCACAAGCAACATTGCAATAAGCTACTTAACTACTTTTTTGCTTGTTTCTGACAGCAGTTGCTCGTGTGTGAATAAACTTGCTGATTCAAACCATTACGACATAACAGAGAATTATTGTGATTTACATAAAGTGGAAAATTCCATTTGCACAGGCGTAGCCAAAGAGGGGCTAAGGCCCCTCCCAAACTTCCAACAGATCTTGTCAATTTGTGGGTTGAGTCGCTTGAAGTCAAAACATTTGGCACCCCCAAAATTTTGGACTGGCTTAGTGGCTACGCTACTGTCTACTTTTACCTAAACCTATGGGCGCAATTTGGTGGGGGACACGGGGGACGTGTCCCTCCACTTTTTCAGACGGGGGGGACATAATATGCCATGTCCCCCCACTTTTTCTCTTTATGTTTTGTATTTGGCGAGATTTCAAAAATAGAAGTGATGTTTGTCACGTTTTGTGTGAAGAGCTTTTCATGTTAGATGGTAGGCCACACATAGCCATGNTGATGTTGAAACANAAGTTTGGTGTGGTATCACTGATTGTGNTAGTTTATAATTTTTCAGCTTCGATAAAATAATTTTTAGCATGTTTNAAGTTTCTAGAGACCTTGAAGGTTGTTTAACTGCTTCTGTCCGACATTTTACCCTGTTTGNTATACTGTTAGAAAGGTTATTTCCTTGTAACAATGGGAGTATTACAGCTGCACATGTGAGAGACTACAGTACAGCCATGNTTTGTTTCGTGCAGAAATGTAATTGGCTTTGCTGTAACGTTAGTTGTCATGTACTCAGAAACAGACAGCGTATAATTTAATGATGCTAGTGCACGGTGGTCCAAGACTGCAAGCATGAAGGGCCGCATTGCGGTTTGAGGAAAAATTTGCGTGCCGTTAAAAAGGAACTCCGTTGTAGTCAAAAGACCCGTTTGCTGTTCTAATGGAACGAACTTTTGCTGCACACCCAACGCAATTTTCGATTCTAGGGTAATTTTTAAGTTTTCTGTTTGTTTGCGACTCAAAATAGGCCTAGATATTTTCTGCTAGA
>JGI24158J21664_10013095_pt1 | contig 10956 bp, 6 predicted proteins | sample Ectturendosymbi3_FD_21664 | JGI IMG/M metagenome (IMG submission 21664)
TTCGCGCCATTTTCGCCGTGACAATGGAGAAGATGGCTGGGAATGTAACCGCAGAGTCCCATAACTGGATTTTCCATTTTTGTTTGGCAGTTGTCTGCGGTATGTATTTGCTTCTGGTGTCTGTTTGAAGTTATTGTGAATGTGTTTTTTTTCTGTTGAAGTAAATGTTTTTCATGATTTCATCTTAGTTGATGTTTTCTTAGGTAAGCTTAACAGTTAAAACACTACAACACTAGTAGTAGTACTTCGTAGTAACAGTTTATCTTTTGGTTCACAGTTAGTTAAAATTGTTGACACTTCATTTCCAGCAGTTTAACCAAAACTGCTAGGTTTTTCGCATGTTCTTTTTTGCATTCTTCTGCAATTGATTATTTTTTAACAGTTTACTTTGAGTTTGGGCTAGTTGATGTAAATAAAGTTCAAGTTAGTTTAACAAATGATATTAATTTGAGAAGAAAAAGTGATTGCCAACCGAAACTATGTCTATTTTTTTAGCCTTACACCAGGCTTAACCTACAAATTAAATAACAATTGCTTACTGATGTGGTAAAAATTTATTTAGTGCATTATTCTAGTTATCTAAGACTTTCACCCATTCTTCTATCATATAAACATGATTTTGAGAAGTTTTGCAGACTCTGTAGTATAAATTTTTCGTTATTTTCAGTGATAATGAATAGTTGGAGTAGACAGTAAGTGACCAAATGCCTGATAATGACATTGACAAGCCTGAAAGTACTACTACTTGTGTCATGCATGATGATATTTTCCTGACAACAGCTGGTGTGATTTAAAATTGGGTTTATTTTAGGAAGTTACTATGGATATGCCTAGCCTGCTGCTGCAATTCAAATAAGAAGGTCAGTTTTTCATTCAAACAGTGTGGGTCTCATAGCTTAGGGGCTATGCGTTTCGGCTACTATGCGAATGGTTTTCGGTTTGACTCTCACCTCTGCCAACTTTTTTTTTCAGGCTAACATGTTGCCTTTACGGGTTAGGGTAGCGTTACCTTAGGGTTAGGTTAGCAGAGATTTATTGTTAGGTTTAGGTTATGTTAGCATTGCCTTAGGGTTAGATAGGTTAGCGTTTAGGTTAGGGTTAGGGGTGCAGTTAGGGTTAGGGTTTTTCTTGTACGTTTACTTCGTTTCTACGCCTACTGCACTATTGTCGTGCGTTACTGTTACGTCACAGGTGGTGTATGAATAAGTTTTCAAATTTGAAGATCCACAGGCATATCTATAGCAACTTTAATTTACAAACTTAAGCCTTGGGGTTGCATATAATCTGTAACAAGCTGGGATAATAACACTTAATGTCAGGCCGGACGGGCTAGAAAGCCGTGTTTGCAATAAAAAAACATGAATTTTCAGTGGGCTGCACAAAAAGGCGGGCTGGCGGTCTGCACAACAGGGCGGGCTATAAATTACGATGGGCTGCACATTAATGTGGGCCCGCCCTTACCTGCGGCCCGCCCTGTTCTGTAGACTGTCAGCCCGCCCTTTTCTGCAGCCAGCCAGCATGCTGTGTTGTGCAACCTGCTGAAAATCCATGTTTTTCAATTGGAAACACAGCTTTCCAGCCTGCCCGGCCCTATGTTTAGTGTTATCCCAAGCTGGGGTATGCAACATTTTTGTAATTGTAACATTAATAGGTAGTTTCATTTGTTCAACTTCAAAATGTATGATAATAGGTTAAGATATTTATCTACTTTTTGTGTGCAAAGGTGTAACACCGAGACGTAATTTGGGTAAAAAATGTTAGTTTTTTGGAAGTGGCTGTGGAACCACCTGTGGATCTTATTTCAAAACTTAATCAACCATACTGCCTCGCATGATGCAGTTCGAATAAAGCGGTCAGTTTGTTGTTCGACTGACGTTGATCTGGTAACCTAACAGATAAATACCAAGTCTGCCGTGCTGATGGTTTATTGGTTCTCCTCTCACCTTTTTGACTTTTGTTTTGGTAGTGGTTGCAGGTTTCAAATCATTAGACCACTTTTTCAAACTCCAGATTTAGAGGTTTAGTTTTGGGATTAAATTTAAAGTAAAGTTTAGGGGTTAGTGTTAGCATTAGGTCAGCATTGGGGTTAGCGCTGCGGTTAGGATTAAGATTAGAGTCATGGGTGTTGGGAGGAGAGGCCTTGAGCCCCCTGGATTTTTAAAAGTTTAGCAAAAAAGGTTGTTTTCTTAGTTTCCAGGGAAAAAAAGTTTCACCACTTTCAGCCACCTACAAACATTTTGGAAAATACCCCTAGTTTCACCCCTGGAAAAAATACGACGCTCATGGTTAGGATTAGGTTTCACATTGTCTTTTTACCTTTAATATGTTTCTACCAAGCCTAGTGCATTCTTGTCACGCGTTACTGTCAGACATACTTTTCTTCTTTAAAAGACAGTGGTTACAGAACCACCTGTGGATTTTTTTGTTTGAAACCTTATTTGAATGGCACTTGTAATGCGACAGTAACACACAACAAGAGTACAGTACACTTGTTAGAAATGTACTAAATGTGAAAGGTAAACCATAACTCTAACCATAGCCCTAACGCTACGCTAACCCATAAACCTAAACTTTAAGAAGTCTTGAAAAAAGTAAAGAAAATCTGGTACCATGAATTGAAATGTGCAATAGGTCATTACTACCAAAATGAAAGTTGCCAAGGTAAAAGCCCAGCTGAAAACCATTGGCATAGCAGACCTAAAACAAATCTGCTATGCTACCAGGGTGACGATGCTTGGCGTTTTATTTGAACCGCGTTATGTAAGACGGTGCAGGTCGAATAAGGTTTAAAACATGAAGTTCCACGGGTGGTTCCATCGCCACTTCCTTCCAAAAACCTACTATAAAGTTAAAAGTAAAATAAGCAGCACACTTCTACAGTTAGCTGTAAACTTTCTTTGACTCAAAGTAAATGAACAACAATGGAATTTCAGGACTTAAACAAAACTGAAGAATAATTTGATGGTTTGAAGACTAAAGAATAAATTGAAATCAATAGCTGAATAATATTTTGAAATCAGTAAATTTTGTTTGACTAATTTCTCGGCACCCAACCTGTTTCTGATGTTGGACCATACTAAACACTTTTGAAAAATATGTTCTATAGATGCTGAAGTAGCAGGATATGTACATAAACTTGATATTAAAGTGCAAAAGTTGTGGGAGTGGCTTTTCTTTGTTTGCTGTGTGCATGCTTGCTAAGCACCAACCACTTTGATGTGGAGTAAACTGACCAACAACACTTGGCAAAATCAAAGATGGTACATTTATTTATCCTCAATTTTGAATGACATAATACGTGTAACAATTATTGTTGTATAATTATATAAATGGTGATGTTGCGTGATGCAATAAAAACACTTCAGAACATGGTTTTTGTGTTTTTCTTTTAAAAAAAGAACAAAAACTTATCTCCATGAAAAAACCCTGGTGGGTTGTTTTTTTGTTTAAAATCTTGGGTTGTTCTCAACCCTGGTGGTAAAAGACTAAAACAAATCTTTCTCTTTTTTTCTCAGATGTAGCTAAGTTTTTATGGTCTCTTTTTTTCTCAGATGTAGCTAAGTTTTTATGGCATAATCCTTTTCCACATGGCAAGGATATAGGCAGGTTGTTTTGCTGTGAACTCTTTTGTGGTGGGCAGGTTTTTGTTCTAAAAAGTAGTGTAGTTTTATGGTTGTGTAATTAGCGGGGATGGATGTCTTTTGTGAAATAATTGCAGCACTGAATTGTGAATTTTTGAAAGCACAAAATTATTTTATATAACAGTTCTTCATTTTTAAGAGACATCATTTGCAAAGTTGATCTTTTGACATTTAAAAAATGTGTAATTTGCAGATTTAGGGTTTAGCAAATAATATTTAATCTGGTTGCATTGCCAAAAATGAGTGTAAATAGAAGTATAAAAAAGAATATCTGCACTATGGCAACCTTGTGCCACAGTGTGTGATATGCTCAAAATGTTAGGCCAAATGACTTGCTGAAACAAAACTCCCTAATCATCGAAGGACTTCTTGCTTTCTTCCCAAGCCAGATGAATCCGTTTGAAGAAACGAAGAGTTGAGTGTGGCAAGTTTTTGCCAAACAATCATAATCTTCTGAAGTGATGGAAGCATCTTTCAAAATTGTTTAAGTTATAGCTCAAGCAAAGAAACCTCAATATTGGTGAAACATTGATAAAACCATGCATGTTCAAAGCAGCTAGCCCAATTCAAGGGAAACTAACAGTCAAACATTTCTTTTTCTGAATCTACCATAAAAGCATGCACTGATGAGCTTGCAAATAACATTGAATGTCAAGTTCTATAAGAGAAGCAAGCATTAAATTACTTTGTCATTCATTGTGATGAATGACTGCCATTGATCAAAGGTTGCAGTTGTTAGTCTATGTTGATTTAGTCAGATTTACTACAGTTGAGGTACAAACACTACTGCAGCCTGCTGAAATGACCACCAAAGCAGGTGTAATCAATGTTGTTGCTGCATTCTTTTATGAAAAAGACTTGAAATGGGAGAAACTTGTGGGTGTCTGCACCAATTTTGCCCTAGCTATGTCTGGATCTCAGTGGATTTATTACCAGGATATAGCAGAATACAGTCAGACCTCGTTTATCCGGACTACTTTGTTTCAACAAATTATGTCGGATTAGTGAGATATCCAGATAATGGGAATTGAAACCATAAAGAGCAAAATTCCAGAGCAAATGCCAACGATGTAAACAAAGGTGATGATGTGCAGTGCAGTAGACTCACACACTCAGAGGTCAATAAAAAAAAAACTGACATAGATGAATTGCCAATGGGAAATACTGTATGTAGACTACGTGTTGAGCATGAATGAATAAAATACTCAGTTTTTGGTCTATTAGCAGATCCGATCAATATACTTATGCTAGTGTAGTTTCCGAATGAGATTAAACGTGAAAAAGAAGTGTATGGAAGAACTAACTGTGTCCTGCAAGTTCTGCCACTGTTTTGTTCGTTGTGCATTAAAAATTGACTTTCAAACTTCGCTTTTTTTCTATTGATTTTAGCTTTTTTTTTAGCTTTTTTTTCTATTGATTTGACATATCCATTCCTAAATTTCTGTGTCAGAGTCAGACAGCGAGATTTCCAGATTAAAGGGGTGAAATGCATTGGGAAAAGTCTATTCCTAGCAGATATGTGTCGGATAGCAGGGATTCCAGTTAATTGGGGTTCAGACAAATTATGCCTGACTGTAATCAAAATGCTGTTGGAACTCACTGCCTAATTTATTGAGAGACTTAGGCCTCCATGACATTACTTGTTGCAATGAAGAATCAGCTTGCACTCATTACATAAATTGTAAACTTTTTGTAAACTTTATCAAGGCAAGTGCTGGTCAATTCCAGATTTTTTGCCAAGATCTATAAAAACATGGATTAAAATCATAAAATACTGTATCGGCCTGGTCAATATTTGGATTTCACCGATATATCAGAATTGGCCAAAACGGCTGATTTTATTGGCCTCGGTAGGTGTTGACAAATGCTGTTATATTCCTCACACATCTAGACAACTTGTGCAAGAAAGCACAATGAACGAAGTCAAGACATCTTGCAGTAAAGCTAGCAGGTGCATTTTCATAAACAAGTAGACAAGATGAATTATGAAGTACACGTCGGCCGCCACAGCAGAAACAAAAGCATCATCATTGGTTAGATTAATTAAAAATCATAGAAAAATATTGAAATTGCTGCAATTTGAAAAATGTTAGCTCATAAAACGTGATTTTTGATGTTTTTGAAAAAACGGTAAGGCATAGATCACATTATAATTTTGATACTGAAGCAGAAAACAAGATTTAAAATTTTGGAAATATCAGCTATCGACCCCAAAAAAGCCAGCAGTGAAGGTCTTAAAGGGTAAGACAAGAGTGGCTGCAACCATTCAAGTAATTATGAAAGAGGTGAACAGAACATTACTATGTTTTGTTACATGGCTGACTTATGTGGGTCGCTGTATGACTAATTACTGTCTTGCAATTAAAGATGCATGCCAATTTGTGCATCAAAAGCCTTTCTAGTCACCCACCTTTAGGCTGTCAAACCAGCGTTTTATAGGAAATGTGGTTCGGAGTTGCACAGTGGATGCCTCACACAATATTACATTATGACATTAGAATAGATAAAGTCTTTGAAAATGAGATAACCTGTTGTTGGTTATATAATTTGAATGTGAAAGCCTGAATCGCCACAGTTATAAATTAGCAAGGTTCCCATGCGGTATTGAAGTTATTGAAAAAGTATTGAATTTCAAAATTGGTTTTCAAGACCTTGAAAAAGTATTGAATTTTGCCAAAATGTACATTAGGTTTTGAAAAAGTATAGAAATTCTAAATGGAAAAGAAATCTAGAGTGTCTGAGCAGAATTTTACTGAAGGCAAAGCACTTCATTATTGATGCAATGAGTAAAATTGAGTTTCATGGAATTTCAAAAAATGAAGAGAAGCAATGGTACTGAACTTTTTAAACTTAGTATTGAAAAAGTATGGAAAATGATTTTTAAAAATGTGTGGGAACCCTGAATTAGGCTTAGACACATTGCTGTTCTTGTTTGTCTGTATTTGAAATACATTCCAGTAAACCCATTCCATATTGCATGTAAAGAAATATGTATTCCTCTTGTTTCTTTTTTGCTTTTGTGTTGATTAATTGTGAGTGATTGGATGAAATCGTTGGTACCATGCTCAACTCACTCTTGTTCAGATTTGTTGCGATCTTAAATTGTTTAGATTTGTTGTGGCCTTAAACATATAAATTGTGCATTGATTCACTGCTTTCATCTATCAATGATTATGATATTATTTGATTTGAGTCATAAAATCATGCTAAACATTAATGCCTGCTTTCAGTCACAAATGACATGGTATTTAGACTTAACTAAATTCACCTTTTGGTGATATAATCAGACCCTTGTTGAGTTCACAGAAAATATTATGTTATTTGTCATATTTGTGTCTGTTTTTAAGGTGACAGTTGCCATTGATGACGATTTGTGCTGTTAATGAAATCAAGGTATTGGAGTCATGCCGTCTGTTGGAGATGAAAATTCTCCCAACACAGCCGAGACAGGTGGATTTTTGTTTTATTGTATAAATGAATTGTATGAATCTAAAGTAGTATTTTTCTACCAAGCAGTCATATCACTGACTTAATGCAACATTCCAACTCAAAAGATACCTTAAGATTTTTATTTTTAAGGTATGAAATCAAACACTGTTTTTAAACAGGTCTTGCAAGATCGAGGTCTCGAAGAGAAAAGAAAGACAAAGCAGGCCGATTAGCTGCTCTAAGAAGGCTGCGGGAGTCTAAAACCACTGGAACAAGGATTAAGTATGAAGTATGTATTATGTGCTTAGCCAGCAGCAACAATCAAGTTTTCACCTGTGGATTTTGTTTAATGGTCTACTGTAGTACATGCTTAGATAAACAAACTTTGAACTAGCTATGTCCAACCTGTGGCCCCTGGATGTGGGCCATTCAAAGGTTTTGTGTGGCCCAGTTTAGGTTTTTGCTGTAGTAAAAGTATCCTACATACTGGCAATCTGTCCCTATTTTGATAATCTTGAATTTGACATCTTTGATGCAGATGGTCTTTGGTGCCACTTCAGCACGTCTGCTACCATTGCAGTTAGGATCCGAACACTTTCAGTATATTAGCTTAAGCTACATTTAGTTTGGTAAGACTAGATCTCTTGCCTGGTGTGATGCAATTCATGCTTGGGGTGAACTACTGTTGCTTGTATTATCAAAGGTGTCACAAGTTGAGAATGTGTATGATGAAGTAGAAGAACACGAGTATTCTGACAGGGTACAGAAACGACTGGATGATGACTGGATTGAAGATGATGGTGAAGTTATATTTTTGAATTGTTTTAATATTTGCAACATCAAAAATAGCAAAACAGCCGACAATGTGGTGCATAAAGTCAGTTTTACTCAAATTGCATGTACAATGGTTTGTGCAAGATGGGGACTTTCCTTGTGATATTGTTGTTCTGATGGCGATAAAGTTAACGATGTGATTTCAACCAGGCACTGGCGAGTACGTCGACGACGGTCGCGAGATATTCGACGAAGAACCGGAACCTCCCACGTTGCAACAGGTTCGTGGACAAGATTCTGGATGCAACGGTGTAAAACCGCTTCTTCCAACGATGAAAAGCCGTTGGCACCCTAGCGTGAATAGTGGCTGGCAGGGTACCTTCACCTAACCGGTTTCATTTTTTCTGCAGCGCAAGAACAACGACAAGGGCAAAAGCGGCACACAAAGCAAGAAGAAGATAAAAATTGTCAAGTCGAGCGACATCAAAAACCTTCTGATCGCCAGCGGCGCCAAGAAAAAGGCGGAGGTAGGAAACATGCTTTCTGTGCAATCGACTCTTGTCTTGCTTGCCTTGAAAAACTAGAAAGCAAGCGTCGTTAGCTGCTGATATGTTACGTACCTGGAGGAAATGCAAAGCTTGCCACTTTCTTCTATGTGGTGAATTTCGAATGCAACCACTCACTATGCTTGGGCGCTCAGTGCATGATGATTGCCGCTGCATTGTTGCCATTATGATTGCAGTCCGATCACGGTTTCTTTGAAACATGCAAACGTATTAATGTCGGAGCTGGCTTTTTTCGGTCATTTTCCGGTCACAGACCAAACTGCTTTTGAAACGACTAAAAACAATTCAGTCATTTCGGTCGGAATGCATGGAAATATAGGCTAATGGGCACTGTTACGGCCAGTTTTGATACAACTGTGAGACAAATAACCGAAATGTCTCCAGAAAACAATGACTGAAATGTCGTAGCGAAAGAAAAACCCAGTGTCGGAGTTATGCCTGCGTTAAATTACAGAAAAGCGTCGATTTGTCGAAAGACGAACTACTTGGGGACATTCTGCAAGAGATGAGCTCGCAAACTGCCGATCCTTTGTCTGTTCCTCGACCACCCGTTGTGATGAAGAAAAAAAAGAAACTGCCGGCCACCCCAGGTGAATGGGCACAACTAACCGTGAATGCATTGCTCTGTCTTAATCCACCGCACAGCACCTCCGCACAAGCAGCAAGAGATTAACCTTGCTTTATAGCCAGCGGTTCTCAATTGGGGGTGCGAGAAGGGACTTGTTTAGGTGCGAACTTCTCTGATAATACAAAAAACAATACAACAAATGGTGCAAGTGGGTGCTAAAATGAATTTTCCTTCCGGATGGGGTGCGGGCTTCAAAATGAATTGAGAACTGCTGCTGATAGCCTTGCAGCTGCATTTGAATACTCTTTGTTACTTTTAGTAAAATAAAAGCTGTATCAGTCGCTTTCTTATTTGCGCCTGCCGGGCACCGAAGCGTAAACATACGTTGGTTTGTCTTTGTTTGGCACCAACGTACACCTTCCTTCGTTTTAGGTCCAGCGAAGTTAACAGATTTCTACCTAGCTCTGTCCGCTGGCGCCCTAAAATTATTGCTTTTCGCTGAATTACCAGTCTTGTGGTCATGAAAGTCGTTTGCTTTGTTGAGGTTGCCACTGCAAGGTAAATGATCTCTATCAACGTCATACATTTAGTTGATGTATATATTGAGCAAGGCTTGGTGTTATTTGTAACAATTGCGTAGCTTCGAACCTCACCGAAACCTAAACAGTCCGGTTTTATCGTAGACTTTGGTTTCAACGATTTGGTGACGTCACCCCCAGCGTCAAACAAGATCCTGACGACACCACCGTCGTCACTGCCCAGACGTCGTGCGAAACCGAGACACATTGTAGTAAGTTGATTCTGAATCGACAGCAGTGTTTGTCCGACAGAAACGCTAAAGCATCCGGCGCAAAAATAATAACTAGGCAACAAAAAGTCAATAAAGTCAAATTATTTCTGCCTTTTGCAAAGTTTATGAAACGTCCACAAACCAAATTTCACACTCATACCATGAGGCAATCCTAAGTTAGTAGGTCAAAAAAAAAGTCAATATGTATCATTGGGTCAAACTTTTCTTGCAGCACAGTTTTTTCTCTTTATTGATATTTTATTGGAACTGCAACAACAGATATTGATATGCTTTTACAATTTTTGTTNCAATTCTGCAATAATAGTGGGTTTGCTGCGATTTTTAACGTATTGTTTTGCCCACTACTGGACAATTCAATATTATGAAGGATAAGGTGGTAANGCAAGAAACGTGGTCTTCCTGTAGGCTACTTGGTTTGGCAAATGCTCAGTGCATTATGCGTAAAGCGTTTCAATTTTATGATATTCTGAGGTTTGGCTCTACTCTAGTGTAATCTACTAATCAATATATCATCCCCAAAGTTAAACAGCCAATTTTTTTCATATTTCGAAGCATAGAGTGCACGAATATGTTTATGGGTTAACCTCAACACTACCTAAAGCTGAACTATTTTGCTGGTGCAAATCCAGAAAATTTATAGATCAAAACAAAGCCAAAATTTGTAAATTTTAAGGTTAAAGTTTTTAGGTCAAAAATTGGTTGCCCTAATAACAACCTTCTGTTTTTTTCGTTTAAGGACGCAAGTTGTGAAATGTTCGTCTTCATATTTTCACATCGCTTCATGTCGTCATTTTCACTTGATTTTTTCATGACCGTATTTTTTACGTGAAAAACCGCGGCAACAAGTTATGCTTGTATTTTTTCATGCAAGCCGTGTTTGGATCTACCTGCATTTTCCATAATATCTCAGTCAAGGTTGTAAGACAATATGACACGCACTCGATTAGTTCGTTGGGTCGCTATCGGGTTTGGTTGAGGTTAATTGTCCCTAAGGCAGGAGTAATTCACATTTGTTCGTGGCTTCGCAAATGTCCGGCGCGGATTTTCTGCTCGCGATGCTCGCCAAATCGGAAGTCTTACGTTTCCCAGCAACCCGCTCCTCTTCAAGAAACGTGTCCCGTGATCGTTAATCAAAGCCAGGATGATACCGAGACGCCGCCGGCGAAA
>JGI24158J21664_10013096_pt1 | contig 10955 bp, 11 predicted proteins | sample Ectturendosymbi3_FD_21664 | JGI IMG/M metagenome (IMG submission 21664)
TCGAGGCTCCCATACAAGTTTGTCACGGTTTGGTACAAGTGAAAGTACTCGGTTAGAAAATCTGTTTTGCGACCGTATTTCGTGATGTGTGGTCTCGCTGCTAGAATCTGAGCGGCCAAAACATTGCCAAACTTTCACCTGTTTATCAAGTTTCTTTTTAATATTTTTCAAGCTTCTCATATTTAAAACGAACTACAGAGAGAGTAAAGACCAACGCTCGTAAGATCAAAGCACCGAATGGTTGCAGAAATAATGCAGGACTTTGATTACATCAGAGGTCGATTACAGAGGGAGCTACAAACCTTGTCGGGGGGGCGCACCGTCATTTTGTCGACGCTTGCCCGGATGCTGGACAAGGATCCGGATCCGAAGACGTCAAAAGTGGACGAGGGGGTTGTTTTAGGAGCTGGGGCAGGAACCTGTTGACGATCGGACAACTGGTAATTGAAAACCAGTTTGTGCGAGCAGAAAAAAACGACGAAAATATCAAAACATCACCTTCCTCAGAAAAAAAAATCGGGACAAACGGTTTGCAGAGCTTGCAGTCGTCCACAAACAACGATGCATTTAATCAGTAAATGAGGCTCACATGCTGAAGACAACTGGCTGCCAGCCGGTCAGCCAAATGGAGTCCCTCGAGGTCGTAGACACAATTACAAAGTGACACTCGCGGTGAAAGTCACCAAAATAACTTTTGCACGTCTTGCGTCATTTGAAGGGGTGCTCAGGTTGTGATTTTCAATTTTTTCTAAAACCTGTTCATAGGACAGTGCAACTTTCAAAAAGACGGCAATCTACAATCTTCTTACTGATTGCTTAATATACCACGAAAAAATAGCGCAAAATAAGGCGCGTTTCAAGACCGTGAAAACAACCAAAAAACTTATTCTCAAATGTAAAAATTAAATCAAAGTCGGGCCAAGTGAAAAACCGCAAAAATCGTGAAAAAAACTAAAAATATACACACTTCTTTTCCACCATGTTGCGCACACAAAAGTACGAATTCAGCGAATGGAAAAAGACATTGACGAAGACGCATCAGCGTCATGCTGATTGATGAACGACAAGCGTGACAGCTGCGAACGACACTTGCAAAGCACGCACACGCCAACTCATGAACAACAAGCAACTGACACACGGCAGGCAAAGAAGCTCACGTGTCCATCTGAACAACAGGCGGCAAATAAAATGAAGCTNATGAGAATCAGACCTTGTTACATCACAGTGGTCATGATCCTGAGAAGTTATCCCGAAAAAGCTTACTTTTTCCAAACGTATCCCTTTTTGAAAACCAGCCGTTGGACCACGGGAAAAAACAACTGCGTGACGAGACGCGCGCGAACTTTAACGGGAAAGCTGTGCTTCCGCTGTTTAGCGGCTGAAACCATGGCGCTGAGATGTCACACCGATACAAGCACAAAAGAAAACAGGACGCGGGCCCGAAGCTCTCGTGTCACGCTCGCAGACAATGGCGGCCAGGCAGGGACACAAAACACCCACTTGAGGAGGCATTTGCTGCTGAGTGACAGCGGGCCGGGGATCCACGACGACGCCCCGCTGCTTGAGGAGGTCGATCGCGCAGAGCAGAGTCAGGTCGTAGATGAATTTCAGTTGCGCCTGCGCGGGAAAAAAACACGGGCGTCTCGCGCGCCGGACCAGGTTGCACGACCGATGTTTTCTCAAACGCCGCCGCTGCTAGTCATAAAAGATTAAGGCGACGTTTTTTCGGTAATCCGTCCCGAAAATACTTTCCGTTGCGCGACGCAGCCATGGCAACGATTTCAATGGACGCGCGCGGATCGCGAAACCAACAGTAAAGGCTTCGCGAAGCCGATAGCGCGACGCTTTTGTGCGCAAACACAACATTACCGCCCCCCTACAAAGCGGTTTTTAGCTCGTACAATGCTTTCGGAAGCCGGGAAAGAAATAACAAATCAAACGTGACATTCACTGGCGTGTTGCCATGAACTTTTGAATAAAAACAAGAGAAAACATGTCGCGCAACTGACCGAACCAAACAACAAGCGGCAACTTCACCTTCTCCTGCACCATGTACTTGCGCTTGCATCTGGCTTTGTGGACGACGTCGAGCACATCCGGGACACCTTGACCGGCGCTGAGGTCTTGCACGCACACGCACGCCGCGCAGAACGTACCCGTGTGGCTCACTCCGTTCCTTGGCAAAAGAAGGTCAAACTTAACTTTAGTTTGTCACAAGATCAACGAAAATAGGCGGTGCTGGGAAAGTGGTTGGGGGTGTCGCTGTCTTTCTGCACGTTTAGAAATGGAATTATTTACGAAAGTGGAACTGCCTGAAAGTTAATAACTCGTCGCGCCCTTTTTACCGCTGTATGCGAGAGATTGTATTTCGACGGCAACAAACACTTGCTGTGGTGCGAAAAGATCAGAGAAACAAGGCGTTTTTTGCTGAAAAGCCCACTTTCCAGTCAGCCTTAAAATAATTCAGCTCGCCTCTGTCGCAGGCGCCTGATTGTTTATGTACATCTTCATTGTCAGCGTCACAATTGCTACTTACTCGCAGTGGACCACCACGGGCCACTGCAGGCTCCGTTGCTGGCCGTGGAAGCTGCTGACGACACGAATGAACTCGAGGAGGTCGCGCGCCGACGTCGGGAGTTTGCTGCTGGAACAGAGAAGAGGGTTGGGAGGCGTCGCCCTCGACATGCATTTCGCAGACTAGATATTAAAAGAAGGGGACTCCCCGTACATGACGCCAACCGTCTCGCAAGATGTTTTCAAAATAATTGCAAAAGCATATCGGTTAAATGTAAAAACACTCAAACAGCAAAAGCCGCCGATGCTTTAAAACAGGATTTTTAAACTGGGGTTTATGGGTTTCACGTCCGACTTTTAAGGGCGCGGTGATATGATTCCAACCTGCTACAGCGTAATCAAGCATTTGCCTTTGAGCGATCAAGAGATTTTTCTACAAAATATCGAAGTAGAAAAATGATTTATTTGCTCAGCGTCAAAATACGGAAGATCTACGATTTGAAAAGAAGTAAAAGCCGAATAGATCAAATTAAAAACTACGATGATTTGAAAAAAATTCTTGGGTCACGCGTGGGCTGGAAGTACTTCCCATATCTGTAGATTTGAAATAATTAATGATGAAAATGTGCTTCCCATCATTTCCCTGCAGTCAGAATCTTCATCAACTTTTAGAATAATTGTTAGCTGCTACGTAATCAGTCTGTAGAAACGCGCATTGTGTAGTCACAGGGTGCGATTGTGACAAAATGCAAAGTTTTGCAAACGGAGGTTTGCGGGAATTTCATGAAGTTTCCCAAACAAGGGTACGTCGCACAAAAAAGTTTAAGAAAGGCTTTTGAAGGGATCTCAGCGAGATTACAAATAAGCCAGAGACTAAAGTTTGAAGCATGTCTGCGCCAGTCTCTGCTGACTGGTAAAGTTAAAACAAAGCAACGAATCACAAGATGAAACCCAGCTCAACGAACGCCGACTTCACCGTAACATACGAGCGACCTGTTCATCTGATCAAGCACGAGCCGCGGCGTCTTCGACGAAAACGAAAAAGCACTCACTGATCAGGCCAAGCAATGTACTGCAGCTGTGTCAAGGAACGCTGGAGACTGCTCATGGCGTGCTTCAAGGTGAACGTACGTTCGATGTACGTGTCGTGCCGGCGACTCTTGGTGAAGAGGACAGACAGCGGGCCGTGCTTGTGTGGGAGGTTTCGGTCGTCGGGCCAGTACTTGGCGCACTTCTGCGATATCGAACAAGAGCAGATTGATTTGTGGGTTCGTCAGGTCGACACATCGTTTTGGAAGACAAGATGGAATTGTTGCTGCCTCGAGCAACTGTCTCCACCATTGAAGCTGCAATTTTTGGAAGAGTCGACGTGAAACTGAATAAAACCGTTTGTTAATCGAAAAACGAGTCGTTTTCGTCGCTTTTCGCAGGCGTCTAACACCCTCCGTGGAACTGACGACAAACTTATCTTACTTTTTTTTTAGCTTCAATAAAAACCAAATCAAATAAAAATCAGTCCACAGCCAAGCAGTCAAGTCCGCATCGTCACCGTCANTGTTTGCTCACAATGNTAGTGTCTTATAACAAACGTCCGTTCGATACCTGCGGTGATNAGCGCGCAAACCTAATGAAGCACAGATGATCGGTTCTGCAAAAAAACACGTGGTATTGGGTTTTCAGATGCAGACTCTGCCTGCAGCAAAAGACGTATACTATTTGGACCCAGAGGTTAAAAAGCCTCCAACGAAAAGGTATTAGCCGTTGGCGCAACTTTTGAGCGGCATTCCGGTTTCGCATATGTTGCCTACGACTGACCGATGGGGCGAAACAACGTCGCGTTCGCTGAACATTTCCGTGGAAAGCAGCGACTTTTCTGCAACGGCAAGATGACCGCTTAAGCAAAAAAGAGTTTTTTCAATGCTACTCGCGGCCTGCGTTGCTCAGAGCAACGAACAGCTCAAGCGACTTCAGAGCAAACCGCGGCCAAGGTGTCACGAAAAACGATTCCAAAGGTGAGACGTTTCGGGTCTGGCGAAAAAACGCAAATCTCCTCCCCTTAAGACAGCGGCGACATTAATTTTCTCGAAAAAATAACAATCCACTTGTCGCGACGTCGACAACGCCACTATGCTACCTTCGGCGCGCCAGCAAGTTGAGATCAAACACAAGAGCCGCCGCTTCGTCATCTTACCTTCGGGACGTCAGCTTCGCTCGCCAGCATCACAATCAGCGTGACCTGCTGCTCGTAGACCATCGTCCAGAAATCGGCCACGGTCGATGGGAGGGGCGACTGCGTGGCTGCGAATCAAATAAAGCGACGTTGGCGTCAATCGCCGACGCACAAGTTCGACTTAGAGACGTCAACAAACAAACGATGCGAAGCTGACGATCTGTTCTTACCGGACACGTGAGCAGCATTAAATTTCGTGCCAAGTCTTGGAAAGAGTACGAGGCTCCCACGCCGAGACGAAATAAACGGCGCACAAGATTTGACGAAGCGGGCGACACAAAAGAGATTCTCTTGTAGCCAGAGACTGTGTCTGGCACGCGACGAAAGCCGCTTTCATCCCGACTCGACCACATACACAAACAAACACAAAGCACCTATGAGTTTAGGAGCGTATGGCGAAATGCCGTCGATAAGGCTGGCGTTGACGTAATCGTCCTTGCCTTCTTCCAGCGCGATCCGGTTCTGGTCGAAGGGAAGAATGTCCTGGAACCGGTTCTTGTACGAACAGCATCGAGCGACCGCAGTCGACAACTGCCTGGCGTGCTTCTCCTGCTGTTCGGACAAGTTCTTCCAATCTCTGCGCGAGAAATGCACGGATTTTCGCGCGTTCGAGCCAATGCGCAGTTGCCTTTACGGTCATAGGCGACTTTGGGGAGGAAGCAAAAGCATTATTTGAAACAAAGCAAACCAGTGAATTTCAAGATGAACACACAGTACACAAAAACATATTTTACTGACAGAAATGCATGGGCGTGTTAAGTTTAACGCTTTCAAGAAAACAAACGACGCATTCACGGCCTCACTCGTGCGGTGACGCAACAATGACACAATCGCTTCGTGTTCGAATTCCCACGCTCGGCACACATTTCAAATCTTTCTTATTTCAAAAGCGGCCACTTCGTCATTCTACAACGAAATGGCGAAGTGACCAGAAAAGGACCCCCGACAATGATTCGCTCGGCGAATAAAACCTGGCACTTGAGGTCGCCAAGTGGTGTCGCCATATAACTTGCTGCGGAAGTGTCTAAAATCGCCCGTGACGTGCGGCGCAGTCAGGGCCGTTCGAAACACGCGCATACAGCTTTTGAAAGACTACAATAGACCTAGATGGATTTGCACGCTGGGTTTATTTTGTGGATCACAGACCGGGTTTTCTTTTAAATGACCGAGAAAACAATTCGGCCATAATGTCCAAAAAGGTAGACTAGTAAATATTGTTCTGGCGAGTTATACTATTATGGGACACATGACCGAAATGTCTCAGCGAAAAAAGAAACTTTGTTTGTGCGTACTTGTCGAGCGCGCAGAGATTTCCGGGCTCCTTCAGCAGAAGTGACGCGACGCGCTTCTGAAAGTTTTCCGTGTCGGTTTTCAGCTGCATCAGTTCGGCGTCGTTATCGTACGGGTTGCTTTCGGTTTGACGAACCAGAAGCGAATCTTCCGAATCGTCGACGATGGTCGGCGTCAGCACCTGGTTTGTTATTGTTCAATGCGGCAAAGGTTTCTCCAAAATGCAGCCAGTTATGTAGCTACACAGCATAGAGAGGCCAGTAGCTCTCGAACTTGGCAACCAACACGCTCTGGCCAAATATATTACTAATTACTTTGCTTAGATTACTTGCCATTTATTTAACCATGTCTACCAGTAGCGGCATTATCAGAGCAACAGGGAAATTATGAGGAAATGGATGCAGTTTAATGGCTTACCCAGATCAAATACAGGCATTACAATGTTTAACATGATGAAAATAAAATTATTATCGATCTTATCGAAATTATCAGAATCAAATATTTATCAAAATGCATGTAAAAAGATCAAGTACTACCAGACTCTGTAGGAACCTGCATTAGAGTTGTTGCGAAAATTACAGAAAAATAAAAACGATTCTGTTCCTCGAACGCGGTGGGCATGTTTTGGATGTCACGGCTCATGCGACTAGAGCTATTTTCTACGAAAATTCTCGATCACGACAACACAATTACCTAATCCCAAACTGCTACCTACAATGGCGCGATTTCAGTGTTAACAGGCAAGGACGAAGTGGAGCACACTAATTCGGCAAACTGCAACCTTCGGCTCCGGCACAGAGCTTCACCACGAGTCGGTTCAGTATGCTTCGTTACCAACCTGTTTCGTAGATGGCGCGACGTTGATTCCTGGCTCCGGTGAACCCGACAACAGCTCATCGGCCGAGTTCGTAGTTTGGGGCATCAGAACCATAGACGGTGTGTAGGTGAGGCCGGCCAAGTCCTCGCTGGGCCTGGGCTTCTCTGGACGGACCGGCTTTGCCGCTTCTCCAACGGCTTGCGGAACCAAGGGCTGCATCATGGGGGATGCAGTAGGGGGAGCTTTAGATGCAGCAGGGGGAGGTTGATAAGCAGTAGGGGGAGCTTGAGATGCAGCAGGAGGAGGTTGATAAGCAGTACGGGGAGCTTGAGATGTAGCAGGAGGAGGTTGATAAGCAGTAGGGGGAGCTTGAGATGCAGCAGGAGGAGGTTGATAAGCAGTAGGGGGAGCTTGAGATGTAGCAGTGGAGAGTGGCTGGTTCTGCGGCTGACGCTGCTGTACTAGGTGACCAAGGGAGAGTGAAGGCTGGCTCAGGCCGTGGAACTGCTGAGTTCTGGAAGCAGGCACGTTAGCTTCAAGAGGTTGACTGCCTCTTTGGGGACTTGGCGGTGATAGGTTCTGGTTTGAAGCAGGTACCTGTTGGAGATGATGAGAAGTCCCACCTGGGGCTCCGGGGTGGGGGCCAACAGGGCGATAGTGTTGATTACCTGCAGGCACAACCGGCCTCTGAGGCATTGGTTGCTGGCCACGTGGTCGAAGGTTTTGTGGCCTCGGAGGATAAGGTCCAACGCCGCCTTGATTGTAACTGGGGCCAGTAGGTCTGTAACCAGCTGACGTCTGAGCGCTGTGTTGACTCTGGGGCTGGTAATTCTGCACGCCCCCTGAGTGGCCTTGAACCGGCGCCTGGTGTGACGTGGGGGGGGCTCGAGGCAAGGGGTTTTGAATGCCCTGGTACGGCTGCGACGAGGGTATGCCTTGCAAGGCTCCAGGATCTTGATACGGACTGTGGCCTCTGAGGGCCTGTGGAACGCCCCTGGGAGCTGGGAAAGTTTGCTGCGCTTGCACAGGCATTCCAGGGTTTTGAATTGCCGATTGTGCTGCGGGATGACTTCCCAAGGCACGATTCTGCGGTGAAAGCGACTGAACGGAATGCTGCGATGCAGCGAATGGGGTCTGGCCGCTTGTCTGAAGCTGGGGATTGTAGCTTCCGGCGGGTAATGGCGTCTGATGTGGAAAGGTGGTGCTGGTGACCGGCGCTCCACTCGCGCGAACAACGCCACTGGCTGGACGTTGGTAAGCGGCCACAGCTGGCGCAGACGGATGGGTCTGTTGGTGGGGCGGGGTTGGTCTTGGAGGAGCTTGCCCAGCAGCTGACTGGGTACGGTGGGGACCGGGGTGCTGCACTGGCATTGGTGGCTGGTGGGGCTGAGCAGGTGTAGGTGCTTGTACAATCTGACGAGGCGCCTGCATGTTCCAAGGCGCATTCACGGTCGAGGGCGCAGCGTATTGTGACGTAGCCGGCTGCTGAATCGGGTAGGAACGCGGAGTTACGAGATTTGACTGACGTGGGTGCACCGGTTGAGTGGGCGCGATTTGGGCGTCATGGTTGGTTGCGCCCTGCAGACGGAAGCGCTCTGACGCACTGTGCCGTACAGGGCTGGGCATTTGTTGATTTTGAACGTTGCCTGGAAACGCCTGCGCACTGTTAACAGGGTGTGGTCCTCCGTGGTTACCATAACCTTGATGGGCAAAGTTGCTGTCTTGAGGGTAGTGATAAATTTGAGGCTCCCCCTCTGTTCGCACGGCAGCATTACCCCCACCAAGTTGAGTGGCCGAGGGTTGCACAGCCTGAACTGGGGGGTGGACCGCCTGAGCTTCGCCACCAGGAACAGCGTATCGTTGCGATGCCGGTCTCGGCTGATTATGAGCAGATAGCCCATGATGAGGGGGAATTTGGGAACGGGGTTCAACTGGCCCCAGCAAGCGCGAAGGGTCATTGCCGGGTCCTGGGGCGGCGTATGGGAGCTGCTGACCGGGTGCTGTCGTCTGTGGAAGACGCGGAGTAAAGTGAGCTGCTTGGTTTGGCAAGGCTGGCCGAGGCATTGATGGCGCGGTCGAGGGGATTCCCGGAGGGGCGCCCGTGGAAGGGGGATTGCTGCTTGGGACTGTTGCGCCGGTGAGTGCGCCTGGAACAGACGTGAATGCTCAACTTACCGGGAGCATTAACGGATCGCAGGCGCTATTAGATGCGCACTAAGTTTTGTTGCAGAATTTATACCACGCACCAAATCTGGGAATGATCATGAGAAGCGAAAGGAATTAAATCTATTTCGTTGCAGGGCTAAAACAAAAACGGTTGTTATTTCTTCAGAGAATGCGTTTCTTTGATCAAGAAATGGTCGCTTAGCTCACAGATTTTACGAAGGGCCAACAACGCAAAACCCCCGTGGGTTTTTCAAACACTTCTCAAATCGGCAAAAGAATAGCTGGATGGTGCCACATTGGGAAAAAACAATATTAAACGATGACAACAATGGCTGGAGCAGAAGTTACAAGCACGCCATGCGAGGAATATATCGCGCGTGACGGAACTGTTGCTCGGTAACAAAACAAACAAATCTACTGGTTGTCAGAAAAACGCACTGGACTTTTCTAAACGTAAAGTTCGAGCTTCATATTGCGCTAACCGAAACTGGACGGCGCACGTTCAAAAGCAGCAGGAAACTCGCTTGACCAGTCATGCGCAACAGACGATGACTGCAGTTTGTACCTGTCATGCGCAAGTACGCCAGGAACTCCGGGTCGTTGAACTCGTCCATGTCGCCAGCCATTTCCTGCAGCTGCTGGGCGGAAAGAAGGCCAGCGGCGCCCGGCGCCGCAGGCGCTGGTGTCGCTTTCGGTTTAGGAGCGCTCGGACGCGGGGGCGCTTGCTTCGCTTTCCACCTGCACGTTAGTGACACACAAGCTTGTGACAAGTGACACACGAGCTTGTGACAAGTGACACACAAGCTTGTGACAAGTGACACATGAGTGACACACGAGCTTGTGACAAGTGATACACGAGTGACACACGAGCCTGTGACAAGCGATACACGAGTGACACATGAGCCTGTGACAAGTTACACACGAGCTTGTGACAAGTGACATACACGAGTTACACACGCAAGTGACAAAGGTGAGCGATTTATCATCTTTTAAGCGCAAGTCAACGGCAGGACAAAAAAAATCTTGGAGTTTTTTTGGAAAGCTCCTGGAGCATTTCAGCAGTAAGCAATCACCGGGCCAGAAAAAAAGGATTGCTGGCCCTGGTGACAAGAGCTTTCCAAGTTTGTTTTCCGAATGTTCTTTCAAAAGTTTATGAAGTCTTCGTGACGAAACCACCCAGTATCAGGATAACCTTATGATGTAATTTAAAACAAGATCTATTTTACCAAAAACGCATCATCGTTTGTCTTTGTACAAAAATGCATCGGGGGATAGCGCTGAGCAAAACATTACGCAACAAAAAAATACAATCAATGATTAAATTGACTAAAATTGAAGCAAAACTTGCTGAAAACTGCCTGTTACCATGAAGAAACAACACGTGGGACAGAGCGTACTACACGAAGTTGCACAATTACACGAACTGTGCATGCGACCACAAACAACATCATCTACTGTATTCCTTCGCTGCCGAGTATATCGTCAAGTTTCAGTAACAAGGCCGGTTATGACTTCACGCGTGTCGTAGGACTGGGATTTTTGCGGTCATAGACCAATTTTTTTAAATGGCCGAAAAAAATTATGCCAATTCGGTCATAATGTCTGAAAAGGTAGGCTAGTGCAGCGGTTCCCAAAATTTTTTGAGCGCAACCCAAATCTGAATTTGCTGAACGCCTCGGGACCCAAGCCTCAAACAACATAAGAAAAAATAATCATTGTATGGTCATTTTTAGCAGGACGTTGCTAAGTTCGTTTTCACTGTCAGAAATCTACTCTTTTCTCAAGTACTTACACTACAGACAAAGACAAGCAGTGGTAACAGTGAAAATATACAACCCAGGTTTAGACTGCCTCGGCGCGACCCATTTTTTGACCCTTTGCGACCCATGTTGGGGTCGCGACCCATACTTTGGGAACCCCTGGACTAGTGAATACTAT
>JGI24158J21664_10013098_pt1 | contig 10955 bp, 3 predicted proteins | sample Ectturendosymbi3_FD_21664 | JGI IMG/M metagenome (IMG submission 21664)
CTGCCTGGGTTGCCATCTCCAAACATGGCATCATTGGACCATTCTGGTTCGAGGACGACAACGAGCGGTCTGTGACAGTCAACACCGAGCGATATGTTCAGGTGCTTGGCAAGTTCTGGACAGCCCTTGGTCGACAGAGAGGGGTCGTCAGGGTCCTCCAGTGATTCCAGCAGGATGGTGCCACCCCCGCACCTCAAACGAATCATTGGCATGGCTACAGCAGCGTTTCCCTGACCCACTGATCAGCAGCAGGTGTGACCCGCAGTTGTCGCCGCATTCACCGGACTTGAACCCCCCAGATTTTTATATGTGGGGATAACTTAAGGACAGGGTGCATGAAAACAACCCCCAGACTATCCCTGACTTGAAGGCAGCAATCACAGCAGCAATAAGAGCGATCCCAAGGGAGGAATGCGGGAGGGTCATCAAGAACGTTGCCCGCCGGATCCCAATGTACCTGCAGCGCCGGGGAGCTCATTTGGAGCACATTTTGGAGCGCCAGTGAAACAAAGAGTTTCTGTAGTACAGACTTGAAATTTTGGAGATGTCTGCTACACAGGCTTGAACTAATGTAGCTGACATTTTGTGTCAATCTAAATAAAATTTTGGAAGTTATTCGATTTTTGGTGATGACCGTCTTTTTTGTATTTAAAAGTTATTTAGAAATCCAAATACTTTTACATGGCCTCCAAGTTGTTCGAGGTTGCACTCTATTATAAGGACTGAATTGCTTGGCCTAGCACTAAGTTGAAGCACTGATCTTTGTAGGCTTTCTTTCCGATCATCATCCAAAGGATTATCATCTGTCACATATGAAAACGTTCTCCTTTACTGTAGGTGGCTGTTCATAGTAGATTTTTACTTGAAAATGTCTAACTAAACTATAATGGTAACTTAACATCTTCAGACAATTCACTAGCATCTGCTGCAACATCATTTAAAACCTTGAATATTTTTTTATGCTTTATGTCAATTGTCTTTCTATTGCAAAGACTTTGGTGTAACTCCTAGAAACTCCATGTGACTTCCAAATGATTCTTTGAATTTTCATGCTTGTGCCCCTGACTTCAGCCAACAACCGGTTCAACGGATTAAATAAATTCAAAGACAAGAACAAATTCTTGCGAACTGGTCAAATCCCAACAATGGATTTGTTCTTGCTAAATCGTTTGCAGTAAATCTATAAATTTAGTCAGCAGACTGAGAGTAGCCTATAATCCAAGCAAGGTCTTTCAACACTTCTCCCATTTGGACGTTTCCTCTAATAGTGGAACTTTGAAAAACCCCATCTTTTTTCAATTTCTTGGAAAGCTCACTGCTAACGCGGGGCCCCTTGAGGCGCGGGGCCCAATTTGAAGAAATCGGTCAAATAGGCTTAAAACCGGCCTTGTTTGGATTGATGTATTTGGAAAGTGCAGTGCAGCATCTTGTGAATTAAAACAACACAAGGAAGTCAAAGTAAAAGTGCACAAATGCAATATTGGTTTAATGTTTTCAATAGTTATTTATCATGTGTTTTTTAAACTTGTGTCTTAGAAAAAAATTTCTTTCATATTTCTAATGTGTACTTACAGGCTTACTCACTAATAAAACGCGTCTGCTAGTCGCCTAATTTCGGTGCTAGTTCGAAAATTCCACGTCACGATGCTTGATCCAAAATATGAAATCAAAAAATTAGGTTTGCAAGACTTTGAAGAAGTCAACAAGCACTTCGTAAATACTTTGCAAACAAAAGCACGTACAGCCAGAGATTTCGTATTCAACAAGACGAGTACAAACAGCAACGCGCAAAATGGATTCGTAATATCTTGGAACAAAATGCCTCTTTCGCATGCTACCACAAGGACAGTGGGAAATTTGTAGGTGTCAGACTGGCCAGCATCCATGACAGCAACGATACATTGACTCAGGTAACTGAAGACACACGTTCTTACCCCAACGTAAGAACGATGCAAGTTGTCGAACATTTTCGAACAAACCCGATCTTGACAAATCGCCTTTGTCTTGGTGTGAAAGAGTTCGTATCACTTACCAAAAAGTGGGAAACTCTCAAACAAGCAGTAGATTGTGAATGCTACTCGTAACTATTATAACTATTACGTAATTGTTTTTTTCCTAAAAGTAGAAGCACGATGCGCACACTTTTTAAGCATAATTCACTTTAAGCTTATGGTAAAGTTTAACAATTTGTGCTAGATATAAGAAAGCGTTCATCGCGGTGCACTGCTTTGACCGACCTCAAGCTTGAACATTCGGTAACAGTGTTTTCATAACTGAACGATAGGTTTGATTTACCTCAAATTTTTGTCAACTTTTCTATTTCATTACAAGATTTCTAGATAATCATCATTAATTAAATGACAATGATTAAGACCCAATGGCTTTTTTCCTGCTCAGGTGACCTCTAAACACAAACACCGTTGTTGTCCATGCCCAAAATGGGCACGTTTTTGTTTATTCGCTTTTACTGGACTAGCTGACACATTTAGACGCGCGCGCGGGTTTTTGCACAACTTAGCAAGTCTTCTCAAGCTCACCCGATCAGAAAAAAAACAACGTGTTGGTTTTGGAAAACTTTTTTTTGATGAAGAACAAAAGCGATTTTCTAAAGAAAAATGTAGGAAGTGCTCTTAAGAAATGAACGAAAAAGTAAAGGAAAATCCAAAAATTCCGCCAGTAGACGTCGTTGGTGGTCGGTTTAATGTTCAAACAGAACCTCATTTCAAGCTTGTGGTTCTATCTGCAATAAAAGTAAATTAGGTGGAGAGATTAAATTCTTTCTATTTTCATTGCAATTTTCAGCCACATTAATCAATCTTGCCCAAAATGGGCAATTGTTTTACGACAATCAGGCATATAAGGTAAACTTGCCCAAAATGGGCAAATGCTTTACGACAATTGTTGGGTAATCAGATGGATCGCGTCACTGCTATTGACTTTCATGTCTCACATACGGCCAGTCTCGTCGCCACAGGGGGTTTGGTGAGCTATGCTCCCCCAAACAATGCACCAAGCTCCCTCAAATTGAATATGAAAATAATAAATTAGTGGAGTTTTGTCAATTTTTACAATGTCAAGGCATCAACAGGGAAAAAACACTCACTGTAACCATAACGTGGGGTCATTTTCAACGGAACTCACAATTAACCATAACACCGAGTGATTTTCATTTAGGGAAACTCCTGTCTGGGTAGAAAACACCCGGTGTTAGCATTCCAGGGATATGAGCAATCTTTGCAGAAAACTTGAAAGTGAACAATACAGACAAGTGCTCGCCATCGTTGGTAGCTGGCACATGAACCTCGTTTTGTTCTGTTTTGATGGCGGACAGGTTCCACAACCTTGTCTGGTCTCAAAGTTCATGTCCTCAATTAAATACTTTGGCCTTTTGCCAAAAGTGCACACACAACAAGGAGCAAGCCTTTTTTGGCTGAGCCAAAGTTTTAGAAACTTCAATTAGGAAGATAGAAGCACAAAGTGCATCATATCCTAATAAAATGCTTTGACCTTTCATTACACGTGCACACACAACAAGGTGCAGGCGGAATGGGACAATTCGGCGCTGGCGTTCGGGTGAATGACGTTTCGGCGATATCCGTTTCGGCGATGTACGTTTCGGCGATAAATCGGTTACAAGACATTGTACTTTTGATGGGAGCGCTTTTTGTGTACTTCAAAAAATTTTGTGTTTAACTTTAGGGTTCAGGTTTGGGGTCTAGCTTCAGGGAAAACAACCATCCTTTGTAATCTAACCTTTGAAGTACAGTAGATATCGCCTGTAAAGATTTCGGCTATAACGACAGTTCGCCTTTAAACGACGCTTTTTCGTCGGCCCCGACAGAATCCCTATCTTTTTCGTACATTAGAGTTCGGCTATGACAACTTCGGCTATATCGTCACTTCGACCATAGCGACGCTTTTCGTCCGTATCGTGAAGTGATGTTATAGGGTCGTTCTACTGTATTTCAAATACCCACTTTTTTCGTATAAAACATTTCCGACTACTGTCGCCGAAACGTCCCGTCGCTGAAACGGCATCGCCGAACTATCCTAGACCCAGGTGCAGGCCCTTTCTGGCTCCAATTTCTTTCCTCTGACGGAGAAGGCGTCATANATTCTCCTGCCCCTTTNTCAATGAAACCCACGATCTGAGCAGGAGCCATTCGCTCCAAATTGATTTGCGTCATTAGGGCTTGCACTCGTGTGGTATACGTCCGTGCTGGCTTCGATCAAAGGTTGCTTGCGTGGCTTACTAGTGAACCTACATGCACCAACTCCTTTTGCCCAAATTGGTCAAGGTTACGTTAAGAGGGATCTTTGTGTAGGAATTATGTTACGCCTCAGGTAACCTTGGGTCAATTTGGGCAAGTTTTTGTTCCCCATCGAAAACTACAAAACATGTGTAGATTTCGATAGAACTGCCTAAAAGAGCGTCTAAAAATATGCAGCTACTGAGCTACTGAAAGAACCAGCTTTCTACGTAAATGTTAACTAATTTTTAATTTAAGTAGAAGAACCGTTTTCCTAAATTGGGCAGAGGTTACCTGAGCATGTAAGCTCGTTAAAATATTTTTAGTGGCAAACTACGAGCCTATTATGGGTAATGGCGGGAAAATATTTGATAATTTTAGAAATAATCCGCTCAATTTGCAAATCCCGTTACAGCGAACACTTAGTGCTTTAATGTTTTTGCATTCTTACTGCATAATTTCCAGTAATATTGCATTCGTGATTCAGCGCAATGTACTTGTTTGCGAACAGTCCAACGGTAGACACGATAACCTGCAAACCTACAACATTGCAGTTGGTCGCTGTTTCCTGGGCGCATGTGAAGGCACAAGCCTTTGTTCACAGTTAGTCTACAGCAGTTATTTTCAACAGGGGTTCCGCGGAACCTCAGGGGTCCGCGAGTGGCTACCAAGGGTTCCGCCGAAACAGGTCGAATTTGTCTGGGACGGTGTTTTCAACCACAGTTCCAAGCGATCGTAGCAATATAGTCACTTGGATTATTGCATAGGGTTCCATGAGCAACGCAAACTTGCGGAAGATTCCGCTGTAGCAACAAGGTTGAAAAACACTGGTCTACAGTCTTCACCAAGGTTCTCAAACTCAAGTTGCTCCGTGGCATAATCATAGCCAGGGGACCTTGGGGCCATGGCCTTCCTCAAATGTTTGGAACATCTAGTGATTTTGTGCTTCGAGAAGCGGTATCTCAAACAAAATACTGCTGCTCGCCTAAAATCAAACATTTTATCCCCAAAGCTTTTGATCTCCCCAAAATGTTTACCTAGCTACGCCACTTCTGGACCAAATGGGGACTTATGGAGTAACCCGAGGGCCGCATTATGACGCTGACGCAACAATGGCGGTGCCTAGCTGAGCCCAGGGATATCCCTGGTTCAACCTTACCAGAAACAGCTTTTAAATCTTATTTCCTGCTAAGGGTATTGTGGGTTACAGGGAAATCATTTCTAGCCGTCTCTACGTTCGTTTAAAGGGAACTTGTTCACTCGCTAGCCGAGCACTTTCAAACACTGGTGAATAAACGATATAAAGTAAATTTTAATTTTTTGAAAATTCTGAAAAAGCATCGCGGTCCGCACAAAACGCACTCGCGGGCCACATGCGGTCCGCGTGTTTGAGGCCCTGGTCTACACTCGACCCATTCAATGTTACGTTGTTCTAACTTCACATTCAAGTGTATTGGAAGTTTTATCGTATATCTGATTATAATCGAAAGAAGCAATGAACTTAAAGCGCTACCGGATCGTTATTAACGGACAAGGTGGTGAGAACTTTTAATTCGCCTTGTATTGGCTGGGAAACTTCAAGACGTCAGCTTGCGCAGTTGGGAGACTGACCTATGCTCCTGCAACAACGAGGTTGACCCCTTAACTAGTAGGGATGTCTGTGGAACGGTATTTAACCGAATACATTCCATTTCGCAACAACCAAGAACTCAACACTGTGATGTTAATTAAACGTAAATTTTCAGAATGCCTAGCCCCTGCACAAATATGAAGACCCCAATTGAAAACTTTCTGGCGACGTTTCTGCCGAAATTGTGTCAGCAAGTGGAACTAAAAAGTAGTGAAATAAGAAAAAAATTTGGAGATTTTGTTGTGAAGACCATTCGGCTTCGGGATGTGCTATAGCGTCGAGACCTTTTTTTAGAAATCACCATTAGAAGGGCCCCTGTAAGCATATGGGGGGAGGGGCAGAGTTTTGGGCTGCTACGGCCCTGCCTCCAGGGCACCTTTTTTGTTCTTTACAGAAAAATTTATGTAATCGACACCCAGGTCAAACTCATGAAAGGAACGGCGTAGTGAACCAATGTAGATTTCTTAGCTGGTTGCGGTGCCGATTAGTCGGTCGATCACTATTCACAAAGATCCCTGCTAGTTTAGGGTTCAACCTAGTTGTTGTAGGAGCGCAGGTCAGTCTCCCAACGAAGCAACCTAACGTCTTGAAATTGCCAAACCAAAGCAAGGTGAATCAAAAGGTCTCAGCACTTTGTCCGTTAATAACTCTTCAGTAGCACTATAAGTTGACTGCTTATTTCGATTATATTCGGATATACAACAAAACCTCCGATACACTAGACAAGAGCGTAAAGCGAGAACAACGTTACGTTAAATGGTTTGATGTAGAAAGTAGAATTACAAAGACGACTAACAAAAGCGTTGCGCGTTCGCATGCGCCATCGGAAACAGCGACCGACTGCAGTGATGTAGGTTTGCAGGTTAACGTGTCGACTGTTGGACTGTTCGCAAACAAGTACGTCGCGCTGAATCACGAATAGAATATTACTGGGAATGACGCAGTAAGAATGCACAAAAGCTAAAGCACTAACGTGTCCACTATACTCAGCTTGAGGTCACTAATTTGATAAATTTTCAAAAATAAGCACGGTTTTCGAACCTGGACACCTTTAGGCTTAGACGAGCACGGTTTTCTAAAAATGAGCACGGTTTTCGAACCTGCACACCTTTAGGCTTAGAAATCACACACACATGTAACTCGACCGATTGATGCCGCCACAATGCACCACTCGAGACCCGAACCTACACACCTCCCCACTACAGCCCATTTCCACATGACATTCCATCAACAATGATTTGCAAACCCATGATACTACATGATGTAGCAGCACCACATTGTTGCACCAAGGCACGAAATGCACATCTTAACATACAACTGGGGCGTTGTAAAACACTTTCACCTTGTGCTTTTTTTAGTCAAAAGTTTTCATGGCGGAAAGGAGGTGTTCAGATTAGAATTTATAAGGCGAAACTCACTTTCCATGAAAGCGAAATTTTGAACAAGATATTAACAATTTTTCATGGACATATCAGATGTTTGCTTACATGCTGTGTTTCCTCTCAGTTCTTGTCTAGACTATGCAAGGGTTGTATGGAGCTTCTGCAAACATTCGGTTCAGTTTGCTTTAACACTTCGCTAGATAAATGCTGGGAGTGTTTATTTCAAATGTCAACAGTTGAATTAAATCACCAGCAATAAACTTTTTTATAAATTATCTTACCCTGTTTCGGTTATTGGCTGATTCGTTGGACTACAGACCTTGAACTCTTTTGATAGGCACTTGATGCGTTCAGCTTCTCTTATTTCATCCTTCAAACATGTTGTTTGTTAATTACAAGCACGACTGCTAAGGTAAAGTTTTGAGGAAAGGCACTTCAGCAAAACCAGCACCAAGCATATGCAGCAAACAGTCAACAGTTTCAATGTAAATAATTTCAATGTAAATTTCAATGACAAGCACTACAAACATTTTCAACAATCACTGAAGGTCAACGCAGTTTAAAAATACCTAGAGCTCATGTTTAAAATACCTAGAGCTATGAACTGCACTGTACGTCACACATAAGCTAAAATACACTGACTTTCTAAGGGTCTCCCTTCAAAGTTTAAAAGATTTCGAAGATTAAAAAATTCTTTACAAAGTTAAGTCGAGGTTCTACCAACAGCACAAAATTGCAATTTGAAACAGTTTATTTCTTGAATACATTTCTATCGTTCAACCTACGATCATTTGAAAAATAGTTTTGCCCAAGGAAAAATTTAATACATTTTCACATGCAGGAATGCATATGAGTTAGAGACAAAGACTTTTGTTTTTAGAAACCAGTGCAGAAACATAAAAGTAGTAGCGCTAAAGTAAAGCGAATGATGAAAATATTAATTCATTCGTTCATTTTGATGCTTGTTTCACCTCCGGGAAAGATTGCAGGGGCAGCAACACTAGAAGGACTGGAAATACCTCACGGTCAACAACAATCTCAGATAATGCTGAAGGCTCAACACCAAGACGGGACCAAGCGAGTTCGGGGATGTAGTCACCCCACCTGGGCTTTGGACGACCTCTGGGCCGTTTTCCGTTGGGTGTAGCCAGCAGGGCACGTGCCTCTTCAATATTTGTGGGAGATTTCTGGACATATGGCCGAAGCAGATTAGCTGGTATCTTTCAATTTGGAGAAGTTGCTCGACATTCAAGACTTTAAGAATTTCGCAACTGCGCATTTCGTCGCGAAGTGTGGCACATTGAATATTCGCAAAGTTCCATTTCTGCCGCTTTCACATGGAATAGTACCCTTTCAGTCATTATCAAAGATTCTCGACCATAGGTGAGGATCGGAACGAAGACCGATCCCTTTTAAGTCCCACGTGCGCCACTTTCTGCGCAAAGTTGGCAACGTTTTTCTGAGAGTAACGTCATAATGGGGGGATGTTTTCGAGTTTTTGGCCAACTTTACCTGGCCCTGTGCGCCAACCCAATGAGCCATTTTTGGCTCAACCTTTTTGTGGAAACCAGGCTATGATCCGCGTCTCTAGAGCCCTTGACTGACTTGCTAGCATATCTGGAGCCAAAATTATGGCTCAAAAACCCAGTTTTCGACAAAAATAAAAAAAGTTTCACAAAAGGTAACATTATCCATTTCTGGCCAATTTGGGACAGCCATAACTCGGCAGCAGATTAAGCTAGAGAGCTGTTTAAACCCTTTAAAGTCTCGTGAAGTCGTGCAGTTTAGAACAAATAATTTTTGTTATTTTGGGTTTGGGGTTTTGGTACAAAGACGTCATGATTGGGGAATGTTTTGCAGTTATTTTGATGACGTCTTCTGCCGATGCAACGAGCCGATATTGTGCCTCAAAGTTTGATTGAATTCGAGGCTATAATCCGGGTCTTTAGAGCCCTTGATCGACTTCCTAGCGTTTCTGGTTCCAAAGTTTTGCAAAAAACTCCAAACACAGGAAGGACTTCCGACGGGAAGTTGTGGGGATTTTCCTAATTTTTCCGGTCGTTTGGTCATAATGTTGGAACCAGAAATGCTACAAATCCATCAGACCCTCTAAAGACTCATATTATAGCCTAGAATCCAAACTGTTGAACACACACAGGATGTTGACGTCATCCAAATGTAAACAGATGTCAAAAAATCCTGTGGTTATGATAACATCAACAAAAAGCCGACATCCCACACTTAAAAATTCCTTTTCAATCCTAAACTACAAGACTTTACCCATCTATAGAGGACTTGAACAGCTCTCTAGCTCAAGCTGCTGGTGCGTTATGGCCATATATCATATGGGTGTAAAGCATCCCAGGTTAGTGTTTGTGGGGGTAGAAATTTTTACCAATTTTTGGTTTTTGATCAATAATTTTGGCTCCAGATATGCTAAAAAGTCAATCAAGGGCTCTAAAGACTCGCATGATGGCCTAGATTCCAAAACAGTCTTGAGCCAAAAAAATGACGCATTGGGTTGGCGCCGAGGGCCAGCTAAGTTGGTCAAAAAGTTGCGACAACATGCCCCAATTATGACGTCACTCACAGAGAACCTCAAACCCAAAACGAAAAATCGTTTTTTTTTCCAGCTCAACTAGAAGACGTGCTGAATCTGTAGAAACTCCGAACAACTTTCTAACTCAATCGGCTAGCGAGCTATGGAGTTGCAAAAATTGGCAAACTCGGGTCAAAAGTGGCCAGTCCGGGACTTGAAAGGTAAACCGGTAACTTTGCGGTGTTTGGAAGTTCCTGGTTTTGTGATCACAGAGCGATGAAGCTCACGCCAAACTGCGTTTACTTTACCAATCCGTGTATCAATCTCCTTGCTCCGTTTTCCGTCTCTCGTGAATTCCACCTAAAGGGACTTGAACTTATCCACCTTCTGCAATGTACTGACTCTTACTTACAGCGCACTCTTCCCTGGGTTTCTTGATAGACATAATACCTCGGTCTTTTAGTGCTAATTTTCATTCCCGCTTGATCGTATGCAGAAGAAAACAGATCAAGGTCATTTTGAGGACTCTGTTCAGAAGATACAAGCAGTATCAAATCTTCGTAAAAAACAATGGTTGATCCTGCAGCTTACAAGAGTGAAACCCCTTTGGCTTCCTAAACTCGCTCGAGTTCTTTTCTTGTGAGGGAAGTGATGTTCCACATTCCAATTACCACCTTATAGAGAGATTGCCGTTGACGCGTGGCTCTCAAGTCTGTCGTATAAGAAGCACTCTGCGTTCTTCCCATTGTGACGCCGCATCACACACCGCCAATAGGAGCTCGTCTAGTTATAATGGGCGTAGTTCAGCACCAGTAGCAGAGAGTAAACCTGGTCGAGCGGGAATCTCTAAAATACTTGCTTCTGAAAAACTACACACCCTGCATTCAGAGTTCGCGTCTACAAACGAAACCGTAACACCTCGCCTCCCCAGACTCGTAGCGGGCGCAACGTGGGGCTTACAATTATTGTTAGCTGGCGGGTGGAGACTGTCGTGAATATTTTGAACTGGCCCCTCTGCCTTAGCCCGGGCACTGTCCTACGACTCTTGCGCGACCACCGATGCGCAATGAATTTGATTAATTTTCCGCATTTTATGGTACGCTAGCTGAACAAATTATTCTGTTCGACAGGCCTATCGGGCCATTTGAACAGCA
>JGI24158J21664_10013099_pt1 | contig 10954 bp, 7 predicted proteins | sample Ectturendosymbi3_FD_21664 | JGI IMG/M metagenome (IMG submission 21664)
CTACTAAGTAACAGTTGGCGTAATCCGGTTTAGCGTTTTTTTCTATTGATATGGCATATCCGTTCCTAAATTTCCGAGTTGGTGTCGGACAGCGAGGTTTCCGGATTAAAGGGGTGAAACGTGTTGGGAGAAATCTGTTCCTAGCAATTTGTTTCGGATAGCAGGGATTCTGGTTGATCGGAGTTCGGACAAACAGGTCTGGTTGTATTTGTAAGTGGTATTGATCTCATTGTTAAAACACATAAGAAAAAATTTCCACGTTATCACTGGTTTCGGGCACAGCGCATTTATTACATCACAATCGTTGTTTGTTCCTATGAATGTGGTGCTGAAAAGATACTTAGCTTGTCGAACATTCTGCCAATGTCAATCGTACAGCAATGAGCTGTTTATCCAAACGTACATACACTTATAAAATCGATGCTGACAACCAGCTGCACAACTGCGTCTGTGGAGCGCGCTGTTATGAAATACTTGCAAAATCACTGCCGAGAAGAATGATTGAATTGCAATTGCTCTGCTTACTTGGCATCGCAATGTAAAAGTGAATTACTCGAAATCAATATAGGACTTCTTGCGTAGCAAACAACATTGTCAACTGCTGAATTCTTAAAAGGCTATTTTCGAAATACGACGCTTGACTGATATTTTGTTCAGATAACGCGGCCACAATTTCCGAGGCTAGCTGTTGCGCCTTTCAATATGAGAAGTTGCTTATAAAAATATAGTTTCAGTGCAAACGATCCCACGTTACTTGGCGTTACGCTGAAGAAAGCCTAAACTTACTTAATTTTGTCATAACCTAGTAGGTGTAAACAGTAGACAAAATTAGCCCGAAACTGCAAAACGAAACGATCGTGATTGATTGTCCTCTTGCCATGAAGCGAAATATTACAAAACAGCTCCTGCGTGTGTGTGGCAGTGTACGAGATAATATTTTATCAGCTTTAATGCTGAGTACCTGCAGTGCAAAGGGGTCTGTCATGACAGCCAAACAGACCCCCTAGATGCACCCCTGGATTGTCCAGACCTACTCTGCCACTACAGGAACTGTTCACTATTTTCTCAACTAATATTATCTTGGAAGGTTTTTAATTTTTTAGCAAAATTATCTAGATAGGTTCATAACAGTTTTTACCAAGGAATAAGTAATATTTGCTTCTATTTCTTGAAGTCTTTGAGAAATAGCCAGCTGTTTTTATCACTTGTACTTGATGAAACCTAGACATGCAGGTTTTTACTCAAAATTGTCCAGTTTTGTTTTGCTGCATAAGAAGTAAAACTTTGTTCAATCTTTTTTGTTGTACATAGGACATTGCTAGTTCTTACAACTTGATGTACACAGAGTTAGTGAATGTTAAGTGAATGTTCTTGGCATTTTCCAGACTGATGCATTCACCGACTTTAACAGAAAGCATGGTGGCACACAACATGTTTCACCAGCTAAGACATTTCCTTCACCCAAATATATTTTATTACATCTACCATATTTGTGATCTGCATAGTAATAACATGCAGGAAAAACTCAGTGGCTTGTAATAAACATGAAACTCTTTTCAAAACTCCTAAGCTCAAGGGTATGAAATTCAAATTGCTCCCAAGGCCAAACGAGAACTAAGTAACCCAAGGGCTGCATTATGACGTTGATGCAAAAATGGCAGCAACTGAACCTTACTGGAAACAGCTTTCACATCTTATATCCTGCAAAACGTATCATGAGTTGTAGGAAAGCCATTTCTCTAGCCATCTGTACATTCTAAGAAGCTTCGTCACTTGCTCACCCTCGAGCACATCGGTGAATAAGGTAAATATAACTTAAATGTTAATTATTTGGAAAATATCAGGGGCTGCACAAAATACCTTCGCCAATCGCATGTTTGAGGCCCTGCCCTAGATGCTTCAGAACTGCTTTTCAGTCAAGCACAGTAAGCTTAGCTACAAAATTAGTTACAGGTTTACATGTTCTTTTGGTACCTCATACATTGGCCAAATGCAACACAATTGAAGGAATCGAATATAGGAGCATCAACTTAATTAATTTCCAAGCCAAACTAGAACATTGGGTTAATTTACGTATTCACAAGGTGAATGGTAATAACAAGTAGTGATGGCTACAGATTCTTTTATCTTGGTTAATGCACAAACACAAACTAGAGATAACACAAGCATCCATCACTGCCTCTATGCATTTTTAACCTGTAGTACAGCATGCATCATATGCAATGCTAAAGAAAGCATTAACATCAGAACATATTTCCATAATGTAACTTGACTAATAATGCTTTGCATCACTATATCACAGTACTTCAGGATTTGTTCATTTTTACAGTGCCATTCTCCTTACTGGTTACAAATTAACTTGTAGCAACCCCTTTGCAGTTATATTTCACCATATACTGATATTGGTAGCAGTGTTTGGCAAATAACAGAACCATGTTATGTCTTTGACTTCATTTGCTTTAGCTGTTATTTTTATCATTAGAACAATTAAGCTTGCTTACTGGAATTCTACTGATGTTGAGATGATAACGTAGTTCATCACGAAGCCTTTGTGCTGTTTGCACAGTGCATGAAGAATTCATTTCTATTGTGCTAGTTCCACAATATGGCAGTGCACAACCATATGTGTGTGAATTTCCCAACTTCTAAATATCTATAATCAAAGAGAAACAAGTTAAAAGATAAACAATAAACACCGATTTATCAATATCTTCCTTCCACCAAGTTAGAAATTTCTACAGTTGTGCAAAATCCATGACATCACAAGATATGATGTTCTAGAGCAGCGGTTCCCAACCGGGTTCTCGGACCCCTAGGGGTCCGAAACAAGATATTTGTGGATCCGAAATGTGATTTGAGGGTGAGAGTTCGTATGTTCTTAGATGTACCTTTTTTCAAAATAACTGAAATTTACAAATATTTCCAAGTGCTATTACTCAAAATAACATCCAGCCACCAGCTAACGTTACCAATAACGATTGCTAAATGTGTGCATTGCTATTTCTGTTTCACGTTGCGATTACCATGCTGAAGGCGGCCAGTGATGCACTTGTAAGTGCATTGTGACGTTGAAATGTTTATGGCGAGACAATCATTTAACGCTACAGAACTTGAAAGTTTCTGGTGTTCCACCATGAAAAGTTTCCAGAAATTGAGTAGGATCCAAAAGCCCTGTCCATTCTAGTGCTCTTTGCAACAACATATTTGTGCGAATCTGGATTTTCCTCTCTATTTCATTTGAAAAAGAATTATCGAAACTGTTTGAACCACTCGAATGATTTGTGTATGCTTTGAGTAGTTGTGTGCCAGGGTATGAGCGGATAATTTCAGAGAAGCACCAACACAAAAGACACCAGGTATGTTTGTTATCAGCAATAAGGTATGAAAGTGAAACAATACGACCAGTGGCATAAGCAGAAAATTTCCATGGGGGGGGTTTTATTCAGTGGCATGTGGTGGTGATTTGTATTTATAACACAGCAGTTCATAACTCCAAAATAACAGGCTGCAGGTTAAAACAGGGGAGCAAAACACACTCATCACCATGTCAGAGCAATTTACAACCACAAATAAGGCTGCGCTAATGTCTTGTCGAATACGAGCAGTTGAGCATGGAAAATGTGCGGCTGGATTGGCTGGCACACACCCCGGTTTGCAAGATGGAATCTTGCTAAACTACATAAAAATTGGGAATGCGCATTAAGTACGCAAAAAAAATTCCAATTTTTTATTTATAGAAGTCCAGCAAACTTTTAGTTTTCCTTTTTCCTTGCTACGACATCATCAAATGCCTGAATACTTCTATGTTTTAACAACTGCTGTTTTTGAGCTCGTGCAACAGTTTTACCATGCTACAGAAATTGGTAATGTNGCCACTGCGGTCAGCGCTTGCGCTAATCAGCCATAGTAGACAAAATAAATGCAATTGTTTCAGATAAAGTNAACTATCGTGGAACACAATCTCAAACATGTGCAGTGGACGAAAGGCCTGCAAAAAGTGGTGAGATGGTTTTNAGATGCAGATGATAATGCAGATTCCCACCGAAACCTAATTATTACTTTTTGGCCCATTTACAATGTTTCTTGAAATTTGCATGCAAATTCATTCCGTGTTTTTTTCCATAAGTCGACACATTAACAAGTAAAAGTATGCGAAAATAGTTAATCTCCTTTGTGCAAGTAAGAACGTTTTTGTAAAATATCAAGCTCAGGGAAGGGGGGTTCAACCCCAACCCCCCTTGCGAATGCCTCTGAATACGACTGAGTGTTTTCTGTTGTCAGTAGGTGTATGTATTCAGCGCCAGATTTAGGGGGTGCACAAGGGATTGCCCCCACTAAAGTGGGTCNNCCACCATGTTCATGTGTTCAGCCATATGTACGACTTGTGCGTGCCACTTAGTCATTTTTATTAGCGAGGGAAGTTTGTTTGAAGACGCTATGAAATTATCAGTCGTCCGGAAGGAAGTATTGTGCTTGTATATTCTTTGATATTCGGACGAAACAACTATTACACTTGTTGCTTGCTTAAAGTCGGTCAGATACCTGAATCTTGTGAATGCAAGGTCAAGCCACGCATAACGCATTAGCTTACATCTGTACTCGTTACTGGTAGATTTTGCGTCTGCCTTACTCAGATTTGCTCAGGTTGCATATGAGTAGCATTGCTAAGTAGGCTACAATACGTCCTCTTTTTGGAGAATATTCCACTTTTTCATGAGAAATGAAATAATGTCTGAGGACATTCAAAAATGTAAAAATATCCTCCTTTTTGCATTTCTTATTTTACATAGCTATAATCAGTGGCGTAACCAGAGGTTTCAGCTAGGGTGGCCCATTGGGCTCCTTCGACGAGAAGCATGCTTCCAATCGACTGGAAGCACGCTGTGGAAGCATGCTTTGACTAGAAGCACGCACTTGAGTGCCTCAGGAGCCATGAGCATTCAATGGAACATATAGATGCCATGATTACATTTATTCGCAGATGTACTTAATCACTATGAAGAATTGATACAGAACTAGCTAGTCAGGTCAATCAAAGCAAACAATATCAGAAATCGTCTTTGCCTGCAACGTTTGGTTTCTGTCGTAAAATGTATTCCTGAGCAAGGATTGGCGTTCAGAGATGATGAAAACGTTGCATCACCCAGAAACGTTTTCCAAAATATTTTCAAAACTTTTTCAAGTAAACATTAGAAAAATAGATGCGATGCTTTTAGCGACCGGTTTGGAACAGTTTCACAAATCGCAAATCATTGTCACATACCATGTTGCATCATAAAATGTTGTTACAGTTGAGTTAACGTCACAAGATTACATCATAAATGTTAATATGTGGAAATACGAGACTTCATCGATCATCCCCTACCCAAACATTTTGTATGTGCACATGGGGCTTCCCACCATACCTGGGCCCCAGGCCCTACACCATCTATATCCGGCGCTGTTTGTATTACGAATAGTAACTCTAAAAATGAAACTGCTGAAAAATCAAACCGTTTTTGTGATTTCAACGCTTTTTTGCAATGAGGGGTGCGAACGCCACTTTATTTTATGAAAGGGGTGCCAGCCTCAAAAAAGGTTGGGAACCTATGTTCTAGAGCAAGATTATTGAAGGCAGCAGCCACGATGGATGAAAACATGTCTTAACATTACATGAAAACATCTTGTTAGTTGATTTATGCATTATAATGTAGCATTATGTGTGATAGTCACTACTCTATGATACTGCTGAGGCAATAAACGAATGCATTATCTATTTACGGGATTAATTACTTTGTTTATTTTAGATCATAACTTTTGAACCAGAAACCCCAGCTAAGTTGATCAATCAAAGTATCAAAAGACTCAAATTTTAGCCTAGTTTCAAACAAAAACTTGAGTGAAATACTACCATCTAGCAGTTTGGTCCTAGGGCCAGATGAAGTTGGCCGTAAAGGCCTGAAACAGCTCCACTGAAGATGTCATTCACAAAAATCCTAAACCAAAAAATTTTTTCATTGCAGACGTGAAGACTTGCTGAATCTTTTAATGGTTTTAACAGTTTTCTAGCGCAATTGTCGGGGGATATATTCCTGCACAAAAACATGTGCAAACTGCTAGATTCTAGCCTAAGGTTACCGGACCAGAAGGTGTTAAAAACACTGGGTGTGGCAAGGGTGAAGCATTTTGAGACCGTCAATTTACATTGCATCTTTAGCAACGTGAAAAGGATAAGCAAAATGTTGACATTGCCCCCCCTGAAAAAATTTCTGCCAACGCCCATGGCTGTGGCGAGTTTTCACAATTCATCTGCTCAATTTTTAAAGCCTGTGTAGTGTTCTAATTCTAGTAAGTTGTCTGTAGTAATGTCATCATACAGGTCTACTTGTCCAATTTTTGCATGATGAGCACTCACCACGAAAAAATTAGCAAAGACAAGTAAGGTTTTTTTGATTGCTTCGGTCGAGATCCCAGACGTTTGCAGATCTTGTTTCTATGTGACACTGACAAGTCTTGCTAGCAGATAGCATCACCAGTGGGAGGACAACCAGGCAACTGTCCCCCAAACGTTTCAAAAACTTGTTTAGTTGATACATACAGCATCAAGCTACAATCATTTTGCTACGATTTTTTCTTTAACACTTGGCGTCCGGCTGCTTTTGGGGATTTTCGAAAAAAAACACACCAAAACGCACATGACTTTGCACGGGAATTACTCCACTCCTGTACCGGTTACAGACCTGGTCGAAGTGTCAAAAGATGTGGCAAGTCTTCTAGTCTGCACTTGAAAGAAATTTTTTGGTTTGGGGGTGCTGATTTTTGTGAGTGATGTCATAAGTGGAGGAATTTTAGGCCACCTTGGCCCACTCCACACAGTTGCGTTGCAGAAGCAAAAAAGGAAAAAGAAAATGAAGGAAAAATGTTGCATAATTGCAACTTATTGTGCATTTCCCCCAAACATGGAACACATGGAAGTTTGCGTTGTTTAAAAATTATATACATTCATAACTGTTTAAACCTACTTTTTTGTCCCTGAACCGTTGTGAAACTCAGATGACCAAAAATTATTCAACTTCAAAATAGACTTTTTTTACCGTAGTGTAATATCACCTTTTTCAGTAAAATTATTTTTACTACCGTTTAGCTATCATTGCTCAATGCAAAATATCAGTTTTAGCAACTCGGGTTATGTCATTTAACCTCCGCAACGAAGCTCCGCTATTTATGGAGCTCTTCCTTTTACAGGGAACCCTAGATTGGAAGTGACTAGGGATACGCCTGTCCTGATGCAATTCAAATAAAAGGGTCAGTTGTCAGTCAAACTGCGTGGATCATATAGTGTAATGATTAGGCGCTATGACTTCTACAGCTAAGGTTTTAGGTTTGAATCTTCCTTGCCGACTTCCGTTTTGTTTTTTTCTTTCAAGTTTCGTTTTGTTTTTTTCTTTACTTTTTTCAGGCTTACGTTTTATGCTTACGGGTTAGTGTTAGGTTAGGGATAGGATACCGTTAGGTTAGGGTTAGCTTAGCTTAAATTAGGGTTAGTGTTAGCATTAGGTTAGCTTAGCTTAGGTTAGTGTTAAGTTAGCGTTAGGTTAACATTACGTTAGGAATAGGGTTAGGTTAGGGCGACGGTTAAGGTTAGGTTTATATTTTACATTCACTTCGTTTTTACCAAGCCTACTGCACTCTCGTCGTGCGTAACTGTTAAACTGTTACGTCATAGGCGGCGTATTAATAAGTTTTCTTATTTCAAGATCCACAGGCGTATCTATAGCCACTGCTTACTAGATTTCATGATAAAAAAACACTAGATTCACAAAAAAACACTACATTACAAAAACAAACTTACACACAGTGAAAATGCCCAAAAAATGCATTGCAATGCCAACCATAGACATTGTACAACTCATTGTAAACCAGAGACAAAGGAAACAGGTGATAGCAGCAACGCTTGTGTTTGTTTGTACAGGTTACTGAAACTTTTAACAGATGACCAAGTGTTTTCGTAGCGGTTTAACTCAAAACAGATTATCATATTGTCTTGTGTAATTTAGATTTAATTAGGTAGAATTTTTAGCAAATTACAATTGAACTAAATTAAAAGGTCTCAATTACAGTTAGAATTACACAAAATTGTGCCATAAAATAAATTACATTTCAGCTCACTCATAAAAAACACTAGATAACCATAAAAAAACAAAAACTGAAAAGGTAGTGTTTATTTTACCGGTGATATTTTGGCAGCAACAGATCAGCTGGAGCTATTGTGCTGGCAGTCGAATATTCGGTCTTGTGGCATGACGCAATACAAATAGAAGAAAGGTCACTTTGGCAAGAAAACAGTGTCCTGCTCGTGGTGTAATGGTTAGGTGTTGCGGCTGCTATGCCAATGGTTTGCGGTTCCTCTCGCCTTGCCGATGTTCGTTTTTTTTCTTTGCTTTTTTCCAGGCTCCACTTATGTGTTACCTTTTGGGTTTAGTGTTGTTAGGTTAGGATAAGGGTAGCTTAGTGTTAGGTTTGGGATAGGTTAGCTTAGCATTAGGTTAGGGGTAGGTTAGGGTTAGCTAGGGCTACAGTTAAGGTTAGGTTGTAGGTGTATCTTTTACTTAAATTTACTTCCTTTCTACCAAGCCTTTTGCTACTGCCATCCTGGCGGCAAAATAGACCCTGCTATAAAAAAACACTAGAACACTAATCATGACATGAAAAAACACTAGATCTAGTGGAAAAACACTAGGAATATGGCACTACTCTCTGTGCAGTACATCTCCGTTCAAGCTTGTGTAGCTGTTAAAAACACCATTGTTTCCACACAATACGCTTTCCTATTTTGCACAGAAAAAACTAGCGTATCCTACAAGGCAGAAACGAATTCAATGACTGAACTTATGGCGGGCGGCAAACTAACTTGCAAACAAATCTGCTTCTTGTTGGCTGAGTCATATGAAACAATTACAATAAGCCATAGGCTACCATACCAAACTATCTTGAAAAAATTCTTGAAAAACAAAAAAACTGATGCTTACAATAGCGAAATCGCTTTCAACAGAATATTTGTAGCATTAGCATCAAATATCAAAAACATTTCTGAAAACATCAAATATGATGTCATAACATCAAAAGTGGCATCTCGACCCACACTAAAGCATCATAATAGCCACACCCAGTCTTTCTCATAGCAATAATAAAACACAGACAATGTAGGGCACAGAGCTGAAGCTGCAGAGCAGTGGTGTACAGGATTTTGGAGTCCAATCCGGCCGGACATTAGGAAGACTCCATCACTGGTTCAGACAAAGATGTAGGCCTATACTGCATTTACTACAGATAATATTGGTTTCTCCTCTGCATGTTAAGCAGTGATGGAGTCTCGAGATTTGGTCTCGAGACCGAGACCCCATTTTCCGAGTCTCAGTCTCGAATGTTTGAGGTCTTGTTATGGTCTCGGTCGCAAGTACATTTGCTTGAGGCTTTGAGTACTGCAACAATACGGCTTAGTAAAGCTTTTGTAAATCAACGTGTTTTGTCTGCTGAATTTGAAGATAAGAAACAATCAAAGCAGGTGGGATAAATGCCAGAAATGTGAAAAAATTGCAACTTCGCAGTCATAACAATATTTTTTTAAAATTTGGAAATATCGGCATCATCCTCAAATTTTCATTTCTCGAGTCTCGGATTTTTTGATGAGGTCTCGGTCTCGAAGGTTTGACCAGGTCTTAGTCTCGACATTTAGGTCTCGACTACATCCCTGGTGTGCGAACACAACTGGGCCGCACATGCTTCAATGGCTCCCGATAACGGAAACCTCCAAAAGACACAAAGGGGCGCAAAAAAACTTAAATCGTGAGGATTTATAGGATTTAAGTGGGTTAAATCGTGAGGAGCTGGGGTGGATAACGTGCGTCGCGTGAAAAAGCAACAAAAAGAAGAGAGAAAAAGAAGGCAAGGCTCAACATACCGAAGACAAATCAAGCATGACACGCACTTCATCGGACCTTGATATCAGTTGGCAAGATAGTTCAAAGCGAAGAGAGTGGACAATCCAAAGATTTCGAGGAAGGAATGTGATGTAGCAGTCACGCTAGAGCGACCACTACATGTAAGCAAAGTCGGCCGAAGCAAGGAGAAGGGAAAAACTAAGCAAGCGACACTTAAAATGACTTCCATGCGAATGCAAGTGAGAGAGTTATCTTTGGCCGAAACGCCTAGCGCCCTGACGGCATCAACAACTGCCCAAATTAGCGCCATCGAGGTTACTGGGTTCAAGCCCACACTGAAGATGTGCGAACACAACCGGGCAGCACACGCTTCAGCTGTTTCAGGAAAAATTACGATATTTTGAAATCATATTAGCAACAATCTTTTTTTCTAGTTTCTCTTGGTAAATGCAATGTTACCTGCCGCTCGGATGCTAACTTTCAGACTGTAGAAATCTCAATTCTCAAGCAACATGTAGTTTGGAACTGTATAAAGATGAGTATGATTCTATTGTTTGATCATTACGAAGCCCGTTGGTTTTCAGATGAAACGTGTTTCAAATGTGAAATATATTTATTATTAGATCATAGTAAAATGATGGTATTTATTAACCCTTTAAACAAAAATAAACTCCGCGATTTTTTCACAGATGAATAGTTCGATTAATTCCAAAGATTTTAATATAAAATTTATTATCATAACGCTCCCGGAAAGTATTCTAATTCTTCGTTGAATGATCACTACTCTTCAAAAAGTGGTTTATTTTGAACAATTTTTATGAGCTTGGTCCATCATATTTGCAAGTTTTTTTCTTTTAGATCAGAACTTGTTCTTTCATTTGCATGTGTTTATTTTGTCGTGTCACCTCATTTAATAGGTTTTTAAGGCTCTTCATCTTTACGGCCGAACCTCGCATTCATTGAAAAAAGTGCGGCTGGAAAAGTCGGGCTCACTTTACCTAGGTGACAGTGATCTTCTGGTATTTACAGGTGTC
>JGI24158J21664_10013100_pt1 | contig 10954 bp, 5 predicted proteins | sample Ectturendosymbi3_FD_21664 | JGI IMG/M metagenome (IMG submission 21664)
TTTTCTTTAAAAATTCATCGTCAAAATATCAAAAACGCTTTGCGATAGGCGGATATACCACCATGTTTTTTGTAGCCAAATGTTTGGTTTCTTTCCTATAGGGCTGTGCCGAAGACAGCCCCGAAATCGCCAAATTCATCGGCAAGAGTACTGAAAACGTCATCGCATAAGCGGCGTCGTTGGAAAAGAGCGAAACATTAGTTTTGTTGGATTCCTAGGAAACGTTGAGCAAAAATGGTGCCGGAAGTACAGAAAATGATTGTGTTGTGAAATTTTCGTAACTAAATCCAAACTTAAGGCGAGTTTGGCCGTTTGGCGGAATCTTTTGCGTTACATTTTTCAGGGAGGGCTGCAGCCCGGCAGCCCGTCTAGACGAGCCGCCCCTGGATGAGAAGTTGGTCGTGAACTCACTGCAAACTTAACATTTCCCGCTGTGACGTGGAAAACATTGTCTGATCATTTTGAATGCCCTTGAGATACGAGAAACACCTTTCAGGGCAAATTGCCAGCATTTATTGTTTGAAGTTTTTGGGGATGTTTGTCTCTACGCTACGGGTGGCCAAACTACGGCCCGCGGGCCGCATCTGGCCCACCGACCAGTTTAATCCGCTCCGCCAAATACCTTGCACATCTTCTTCAAGCACCACGTTTCCGGCTGTGGACAGCAGTGCAACAACATTGGCTGCTGCCTGTATTAAATAAGAGTGTAAACAAAGTGGTGCGATTTCATTTTTTTCATTGTACTACAACACATTTTAACAACCTATATTTTTGAATAGATTGCGTAAATCTCACTGTATCCGGCCCTTCAGTGGCCAGAAAGTTGCGAATTGGGCCCTTGGGTCAAAAAGTTTGGCCATCTCTGCTCTACGCGTACCTAGTGGCCTAGCCGGCCCAAAAATATTTTGGGGGGAAATCTTTTCAACCTGAAGCGAGCAACAGTCTTTTCTTTTGGACACCGCCTCTCACAGCACAAAATCACAAGAAACGCTAGAAATGTGGGGGGAATGGCCTCCTGGCTACGCCTATGCGCGTACCCCAAGCGTTTTTCTGGGAGGGCTGTGCTTGTTTTCGAAACAACTACGTTTTTTCGACCTTCAAGTTATTTTCTATGGGCAAATGATTTTGATAATCAATAGCATTTTGTTTCAAATAGCTTGTGATTAATTGCTTGCCACTGATTGGCAGGTATTTTTGTAACCAAATTTCGCCATTTTGGGTGGAAAATCGTAATGTGCAATAAAAATCGGAAAATTATCCGAAATTAAACAAATTTTAAAGTCCGGACGTTATGCATTTCTATTCCATGCACATCTACAATTTTCGAACGCTACGGCATGGGTCTTGTACAGACTGCCAGCTAAGGTTTCTGGCAGCATTTCATTTTTTTCCTGTATTTTTTTGTGTCACTTTTATGCCTGCCCCACGCGTTCTTTCGCTGTGGACCTATGTTTGTTTTGCTAATAACATAATTTTTTTGGCCAATCAACAAGTTGCATTTTTAAGGTTGAATAAGTTTGAAAAAAATTTCTGAATTGTTGTGAAGTCCGCTTCTGCTCTGGAAACGTCCCAGTAAACTTGGGTAATGGTTGGAATGCGATTTGGCCAAAATGTCTACCGTGTTTGTAAAAAAAAGTTACCTGAGCAGTTGGGTTTTCACCGCTATGCAGTCAGTGCATATCCAGATCAATTTGTCCTGAGCCCTCCCCTTAAAAAATTCCCGGATCCGCCTATGAATAGCCCAGGGCCCGGAAAATGAAAATTCGTCTCTGGTAACATTTACTTGAGTAAATGGTGCTATGTATAGAATTGAAATTTTCCGAGAGATCGAAACTTGTGGTTGCACTGTCGCTTCAACAGATTGTTTCTTTTTTCTGCGGAAAGATTTTGTTCCTCTTACCGCTCTAATGACTAGAAGTGTTCGACTTCCTCTACCACTTCAGTGATAACTTCACCTTGGCTGAATCAAAACTACGTTTGTGAGGTAACACTAATGACTTGCTGTTGTCGTGCCAAAGGTTGCGGGACACAAAGCGGCATGGGGGGAAACAGGGAGGGCCGAGCGAGCATAATGACGAGACCGGTTGTCCTGAAACTTTTCGCGAACATGTTGTATAGACGTGTAACTAGCCCCCAAAAATGTCTAGCGTATCTTGTGGTGTTGTGCTTTGACCGGTGGTGTTCCAAACAAAATACCGTTGCTCGCATAAAGTCAAAATAGTTGGCCCCTCCAAGGATTTTGGGCTGGCTACCCTACTGACATGTTGTACAAAAATAATCGCGGCTTTGTAACTGATTTCGTGAATTTCTTAACAGAAGAAAAAACGGAAACTCTGTCTGCTGCAGCAAGTCGCATCTTCATTTTGATGAACTGTTCCCCCCACTTTTATTGGTGCCGGGAGGGAGATAGCGTAAAACTTTCTCCTTACAACAATTCAAAAAAATTTGGAAACTGAGAGAATTCTCTGCGTTTGAGTTAGTTTTAATAGATTTTAGAGGCTTTCCACTTCCCAATAATGTTCTAAAACTTCAAATTTTGTATAGGTTGGGCCAACACAATGCTGCTGCCGCGTCACATGGCCTAGATCAGGGGAAGGCAACTACCGACCGCGGGCCGCATGCGGTTGCTGAACATTTTTGCGGCCTTTGTATACCCCAGGGGTCTCAAACTCAAATTGCTCCTTGGGCCAAATAAGGTCTTGTAAGGTAACCCGCGGGCCGCATTATGACGCTGACGTAACAATAGCGGTACTCGGACTTACTAAAAACTGCTTCTACATCTTATTTCCTGCGAAAAGGTATCATGAATTATAGGCAAATCATTTCTGTCCGTCTCTACGTTCGTATTAATCATCTAACGGTGTAAGAAACTTGTTCATTCGCTAGCTGAGCACTTTCAAACACCGGTGAATGAACTGAATAACGCGAATGTTATTCACTTCATTCATTTTCATTCCCGCTTTTCCTCTAGGGAAGGCTGCGGGGGCAACAGCCCCAGGAAGACCTGGAATGCATTATGGTCAACAGCAATTTCAGGTAGTTCAGCTGGCTCCACATCAAGGCAGGACCAAGAAATGTCGGAGATGCAGTCACTCCACCTGNGCGTTGGACGACCTCTGGGCCGCTTTCCCGTGGGTTAAGCCAGCAGAACTTGTCGCGGCAGTCTTTCNTGGGCCATTCTGGACACTTGGCCGAACTAAAGCAGGTGTGATCTCTCGATTCGGGCAAATGACTTTTAGGGCTCTGCAAATTTCACAGCTGCGCACTTTGTCGCGAAGTGTCACACAAGGGACGTAACGAGGGGGGAACAATACCCCGGGCACCGAATCACTGGAGTGCACCGAAAACTCCGAACAACGGTGCAAGTTTTTTCTTCAGCGCAGTACATTCACTGCCAAACGACCTTCGGTCCTTGTGTCACACCGCAGTCTTGGCAAAAAGACCATCTCTGGCGCTTGCACCTGAGTTAATACTCGTTCGGTCATCACCCAAGATTCATGACCATAGGAAAGGATCGGAACGAAGAACGATTTGAAAACTGACAGCTTTGCGGTGTTTGAAAGCTCCCGTTTTGTGGCCAAAGAGCGACCAAGCTCACGCAGAACTGCGTCAGCTTTGCCAATCCGTATATCAATCTCCGCGCTCCACCTTCCGTCTCTGGTAAATAGGTTGCCACCCATAGGTACTGTACTTGAATTTCTCCAGCTGCTGCAGTGTACTGCCGCTCACGCGCAGCACACATTGCCTTGGGTTTGTGGAGAGACACAATACCTCGGTGTTTTCAGTGCTGTTTTTCATTCCGGCTCGGTCTCACGCAGCAGGAAACCGATCGAGTGCATGTTGAATAGGCTAATCTGTTGAGAAGATGTTAGCAGTACCAAATTGTCTGCAAAAAGTAAACGGTTGATCCTACAGCTCCCACCTGTGACATCCTCATCGACTCGGCTGTGGCTGTCTATCCAATTCATATGGTGTAGACTGAAAAGGAGCCTTGACAGCATACACCCTTGTCGAGTCCAAACGCCAAAGGTGAACGGTTGCGATTTAACTTTCCCGACGCGGACATAAACTTCTGAGCAGGAACACAGCGACTTGACGGCCAGTAACGGGCGGTCGTCAACACTGTAGTCCTGCAACACTCCCCAAAGTTTTTCGCGAGGAACCCGGTTGTATGCTTTCTCGAGGTCAACAAAGCATATGTAGACGTCTTTGGCACATTCGCAAGAGATCATTCAGGTTTGATTCAATTATTTCGCGGAATCTTTTTCAAGGTACTTGGCAACGTAAATGCTAGTTATTTGAAAATCCCCGAAAAGCGTCAGGAGCCCAACAAAAAGCCCTCGCGGGCCACATGCGGCCCCGTGTTTGAGACCCCTGGTGTACACAGTGCACATTTTTAGTATTTTTTGTGCTGATCAAGTATCAAAATATATTAACATAAAGAACTAGAAACATGAAATAAAATACAACCCTCTTGACAAAATAAACGAAGTTTGAATATTAAAAACATAAATATATTAAAAATTGGAAATATTAAGATGTATTATATTTTATATATAAAAATTATAATTTGTGGAAGCTAGCCTTTCACACGGTACTGACACAACAATGTGGCCCTCTCTGAAACTTTGTCCACCCTTGGTCTTAACGTACAGCAGGGCTAGGGGACCTATTCTACTATCATGTTCCACATACATCGTGGAATATCGCGGGCGGGCCGCAAAATACAATTAATTTTATCTTAATATTTTACCCTTGTCTTCAGGAAAGTCAGGAGAGAAAACTACGAAAAGGAGCGAAAGGTACTTCTCCTGACTTACTGTCTAAGTATCTGCTTATGACTGAGTTCCGTTATGACGCAATGTTGCGTTCTAATGTGGGCAACGAAGTTCTGAAGCGGTCTATATTAAACGTTCACGCGGGCCGCGTTTGGCCCGCTTGCAGCAGGCTCCCACCCATGAGTCCTACAGCGCCTAATATTACAGGTGTCAGTTGATTCAAGGTCAGTGGTAAATCATGTTCTTTCAAACTTGCCATTTTTTAAAGTCTTTTCCGCGTTTGCGACAGAGAACCCGTTTTCTTGTCAGTGGTGCTTGACACAAGGTCATCAACAGATGTGAAAATAGCATAGCGTTTATTGTTGCGTTTTTTGAACAATGCTGTCGAGAATGAACGCAGTTGCATTCGCGGTTGACGTTGCAGCGACGTCGTATACAAAGCTGATGCTGCCATAAACGAAGATGCTCTGCGACGTAGACCTCATCGACCATCACCGACCCGCCTTCAGAGAGACATGTATCCACTTTCTTTTTCGTTGGTCTCAGAGCTTGTGACACACTCTGCAGCGGGCTGAAACAGTCGTATTTTTACACCATCAAGTTTTTTCCTTCACAACGTTTTCTCAAAGTAGTGTAAAAGCTAATTCGTCTTGTTCACTTGGCGGTAAAATCAGTTTGGGTCAGGCGCTAAGACCCAGTGAACATTTTCTGATAAGATTTTTTAAAAAGTTGGTGCTTCTATGCTGCATGAAACCTATTTTGCTCTAAGTGTTTTTCTGTTGATAGTTCAGATAGTTCAGAGTTCTTTGAGGAAACACGTTGATTGGGAGCCCTGGTTATCTGATGGAAAATGTCGTACGTGTTGGTTTCATCATACTCCATGGTATTCCCGTGCAAGGGAGCATATACGAAAAACAGTGACGGTAAAAAGCTTCAAAAATTGAAATACACTCTTATCCAATAACTGCGCCACTTATCAAAAAACTGTTTTTACGCGACAGAGGAAGATTAAAAGGTTGGCTGAAAAAGATATAAAGTTGATGTCTATTTTCTTTCAAATATAAATTTGAAGTTTTGTTTTTGAAACACGGTTTCCAAACGTTTAAAAAAGATCGTTCTCAGTGAGAAAAACACCTCGTGATTCGTTTACAACGCGACGTTCAGCAACGAGTCGAACCCACAACACATTTTAATATTGTTGATTTTTGTAATCTTCCAGGTTTGCCTCTATACAACTGTTCTGCAATGCTGCCAATAGTTTTGGTGGCTGTTGTGAGCTGATATGTTAGCGACTGAAGTTGGCTGAGCTTAAATGGCAAACGGTTCAGACTTGGATGCTGCTGAGCCTGTCTCACTTCTGATGAGTTAGGTTTTTGCAGGTTTTTGGCTAAGATGCAATTCTTCAAATGATAACTTCAGAACGTTTCAGACTGGTAGCGTACAAAGTAAAAAATAGGCGGTGTACTCATAAGAAAAAAATTTTGATAAGCATAGAGAAAGTCTATATGTAAACGGAGCTGAAAGAAAAATTACTTGAAGCAAAGTTGTTTCATGGCATTTGTTACCAGCAGTGGAAGAAGATGGTAAACAAATGCTACAAAAAACCTAGGCATTGCGAGCGTGGCCGAGTTTCAGAAATTTAATTGATTTCAACATCTCACAAATCAGCGCTTTAACGAAACAAGCTTTCTTCAAGGGTTTTTCGATGATTCCGTTTATGAACAAACGTCAGACTTAAAAATTCGTGCAAAATGGTCTGCTAGCTTTGTAGTAAAAATCAAGTGAAAGAAATACAAGAAACCTCATGAAAACCAAGGGTTTTCTTCAAAAAAGTTATTTTTGCAACGCAACCACCTAGAAACTTTTCTTTATGATTTCATTTTTCACAATTTTTCGCATGTTATGCATGAACCTTTGTTTGTAGCATCTTCAATTTTTTGTGCTTTGCCGCGAGGCACTCGGCAATGTGTTGTCGCTCCACGTCAGCCATGGAGTGTCGGAAAACTTTGAGAAAGACATGTCGGAGAGCGATGGATCAGAAAAATCCTCCTGAGAGAAAAGTGACCTCACATTGACGTTCGAAACAAAGAATGGCTTTGGTCACATGAGGTCAGTTTTTGAAAAGTGTTGGTGAGTGGCGGCGAAAATTGAAAATAATTTTGACTTTTGCTGGAAATCATGCTGGAAAGCTCTACGTTTCTTACAAAGGGTTCCCTGCGGTCTAGAAAACACTATTTCAAGTGATTAAAGCCACGAGTGCGTTTTGTCAATAAAAGCTCTCAAGGTCTAAAACGGCGTCCATAAATTGATTGCAAATTCGTTTACGTGTTTTCGGACGAAGGTTGATGATTTGACAACGAGAAGTTGAGAACAGAGAATGCTTCAAAATAGACAAAAAGTAGGAACTGTAATGCTGACATTGTCGGCTAAAGAAATAAACTAACTGATGAAAAGCACTTGCGCCAAATGCTTGTTAATCAGCTGATACTTTTCGGGGGTGGGGGTGCAAAACGATTAACTTGATGTTTTTGAAAATTTCAGGGGGAGGCAATTTCCTGGTTGCCCCCCTACGGTTGCGCGTCTGCACATGAGACATTCTACAACGTCCTGGCGTTTACTTGATTTGCTGGTAAAAACCAAGCGGCGCCGCTGTGCGAGCTCAGCAGCGTCACTAATTGCCGAGGCACGCAGGCTTCACGCCACTGCACAAAGTAGATCAGGTGGTGAAGCTATGGTTAGCTTGTAAGGCTGGTAAGAATAAATACTGTCTATCGATTGGACAACATCGTTTTTTGCAGTGACAAACAAAAAACGTACATATACAAATATGGATCAACGTTTTTGTGCTGTCATGCCGGCCTCACGCCGGGTTGGTCGGCATTTTGTTGACATATCAATAACTAATCAAGAACCGAATTAATTTTTCTGTGAAGCTTGAGCTTAATTCTCTTTAAAATATGTTGACTGCGGTTGTGATTGCTCGTTTGTTATTCCTATTGTGACGACAGACTTTACCGCGAAATACGTCATGTGCTGATCTGTGATGTTTGCATCGAAACGTGGTTCTTGTCTGAAGTGGCGGGTTATATTTTTGTTTTGCTGCTTTGTGCTCAGCCTTGGATGAAGGACCTAGACGTGTAGCGGTTGGTGCTGTGTCTTTATGCTTGGTGATGCAGCTTGCGCATTGTTGTCAGCAGTTTGCTTTTTTTTTTCTTTGCACAAAAAATGTGTTTTGTTGCTAAATGCAAGAATTCCGGTTTATCAGCTGGGAACGAAAGTGCAGAAAATTACTGTTTTTTCAATTACAGTGCCGCGCGCAGCAGGCCCGTAGCCAGGTTTTGAGGTTTCGGGGGACAAAGATAATTTTAGGGGGAAAGATACGATTTCTGTTTGTATTATATGTTCAAAACAAACATTTTAATAATCTGCAAAATTTCAGGGCAGAGGGGACACAAAAATATGGAGGGGAACTGCCTCAGAATTCCTCCGTGGCTACGGCCTGGCGTGTAGTGACCATCTACATGTAGTTTTGGAACACTGCACTAGTACTGCGTATTGCAGACGACGTTAACAGAGTTCAATGCAGGGGCCGCCAACGTGGTGCCCCCAGGCACCAGGTCGCCCGCAAGGACCAAGTAGGTCGCCCGCGGGCCTGTTCTAAAAATAACACTAGCATGATCAAGCTTTTCACATTAACGAATATCAATACTAAAATAATTGAAGGTAAATTGAGCAAGATTTTTACTTCAGAAATGTGTATCAAATTAGTAGCCCTTCGCATTAATCGATACACAAGAAGTAGCTCGCGCTTTCAAAAAGGTTGGTGACCCCTGGTTCAGCGAATGATCAACAGTACTCACTCTGTCTGAACAAAACAGCAACGTCTTAGTTTGGTCGTCTCCAGCAATGCAAACTTTTCGATCTTCTTTGCTGTTGGAGTTTAGTTTCCCACTGCTGGCTGATCTGAAAGGGAGGAAAGTCTGACCGCTGGAAACCATTTCAATCGTTTAAACAATTTAGAAAATTAATTGTTGTCAAGACCAAACACGCAGCTTAGACCGTGAATTAAATCTTTCTGAGATGCTCTCTTTCCCGTGTATAGCAGTGCGACCACATAGCTTATCATGGACATGCAGCTCTGTTTTAACCCAACTATAGCAGCAACCAACGTTTTTGCTATAAAATTAGCAAATCCCCCCTTTAGAGAAAACGATTGCCGTCAAAAGAAAAATTATATTTTTAGGGACATATTTTTCCCCAAAAAGTTTTTAGAATCTGTGTTTAAATTCTGCTGATTGTTTCCGCCCAAATGTATATTTTGGTTACATTTATTTTATATTGTCTAAAATTTTGAAATTAATAATTGTGCTCGCCTGGTTCGTTCACGATCCTGTAGCACTGTGGCACTGCATGGATCACTGCTACCAGATAATTGCTCCTTGAGCATTTGTCATCAAAAGCTATACTACGTCCAGATGCAACGAACACCTATTCCAAAAAAATTTATCTTTGGGTTTTAGCAGCTGTTGTTGCGCCACGTAAATCGGCTGATCACAACATCCCGATACCATGGGAGCCAGTCGTCCTAGACCAGGGTGGGAAGCCTGTGGCTCGTGGGCCAAATGCGACCCGCTTGAACATTTAATACGGCCCGCATCAGAAATGTCGCTGCCCAATTTGGAACCCATCACTGAATTAAAACGAAACTTCATGATAACTGGACACGCAGACAGTAAGTCAAGAAAAGTCTCTCGATCCTAATGGCCTTTTCTTCTTATATCTCTTGGAAGATGAAGGCGAATCTGCGCAACGTGCGTGGCTGATAGAAATTAACTGTTTTTTCGCGGCTCTCAAGCGATATTTCACAATTCATGCGGACCGTGATAGCAAATATAGTTCCCCATTCCTGCACTGGATACATGTTTTGACTCGATCCCAGGCTTGTCTTTTGAAAAGAAGGCTCTTCATGGGCGCTCAGTGCAAACCTTCAAATATCGTCAAGTCATTGATCTCACAGTTGCATGCATGAATGCAGATACTCAAATATTGCATGCATGAATGCAGATACTCCGCTCATGCAAGACACGTTACTTATATCATTCTGCATTGTCTAATTTCGAGGTAGCATTGTGGCTGCGGAAGTGTTTTCTTTGGTAAGCGTCAAACCTGACATAAAATTCTCATGTTCTGTTAAAAAGCAGACAAGCAGAGCTTTGCGGCGGCAAGCAGAACTTTGGAGACGATACTTTGGTTTTGCGCAGCTGAGCATTGCTTATGCTGTTTTTTGGCGAACAAACATGGTGTTTACCTTAGCTTTTCCGTTGAGCGGCTGCACTGTCCTGTTCCTGAAATAAAGTATCGCAAAGGTTGCATTAAAAACGCACTCGTTTCAAGCAATAATAGAAATCATTATTTTCAGATAGACTATGTGCATGCGTAAGTGGCCTGCAGTCAACTTTTTCTGATGAACAACGTCTGTATTCGCCGCGAATCAACCAACAATTTTATATTCACTCAGCTTCAGGCGACTTGATTTGGTACAGACTTCAATGCTCTTTTGCACTGAAGAAAAAAAAACGGAAAACGAAAAAAAGCTTTTTCGTCAATTTTTTGCCCCCCAGCAGGGCAGCAGCATTGTGCACTGGACCGTGGTGTGCACGCAACGGTAACGACGTGCGTTTCACAATGACGAAACGGTCTACTGTTTTAAAATCTATTTTGCAGTTCCGGGTTAATATTCGTCAAAGCAGGCGTATACTGCGCAGATCAGGTGCTCAACGCTTGGTTTGGATTTTTAAATGTTGCGCAGCCGCATAAGCTCGGAAGTGTGGGCTCAACGCTGCCGCATCAGAATGTAAAAACGAAAGAAAAAACCTGGCCTGTCTGCTCAGCAGGTCCCTCACCTAAATTTCTGAGCAATACAGGAGGGAAAGGCGCCGGCCAACGAGCAGCACGCTTTATCACCTAAATCTAACTGGGCTCCGGACTGATGAAGGCGTGGAGAGATGTCAGACACTGTCCGAGAGTTTTTGAAAGTGAAACTATACAGTGCGTGTTCTTATTTCATTGAAACGAGCGGTGTGGAGGAGGTGTTGCGATCGGAAAACCCGAGCGACAAGTGTGCAAAGCTTCGCACCGTGGCAGCAAGCAACAATAGAGATCACCCGACGAGATCA
>JGI24158J21664_10013103_pt1 | contig 10952 bp, 10 predicted proteins | sample Ectturendosymbi3_FD_21664 | JGI IMG/M metagenome (IMG submission 21664)
GTAGCACCTCACACAGAGTAAGTCGGGAAACTTCAATGCACGCAGCGCTTGTTGGTGACAAAACAATATCCTCCATTCATCGGAGCAACGCTCTCTGTGACGCACACACGAGCTACTGGACCACTCGACGACAAACCTGCTCGTCGTAATCTTCGTCGTTTCGTTTCTCGAGCCTCTCGTTCGCACGCTGGAAGTGCTGGTCAAGCATGGCCTGCAGGGTCGCGGCCAGTTCTTGGTACTGTTCGCTGGTGAAGCAGCCTTTGCCTCGCAGTTCGATGCACTGTGACGTCAGAATGGTTTGTTTGTTAGCTTCGCATGAAAAGTACGCTTCGGTCGAAGTAAGTCCCCAACCTTTCTCTCGTCATCAATGTTCCCTCCTAGGTGCGCAACTGCGCATGCGCAGTACCACCAGACCATTTGCGCAGTGAGATCTCATTCTCGCGCAGTTGCAACATTCAAAATTTTATATCGCATATATCTTGCACAGCTCTTTCCAAGCTTGAAACGCTTCACTGGTTGTGCGTCTACGTGGCTGCGCAATTGCATGCGCAGTAAAAGAAACATTTGCGCACTGTAAAATTTTCTTAGAGGCAGCACTGCTGACCATGTACCCCCTTCAGCATTTCGACAAAAGGGCATGCACGCCTAAAATTTCTTATGACAAAAAGGTTGAGTAACATAACAAAAATCCACTGAATTTTTAACTTTGATTTGGAAGAAAATAATACATAAATATATTACTCCCTTCTATTACCAACCTCAAGTCCTTTCGTCGAATCCACACACTTTTTATCTTTCAAGGGGTTGACAAGATTCTCTGTAGTTGCATTCAAGGTTAATTTATTTCTTTATTTCTAAGGTCTGTTTATTTCTTTATCCTTAGTTGCATTTAAGGTTGATTTATATCTTTAATCTTAAGGCCTGTTTATTTCTTTATCCTTAATTGCATTTGAGGTTTATTTATTTCTTTGTTCTTAGTTGCATGCGAGGTTTGTAAACAACTTCTTGTTCTGCGACACAGTTGGAATGCTCAGTCTGCGCCGGATTCAACAATTCATCTCACAACTAACCCACGAATACCACGCTTTGGTCTCATCCTTGTGGTTCGAACTTCTAATTTGCTCTTTATCGTGCAATTTGGCAGCTTTCACATAAAAACAATAATATCCAGTCTCAACCCGCAGCCAATCAGAAAGAAATTGTGCCGCACATCTACCCGTGATGATTCAACTGACCATACTTTGTGCACTTCGGCAAACGAAGTGAAAATAAACCCACTAAGTCGGACAAGACAGCTTGTGAACCGTGACAGGTATGATCAAGCAACCTGGAAAAGATTTCTAAAATTTAGCACCAAGCGTAAGCATTGATACAAATCACTACAAATGTCTTGGTCAGAGAAAAGAAACAGACATTTAGGGTTAATTCATCTTGTCTTATGTCGAGGCTTCTTGCCGGCCACAGATCACCGGACGCGTTCGTAGCGGGAGTAATGTCTAAAACAAAACAGCATTGTCACGCAACAAACCCTCGCTAGCGATTCCATGACAACGGACAAGACGTCTTTGTCGGGTTCGTCCTTGACGGCGCCCAAGATATTGGGCGCAATGAAGCTCCAGATCTGGCCTACGTAGTCACTCCCTCGCAACTGCGCGCATTCCATGAGCAGGGGGACAGACTCGGCCGCCGAAGATCTCACGCGTGACAAAGCAAAGTTAAGGCGTGGCAAACGCTGCAATTGCGTTTCTGACTTTTCACGTGGGCACGCCGATGTTAAACAACGCAAACCATCACGCCAGTTCGCCTTGAGGTCAGGCCTCAGCAACCGAAAGGTTAGTAACCGAAACTTGCACAACGCCAGACACAGATATGAATCCACAGGTCAACAGTTACGACGTGCAAAGAAAATCCAAACACGGTCGAAGACAAAGTTATTTACTTACTTTTTTATACAAGAAGTTAACCCAACCACACAGGAAAGTTATATCTATGAAGAAAACAGACAATTTCGTTCGCAACTGTTAGATGAGCCTGGTTACGACGTCACCAACCAAACGCAGTGTGGTAACGACGTCACCAACCAAACGCAATGTGGTAACGACGTCACCAACCAAACGCAATGTGGTAACATGGCTAACTACACAACGTGAAGGATATCATCATGGAAGTAGAACTTAAGTAGTGGAACCATCAGCTTCACGACCTCCTCAACATATTCGACAAATCCCTCCTTCAACTCACGAGCATAGCAGACCAGCATCTGACAGGCAGTTGACTTCTCTTCCAAACCAGCCGTCTTGATTCCAAAACTTTGCTGCGACGACAAAAATATTTGTGAACGCCCCACAAATTCGAAGTCAAATTTTAAACACAAATACCAGAGTATTTGCAAAGCAATACGCCTCGTCTTCCAATTCAAACGCAAATAAAACTGCACGACAATTGAAAGACTGCGTGAGCGTGGATTAAAAGCAAAACAGTTGAAAAATGCTCAAGAAAATGGCAGAAACTCAGATATGACGAGCAGTCCTAAAGTAACGAAAAAATCCGGTTCGTAAACAGGATATTTAACAAAATCCACTGACAGGCTTAACTCACATGTCCGTCGTTTCAAAAACAACCACTGACAGCTTCGAAGCATCTTTCACTTCCCGTTTTTGTGTTTAATAGTTAACAGAAAATACGGAATGAACTGTAGTTCCTCTCTTTAGCAGCGCTCCGGTGTTACCTGGTCACCAAGCTTGATGAATTCCCAACCGTCATCTTCTTCGATCGAATCGATGTCCTGCGAATCTAACATGGCCACTTCGGGCTTGATAGACGCCGCTTTCATAAGAGGGCCCATGACCACGGGGAGGTACTGGACGAATTCCTGGCCCAGAAGTTTGCACATCCTGAAAAAGCAACAAGATTTTTTCGCAAACTTTGGTGTTTCAGCGAATTTCCGCACAAGCTTTGGTGTTTCAGCGAATTTCCGCACAAACTTTGGTGTTTCAGCGGAACCGGAGCCCATGGAACTACCAATCAGACGACGCCACGTAAACTTGCCGTTAGTTGCAAAAAGGCTTATTTTCGCTGAAACTGAGCGACCAAGACGGTCTTGCTGGCAAACGGCGATCTCACTCTCACGTGGTCGGCATCAGACGGATCTCTGCGAACTTCGGATTAACACGAAACAGTCTGAACCGCGCAACAATTCCGACTGTTGTCGCACCGCGACATGACTATGACGTCATTGCGCGCGCGACACACGCCGGGAAATTATGACGTCGCACATACCGGGCCCAGGCGCTGATCATGTACGAGATCTGAGGGTCGTCGTCCTCCCACGACTCGATGTTCGCCTGCGTCTTCAGCAGCTGCTCCATGATCGCCTGGAATAGAAACGACGATTCTCAAGTAATTAAGTGCTGAAGCAGAAGTCGCGCGTTTGCGGTGAAAGTAGCGTAACTGACGGGGGCAGGGCGAATCGCCACCCCTGGCAAGCTAAATTAAAAAAACGGGCCCGCACTTAGCTTATATTACGGGTTTAGTATTCTATTATTCGTTTTCACAGGTTGTTTTTGTTTTGCGTTTTTCGGAGTATTTTCCGTTGATTTAGGGTTTCACTATAGCCATCCACATCCTGATCAATCATCCTTTCTCAGTTTTTTTTCGAACGTTGGTTAGCAGGCCCCAACAGTGGCCAGTGGGGCCTTTCAGCGAAGTTTTCACCCATGACTCAAAACCTACGTGCGCCACTGGTCCTGGATGATGTGGCCACAGAGCGCTGGACAACGGCATCGCTGGCCAGTACGGGCCCCGAAGGCCTTCCGGGTAAGCCGATCAACTAAACGAACGGAACGAACAACAGAAGTCTTCACCAGGGCTGTGGCGCCGACACTTAAATTTCGGGCTCCGGCTCCGGGCATCTAAAATTTTTGGCTCCGGCGTCAGAACGATTTGGTCCAAAATTAAAAACTAAAAACCATTGTAATGTTTGTACAATTGGCTTGCTCCACAAACTATGTCTTTTGAACGTGAGCCCAAATTTCAGGCGCCGCCATCGAAAATTGCTCGGCTCCAGCTCCACAGCCCTGGTCTTCACCTATGAGCCCTGCAAATATTGACAGACAAGTTCTAAGTTGGATGGAGCAAAAAACAACCAATGGGATCTGCACGAAATGAAGCAGAACCGAAAATGCAGTACGCCACCTGAGCGTCTGGCATGAACTTCTGCGGTCCAACAGCCAAGCCAATCAAACTTATGCATTCGATCGTCTTCCCCCTCAGCATCCTCAATTCGTCACTGTGAGCATTCTGTCGAAACAAAGCGCAAACGTCATCGCGGCAGGGAAGCAATCACCGTCCAGCGATGCTGTAGCGAAATCGATCATCGACGAGAAGAACGCTTCGCCCGAACCGCTTAATCCGCAGCACTCTGCGCCAAACTGACTCTCGTCTCAGATTCAATACAGGGGGTCACCAAACTTTTTGAAATCGCGAGATACTTCTGGTGTACTGGTTAATGCGAAGGGCTGCTAGTTTGGTGCACACATCTGAAATAAAAATTTTGCTCAATTTGCCTCGAATTATTTTAGTATAGATATTCGTTAATGTGAAGACATTGATCGTGCTAATGTCATTTTTAGAACAGGCCCGCGGGCGGCCTACATGGTCCTTGAGGGCGACCTGGTGCCCTCGGACACCACGTTGGTGACCCCTGATTCAAAGCAACCCGGTAAGCAAGTCACATGGGTTGGGTGGTTTACAAACAGATGACTCAACTTCAAACCAGCATTTAAAAAATTTTTTTCTCCTATTACTGAAAACTTCTTTCAAAGCCAAACAAAACGCGCCTCTATCGACTTTCAACTACGTCACAATAGAGCGCGCGCGTCGAGCGCGACCAACCTCCATGATGTATTTGAGCGAAGGCATGAATCGATCATAGAAAGCGGTGAACTTCTCTTCAGCAGTGTCGGCCACGGCAGCAATGGTGGTTGTAACTTGCTCCAGCACCAACTTCGTGCCCTTCTGCACCAGCTGCCAAGGTATCTAAAGGGTTACGCGCTGTGCCAGACAGCCAGGGCAGTGCGGCTCGATATCAGTCGAACAGAAACAACATCCGGGCTACTAAGATATTAGTGTTTCCATCTGTTTGTGATGAAAGCGACAGACCGATGTCAACCAACACTAACCGAAGCAAAATCGCGATCTGCTACAGTTCACCAATAATTGGACGGCGTACTGTGCTACAGTTCACCAATAACTGGACGGCGTGTTGTGCTACAGTTCACCAATAACTGGACGGCGTGTTGTGCTACAGTTCACCAATAACTGGACGGCGTGTTGTGCTGCAGTTCACCAATAAGTGAACGGCGTGTTGTGCTGCAGTTCACCAATAACTGGACGGCGTGTTGTGCTACAGTTCACCAATAACTGGACGGCGTGTTGTGCTACAGTTCACCAATAACTGGACGGCGTGTTGTGCTACAGTTCACCAATAAGTGGACGGCGTGTTGTATTGAGGCGAAAACGACGCCCTGAGGCACACCAGTCCCTCATTATAATCCAAGTCAATTTACGGCGAGCTACATGGCAACCTTCTAAGCTTTCAGCAGCTTGATTTTGCAGAAAAAGGCACCTATTTCATCCCAGTGCAATTTTTGGTGATGAATATTTCATGATGTTGTGACCTCGGCTGAACCTTAAACATGCACAAGAGGAAAAAGGCAGAATGAACCAATTCGATCACCTCTTGTATCTTGGTCGAAAGCACGTGCTCCAGTTTGGAACACAGCGGATCCAAGTAGGGGACCAGGACCGTTTTGGGACAGTCCTCGACAAAATTGACAAGTGCAGCTCCAGCGTGGGCCTGCAAACGAAAACTAGGATAGTTGCCGCGATTTTCAAACAAATACAAAGCTACGATTGTATCGGGAATATTCGAAGCAGGTGGGCAACAACCCCAAGGAACCAAACACCGTCGTTTGACAAACGCGAGCAAAGTAGATAAGAGGCGGTGCGGTTTGAAAAAAGGACTGATTGAAACTCAGGTCAGGATTAGCTTTGATTTTCACGAATGTTGTTGGTTTAAACCAGTGGTTCCCAACCTGTGGTACGCGAAGGCCTTCAAGGTGGTACGCATCTGTTCTTCTACACAAAAAGAAAACATTTCGTTTTCACTGATGGGGTCTGTTAATAAATTCCTGCATTTTTGTGTACTTCCCCTATTAGTTCCGAAAATGTCCATTATAATTTCTCACAGCCATTTTCTTCATGTCGCATTTGTGTCAGTTCTGGTTCTCCAAGCTTTTGATCGAATGATATTTGTTAGATTGAGTTTTTCTGGAGCAAGGTGGTACGTGGTGATAGTACGAGAGCCACAAATGGTACGCGATGGGAAAAAGTTTCGGAACCGCTGGTTTAAACCATGGGTCTCCAAACGTTTTTGTCAGAGGGCCACAATCTATTACACAACAGTTCGAGGGCTGGACATCCTAAGCAGCGTGGTTGTTTCGGGGCATGTTGTATTCTACCAATTCAACAAATGTTCAGTAAATAAATTATTTTTCATCATTGATAAAGTGGCTTCGCGGGCCGTAATTTGGAGACCCCTGGTTTAAGCGAAAGAGGTACATCATGGAGGGAACCAACTATCCAAGTGTTTCCAAACTCGCTTTTGAAATCGCGGAAATCCACGCCAGACCAGTGCATGAAATCGACGCACATTTAGCTTATTTGCAAAGCATGGGATATACTCTCAGCACGCTACTGCTTAGGATTAGGACAGAGTCAAACTAGAACTACGCTGCAAGCTGCGAAACGGGCAAAATGAAAAGCAGCCCAGGAAGTTCGTAATTTGCATATAAGCAAACCGAGACGCACCTGCACACGGGGGTTCCCCTGGTCGTCCAGTACCCCGCAGAGCGCTGGGACGATCTTCGTGTGGAATTGCTTCTGCATCGTGTTGGCGAAGTCCGTGCACATCTGACCAATGGCGTTGCACGCGGCGTAGCGCACGCGCGGGTGCTGCGAATACAGGGACGCAAGTGAATACATTGGAATGCAACGACTGTACTGATGTTTACTTCCAGAGGTTGGTGGATTAATGATGGTAATGGCCGACGTGAAACTTTTAGAGATTGTTGATAAAACGCCGCGATCTGCAGCAAAATAAGCACTGCACGTCACTGACGTCAAGGGACGGGGGAGGGAAGGGCAAATATTGTCCGACATCCTTTGCTTGGAGAAAACTTTCTCTCATAACTTCTTGTTTCGACAATAACCTAGCTTTTACCAAAGTTTGCCAGCCATGGTCAGAATCTGGGTTTTTTTTCCGGTCATAGACTGAAATGTTTTTTAAATGACCGAATGTATTAAGTCATTTCAGTCAGAATGTCTGAAAATATACGATAATGAACACTGTTATGGCGAGTTTACAACTGTGAGACGACAAATGACCGAAATGTTTCAGCGAAAAAAAAACAGGTCAGAATGTTGCAAAAAGTTTGCCAGCCATGGCCAGAATGTTCGAGAGAAATGTTCATCAAATAACTTCAATTAGGTGCCATTTGCAAGAAGATAAATTCATCTTAGACACGATTTTACACTGATACGCCATGAAGGTGATGCTTACAGGGTCGACCAGGAACGGCAGAACAGCATCGACCACTTGCTGCAGGATTTCCTCCATGAACTTGTGGCAACCTTCGCCCACAGCGGAGATGGCCATCAGGCCCGCGTGCCTGTACCGCCAGTCGGCTGGACAAGAACAAAACACAGCGCCGCTGAGTGTCCAAGCAGTTTGAACTGAACTGGGCAAACGCGAGATCGGGCCGTTGCGGCCTCAGCTCAATTCGCTGCGAAACTTCAAGAACCTGAACTTGGCGCAGTTTTGAAAACGTTTTGTGCAAACAAAAAATAAATAAAACTTTACCATGCAGACGTTAACTCGAAAGCAAAACTTTAACTTGTTGCGTTCAGTCTGAAATATCAAGAAACGCAACTGACCACCTAATTCGCTTTAATTCCCTTTATTACCGAAACAACCCTGGCCAGAAGTGTGCGGTAGAACCTTCGCGAGAGGGAATGACCCTTTTAAGAAATTCCGACGCGAGCTCGGGGGGGAGATTTATGATCAGTGAGCAATCGCATCGCTTAGTTTCAAATCCCAGCGAAAGGCGGAAGGGGGCAGGACATTAAGGACAGGTTCAGCCACAGGGTCTGCCAGAAAGGAGAAATATATTCCCACCTGCCTGTCGGGCCTCCGTACCAAGACCATCGCCTTACATGGCTGAACAATTCAGTCTGCCCTTACAAAGAACATTTGACCCAATGCTGTAGTCCCGTCAGCCGAATTTCTTCACAGGTTTCTAGTGCTATGGCAACCTCATTAGCGCCTCCAGCAAAAAAACGAAAGGTCAACGACCTTTGTCGCGTGACTGAACGGGCCAATCGGATCACGTTAAACAGAGATAGCTCTGAATTTGTCCACATTTTGGAAATTCGCCTCCGGGCCAGAGTGGACCTGGGAGCAGCGATGGCCACGGGCCTTCCNATTTCCCAAAACCTTCAGCGTCACGGCCAACACTCCAGCAACGCCTACGTNTCAACCAAAACACCAAGTCCTTACTGTTTTGCAGCATGGGGGGGACCGTGGACATGATGTGGGGGAGCATGGTTTTGCCCCCGACCGCGCAGGCGAACCGGTCGATCGCGTTCTCGCCCGCCACAGTGTTCGCGTCGCAATCGTCCTCCTCCGCTTCGTCCGCCACGGACCACTCGGCGAGCGCGCTCTCGTCGTCGTCCAGGTCGACCATCATGGCCAGCATTTGTGGGACTGCGGTGAAAGCGACCGGTCATTCAGGCGCGACGGTCAGTCAGGCGTGAATTGACCTTTGTTAAGGACGTTAGCATACAAACCGCTTTAAGGTAATACAGCGCTGCGCAGTCGTTTACTCTGACAACACAATCTGCCTATTCTTTGCCAACAAACGTTTGCGATGACACGGCCTTGTGACGTCATAAACGAATCAATGCAGTATACGACAAACAGCCGCGCGCGCAACACAATCTTTCGACCATTTTCACGACAAACTCACTTATGTGAGTGATCATTGTTTTCTGCTTCCGGATGAGGCCAGGGGCCGTTTCCGCCAACGTCACAATGGCCTCCAGCGCCAGTTGCCTTATGTTGTCCTCGCGATCGCAGTCGGCGACAATCTGCAGATGACATTCAAACGATTTTCTAAAATTACACAGTCTTTGCTTTGTTAAGCATTCTCGTACGAAAGGAAACGTAAAAAAGGCCGATTGGTGAAAATAACAAAGCTGAGGACACGAAGCGAGAACGAACGGAGAGTTTAACAAAGTTGTGAGAGAATGACTCGACCAAAAAATCGCCACATGCTGGCTTGCTTGCGACACCCCTACACTACATTTTTTGTAATTCAGAAATTGTTAGTTGCGTTAACGCTGAACTGTCACATGGCTGCTCTTTATATAAGTGACTAAGAGATTTCTTTTCACAGTGAAATTTCTTTTCACATGCACTGGTTTGTTATTAAATTTGTACAAGTACTTATTACTGCATTGTATAGTACTGGAAGGCAGTGTTTAGCAACATTTTTTACACTTAACTCTTTCTATATGGCGACGAAGCACTACATCAAGAAAATCACCGAACTCTAAAAATTTTGAGGGAGCAAGTGCCTCCAAATGCCCACCGTGGCTACCGGCCTACTCTCACGCACACCTTAGTTAGAACGTATATTTACCTTCAAACACACAGTCAAAACACTTTCCACGTGAGGACGCACAACTTTGGGAGCATCTTCGCAAAGCTCGACCAAACTTTTCAAAACGCTGTCTTGGTCATCCTGGGCACTCCCGTCCACCGCCTACGTTTGAAAATTCTCAGTGAACGTAAGATGTTAAGACAACAAGAGAGTTGCAGTCGTTCGTAGTCGACAGATAGGCAGAGAAGTTGTCATTCGGATAAGTAGCAAAAGACATTTAATGGCTTGAACTACGAACCGTCAACATTGTGCTGCTGTATCACTGTTTTTTTCTGTCATTTTTCAGTCACAGACCGAAATGTTCTTGAAATGACCGAAAAAATTTAGTCGTTTCGGTCAGAATGTATGAAGATCTAGGCTAATGAACACTGTTACGGCGAGTTTTCATAAAACTGTGAGACAAATGACCGAAACGTCTCAGCGTAAAAAAACAGCTGTATCACACACAGTAGCAAAACTGAACAACTCAAACAATGCTTCCGAGTATTTTGCCGCCACGCGCGTGACGTCAGGGAGTCGAATACTCAACCTGAAAGGAAGTATTAAGGGTTGGCCTTAAAAGAATTTTAAGCTCTAAAATATGCGAAAATCCGTCTCGCCAATATCTTTTACAGCAGGATTGGGGAACCTACTTACCATCAAGGCCCGCATGAATTTAAATTACGCATTATCGCTGGCGGGCCGTAAAATTAATTAATTTTAGAAATTCTACCTTTAACTATGAGGAAGAGTGACTTCTCTTGACTTACTATCTAAGTACCTGCTTATCATGTAACTTGGTTTTGACACGATGTTGTGCTCTAACTTTGGTCACGAAAATTCTGATGCGGGCCATATCAAATGTTCACGCGGACCCCCCTGCTTGCACCGAGAAAACTGCAAGTTTTTTAAAACATGCTTGGTTTCGAAATCATGACTTCTTGACAAGCATCTGTTAACTGATCAAAGAACATATTGGATGAAAGGACTACTTGACTAAATGCACGTCACATACTTTCCCAGTCTCAGCATTTCCAACCTGAAAATCGAAGAAGTTGTTTACATTGTCATATAAGTTGTTTACATTGTCATATAAGTTGTTTACATTGTCATATAAGTTGTTTACATTGTCAAGAAGTTGTTTACATTGTCATGCCCGCTTTACCTCCGGGGGCAGCAGCCCTAGAAGGA